>PVBE012438769.1_pt1 | contig 19954 bp, 16 predicted proteins | sample 1631181 | NCBI WGS metagenome assembly PVBE01 (sample SAMN08397723, study PRJNA350692) | Marine metagenome, whole genome shotgun sequencing project. | isolation source: water | place: Pacific Ocean | collected 2012-04 | reverse complement strand
CGGCAAGGGTGACCTGCTCGTCACCGGCGAGTTCAACCGGGACCTGCGCTGGGGGACCAGGTTCATCAGCACCTCCATCACCAAGACCTGGGACATGTTCCTGGTCAAGGTCAGCCCCGGCGGCGTGGCCAGCTGGGCCACCTCCGGCGGCGGGCCGGTCCACGACTCTCCCAACGGCATCGCGCTGGACAGCAAGGGGCACTGCTACGTGGCCGGCCGCTTCATGCACGAGGGCACCTTCGGCCAGAAGAAGATCGCCTCGAGCTCCTGCAAACTGACCGACCGGGCCACGGCCTGGTCGCTGTACTGGTTGTTCAGCGAGTCCTTCGTGATCAAGCTGCAGCTCAAGTAGCGCCGTGGCGGGGTGCCCCTGAGCGTCGTGCTCAGCTCGAGTGCTCCTTGCTGGACTTCGCTCTGGTCCGCGTCGTCCCCTTGCGCAGCCTGCGCCACGGGCGCTGCTGGATGATCCGGCGCGCCTGCTGATGAAACTCTGGCGTCAGCCGCCCGTCCACCGCGGCCGCCAGCGCCTGGCCCAGCTCACTACCGCTGCCGAACCGATCGCTTGCGTCGAAGGCCATGGCCACGGCGAGGAAGTCGTCGAGGTCGCGGTGGAGGTCGGGGTTGAGCGCCGAAGGGCGCACGGGCCGGCTGTGCAGCACCTTGTACAGCACGGCCAGCTGGTCCTTGCCGCGGAAGGGAGGACCGCCGACAAGCACGCGGTACAGCACCGCGCCCAGAGAGTAGAGGTCGGCGGCCCCCGCTATCTCCTTGCCCTTGGCCTGCTCGGGCGACATGTAGTTCGGCGTGCCGACCAGGCCCCCGCCGGTGAGCGTCCCACGCGACTCCAGCAGCTTGGAGATGCCGAAGTCGAGCACCGTCCAGTAGCCGTCGTCGGCCGAGTCCCCGCTGACGCGGAAGATGTTCTGAGGCTTCAGATCGCGGTGGATCACGCCCGAGGCGTGGGCCGCGTCGAGGCCGGCGCCGACCTGCAGCGCCAACTCCGCCACCTCCACCGACTCCAGCACCCGGCGCTCGCGCAGCAGGTTGGTCAGGTCGTGGCCGCGCAGAAACTCCATGGCGATATACGGCGCCCCGTCCTCGGTGGCCCCGGCCTTGAAGACGCGCACCACGTTGGGTGACTCGATGCGCCCGGCCAGCTCGCCCTCGCGCTTGAAGCGCTCCATCATCAGCTGGTTGTCCACCAGGTGCCGGTGCATGACCTTGACCGCCACCTTCTCGCCGCCGTCGGACTCCAGCGCGGCGTATACCTCGCCCATGGCCCCGCGGCCGATGAGCGCGCCGACCTGGTAGCGGCCTGCGGTGGTCCCCGAGTAGTGGCCCTTCTGCCCCGCCACCACCGTCAGCGCGTGCTCCAGCTGCTCGCGCGCCTCCTGGAAGCGCGACTGCTGCTGGGCCGCGGCCCGCTCGGCCGCCAGCTCCCGCATCATCGCCTCGATCACCGCCGCCCGGTTGAGCCGCGCCTGGGTCAGCATCAGCAGGTGGACCACCGGCACCATCACCACCATGAACAGCTTGGCCGGCAGCGGCGCGTGGGTGCTGTCGAACAGGCCCAGATCCGGGATCAGGCCGCTGATCAGCCCGAGCCCGAGCAGGACGTACATCACGGCCGAGGACAGGCCCACGGCGAGCGCGCCCCTGCGATCGGTCCCCTGGCCGAAGAACGAGATGCCGAGGGTGACCGCCAGCGCCGTGGGCGAAAACACCCCGAGGTAGTACTGGGCGAAGCCCGACGTGGCCACCGCCGCGAAGCCGAAGAGGCGGAACCAGGAGACCGTGATGCGCTCCTCGGTGCGCGCCAGGTGGCTGATCCACAGCGACACCAGACACAGCGCCATGAGCGAGAACCCGAAGCCCACCTTGAGCCAGCCGGTCCCCTTGAGGAACAGCAGCAGCAGCAGCGCCGAGGCGCAGAGCATGGCCATGACCTTGCCGAAGCCGCTGGCCCGCGACGCCTCCTCCACGTGCATCGACGCCGCGCTGGTCCGCACCGCGGAGGCGTCCCCCTGGCTCTCGCCCGTTGGGCCGCTCACCTGCGTTCGGTCGATCTCCCTGGTCGGGGCGACTGAATCGTTCGGGTCTCCCACGCGGCAATGATAAACCAGTCGGGCGCGGCCCCGAAAGAAATGGCCTGGCCCGGGGCGATCAGGACCGCGCCCGCCGTGGCCCCTGCATTGTGCTGGAGGACGGCGGCCCGAGGCTGTAGGCTCGGTTGATGGCCCCGACGTCGCGAGGAACCCTGGTCCTGGCCGCGCTCTCTGCCCTGCTCATCGGCGGGTGCGTCTTCGACAGCCACGGGCTGCCCCCCGGGCCGCGGGATCGTGGCCGCCCCGACCGTTGGCTGGACAGAGGCTCGGACCGGCGCGCCGCCGATGGTCCGCGGGACCGGGGCCTTGACCGGAGCCCGGACCTGCCCGCCGATCAGCTGGCCGACAGGGCCCTGACCGACAAGGCCCTGACCGACAAGGCCCAGCCGCTGGACAAGGCCCTGCCGCCGGACAAGGCCCTGCCGCTGGACAAGGCCAAGCCGCCGGACAAGGCCTTGCCGCTGGACAAGGCGCTGACCTGCCCCAAGGCGTGCGTCAACCAGTGCAAGGGCAACGTCTGCCAGCTGGACTGCACCAAGGGGCCGTGCAGCTGTCCGGCCGGGCTGGCCTGCCAGGTGATCTGCAACAGCTTCCAGTGTCCGGGGGCCATCGACTGCTCCGCGGCCAGCTCCTGCAACATCAACTGCAACGGGGTCTTCGCCTGCGGCGGCGCCATCACCTGCGGCAAGGGGCCCTGCAAGATCTCCTGCGGCACCAACGCCTGCAAGGGAAAGATCACCTGCGCCTCGGCCGACCAGTGCGACATCACCTGCAGCACCAACGCCTGCGGAGACACCATCACCTGTGGCACGGGGCTGTGCAAGGTCTGGTGCGGCACCAACGCTTGCAAGGCCGTCTCCTGCGCGGCCTCCTGCGGCTGCTCCGTGCAGTGCTTCGTCAACGCCTGCGCGGGCGCCGTTACCTGCCCCGCCGGCAAGTGCGGCTGCAGCAAGGGCTGCCCGATCAAGTGCAGCGGCTGGGACAAGTGCACCCCCTGTCCCTGAGGACTGCAGCCTGGAACTAAACGGGCGATCACGATTCACTATCACCGCGCCATCGCCACCGCAAAAGCGGGCTACGGGCTACTGGCTCCAGGCTACGAGGCCGGTTTTCGCCAGTTTCACAGCCGCGGACAGGTACAGTTCTGCCGACAGTCCGCTCGCCTCCGTATCAAGAATGTCGAGCCAGCAGGAGAGACGGGAAGGAGCCAACCCAAGTCTCATACCGGGCTTGCCTTGTAGCCCGTAGCCCGGAGCCTGAAGCCATGGTCACGAAACCTCCGCTGCACGGGGCGATTGCGAATTATCACTTGCAGCCTAGAGCAGGATCCGGCGGGCCGCGGCGTCCAGCTCGAGCAGCCAGGCGTCGCCGAAGACGAGCCGCAGCGCGCGCCTGAAGCCGTCGGGCAGGCGGGCGTCCGGACGCTCCTTTCGGCGGGCGCAGGGAAACCCGAACACCTCGGCGTCGAGGCCGACGATCACGCGCCGCCCCTCGATTAACACCAGGGGCCACAGCGCGCAGGCCAGGGGTTTGTGCCGCAGCGGGTCGAGCCCCAGGGCCAGGGCCACCGAGTGCAGCGCGCAGCTCGCCTCGCCGTCTGCGCCGCGGTATGAAAGCGCGCAGCCGTCCTCATCGTGGTCCACGCCGTAGAGCCCCTCGTCAGCGCAGTCGTCGAAGGGGTTTTCCGGTCCGTCGGCGCCCTGCAGCGCCGGTTGAAACCGCGCGCACTCCGGCAGCAGGCCCAGCAGGCGGTCGCGCTCCGACGCGTCGATGACCACGTCGAAGGTACAACAGTTCTCCGTGTCACGGCAGAGCGAGGCGTCGCAGTGGAACTCGACGCCGTAGATGGAGCAAAGCTCCACGTCCACGTCTCCGACGCGCACCAGGTCCGCTATGAGCATGACGTCTCCATGGCTGGGTCATTGTATACCCGTTGTCGCTGGCGAACCGCAGGGAGCCTCCTCTTCAACGCGCGAGCTGCCGCCCATCACCCGTAGATAATCATTGCGGTGCGCCTCCTCCGAGCTAGGTTCTTTGTCACGCTGGTTCGCGATCATTCCATGCCCGATCCCAAATTCAATGCAGTGGTTGAACCCCTCAGGCCGTTTCTGCCTCTGATCTATGGTCGAATGACCCAGCTCGCCAGCGAGCACGGCGCCGTTGATCTTGCGCAGGGTTTTCCCGAGGACGACGGACCTGAGTTTATTCGAAGACACGCCGCTGCCGCGTTGATTGAAGGTAGAAACCAATACGTCTCTTCCTGGGGGCTGGCAACGCTGCGGGAGGCCATCGCCGAGCGGGTCCGAATGAACCACGGCGTTGCGGCGTTGTTGTCGACGCCTCCCGCGAGATCGTCGTTACCTGCGGAGCGCAGGAGGCCCTCAGCGCTGCCTTTTTGAGTCTCGTCCAGCCGGGCGAAGAGATCGTGCTCTGTGAGCCGTTCTATGCCTCATACCAGCCGATGGCGGCCCTGGCGCGAGCCAGCGTTCGGACGGTCCCTCCCGGTTCTGACAATGGCATCTGTCTGGATGCTCTGCGATCAGTGATGAGCCGGCGCACACGGCTGCTCGTGATCAACAGCCCTGGCAATCCCTCGGGCCGGGTGATGAGTCGTTCTGATCTGGAGGCTGTGGGTGAACTCTGTGAGGAGTGCGACGCATGGCTCGTCAGCGACGAGGTGTATGAGTATCAGTGTTTTGATGGCCGGTCCCACGTCATGGCGCTCAGCGTCCCGTCGCTGCGCAGGCGGGCGATCTGCGTTTCGTCTTTCGGCAAGGCCTTCGGGCTGACGGGGTGGCGCCTCGGACATGTTGTCGCCGCGGAACCCCTGGCCTGGGCCGTTCACCTCGCCCACCAGCAGATGTCGTATTGCAGTCCCGGTGCCTTGCAGGAGACCGCCGCGGCGGCCTGGCGAGATGGGGAGCGCGCGCTCACGGAGCAGCGCGTCATCGCCCAGGCCCGGCGTGATCAGCTCTGTGGCGGGTTAAAAGACCTGGGCCTGAAGGTCGGTGAGGTCCAGGGTGGCTGGTTCTGTACGCTCGACATCGCGGACTTGGGCTTCGACGATGATATAGAGTTCTGCGAGACCATCATCCCGGAGGCGGGCGTGGCCGCGGCGCCGATGTCGGTGAGTTGGGAGGGGAGGCGGCACGGACGCCACCTGGTGCGGCTCTGTTTTGCAAAACGCGAACAGACGATCGCCAACTTCCTGGAGAGGCTCGAGCGGTGGTGCGCCAGACGGGGGCTGCCATGAACACCGCCCTGGACGCCGCCTTGGCCGCCGGCCAGGCCGCAAAGCTGGACTGCAGGGATGCTCGCGTGATCCGAGCGCGTTCGTCAGCCATCATCGAGCTACCACGCGCAAAGGTGATGGCGCGGGTTGAGCCTCCCGAGCAGGAGGAGTGCGCCAGCGGCCAGGTCGAAACCGCCCGGTTCTACGAGCAGCGGGGCGCACCAACGGCTCGCCTGGCCCCGCTGCCTTTGCAGCCCTTTTTGCATCCCGGCGGGGCCGTGACGCTGTGGGAACGGCTGGAGGCGGTCGACGAGGTGCTCAGCCCCCGAGGATTCGGAGTGCTCCTCCGCTCCCTGCATGCTGCTGCTGGCCCGCCGTTTCCACAGTCGCTGCCGAGGATAGATCCCTTTTCGAGGATCCGAATCGACCAGGCCCGGCCCGGCCCGGGATTTCAGGACGACGAGCTCGCGGCCCTCCGAGAGCGGACCGGGGTTCTGGAGCGTGCATGGAAGGAGGTCGCCGCCGCCGACCCCCTGGGGCTCCGGCTGACCCACGGAGACGCACACGCCGAAAACGTAATCGTCACGGGGAAAGGCCCCAGGTTCCTCGACCTCGAGCTGGCGGGGGTCGGGCCGGCGAGCTGGGATCTGGCCGCCTCTGCGGTGGCCACTCGGCGCTATGGGCAGCCTCCAAAAGCGCTAAAAGAGATCTATGAGGGCTACGGTGAGGACCCCGAGGGGTGGGCCGGCTTCGACGTCCTCTGCCAGACCTATGAGCTGCTCCTCGTCGCCTGGGTTGTTGCCTGCTGCGGCAAGTGCCCGGAGCTCCTTGACGAGGCCAACCTTCGCATTTCGAGCTTGCTTGATAGAGAGACACGTCCATGGACGCTGCGGTGATGGAACGGGGGCAGGATCAACCACCAGACGGCCCTCCGCTACGGGTCGCGCTCCTCGGCGCAGGTCAGATCGGCAGCGATCTGCTGTACAAAATCCGCCGTTCACCCTGGCTGAGATGTACATACGTGGCCGGACGGAACCTGCGCTCCAAGGGGATGGTCCGCGCCAGGGATCTCGGCTACCCGGTCAGCGCTCGTGGCATCGAAGGGCTGGTCGAACATGCCGATTCATACGATCTGGTGTTCGACGCGACCAACGCCGTGTCGGCTCGACAACACTGGACGGCGCTGCGCCCGCTGGGCAAGGTCGTGGTCGACCTGACGCCGAGCAAGATCGGTCGCATGATCGTCCCGGCGGTCAACGGCAATGACGCCCTGGCCCATGACAACCTGAGCCTCATAACGTGTGGAGGCCAGGCGGCGATCCCTCTGGTCGCCGCGATGTTTGAGCGATTCGAGGGCATCCAGTACGTCGAGCTGGTGACGACCGCGCCCAGCGGAAGCATCGGCCGCGGGACCCGGCTCAATCTCGACGAGTATGTCCACGCCACGGAGGCCGCCGTGTGTACCTTCACGGGGCTGAGCAGGGTCAAGGCGATGCTCAACATCAGCCCCGCCATACCCCCCGCCGACTTCCGCACGGCGATCTCCATCCTGCTGCCCGGCGCCGAGCTCCCCCAGATCGAATCGACGGTGCAGCAGGCCATCCGGCGCATCACCCACTATGCCCCCGGCTACAACTTGTTAACCTGTACTCTGCTCGGAGCAGATCGGATCTTCATCACCATCTCCATTCGCGGCGGCAATGATCTGTTGCCTGGCTACGCTGGTAACCTGGACATAATCAACTCTGCAGCCATCGCCGCGGCTGAGCTGCGGGCGGGATGCGAGCGACTCCTGTGAACAACATAATCATCAGCGATCCAACCCTGCGAGACGGCAACCATGCCGTCAATCACCAGCTCGATGCGGAGCAGCTCCGGGGCTACGCTGCCGCAGCCGACGCGGCTGGCATCCCCATCGTCGAGGTCGGGCACGGCAACGGGCTGGGCGCATCGTCGCTCCAGGTGGGGCTCGCGCGGCTGAGCGACAACGAGATGGTGGAGACGGTCCGCCCTGTGCTGACCCGTTCCCGCCTGGGGGTGTTCCTTTTGCCTGGCTGGGGGACGATGCGGGAGGTGGACGCGGCCATCGAGCGTGGCGCCGAGATCGTACGCCTCGGCGCACATTGTAGCGAGTCCAACCTCACCGAGCGGCTCTTCGGCCTCCTGGCCGAGCGCGACGTGGAGGCCCATGGGTGCCTGATGATGAGCCACATGGTGAGCCCTCAGAGGCTGGTTGAGGAGTGCGCCCAGATGGTGGGATATGGGGCGGATGCGGTTGGGATCTTCGACTCTTCAGGCCACTACCTCCCTGGCGATGTGAGCGAGAGGATCGGCGCCATGAGGTCTGCGGTGGACGTGCCGATCCTCTTTCACGGTCATAACAACCTCGGCATGGCCGTCGCCAACTCCGTTGCTGCCGCAGACGCTGGCGCGACGATTATTGATGGCTGCGCCAGGGGATTCGGCGCGGGGGCCGGGAATACTCAGCTGGAGGTTCTTGTCCCGGTGCTGGAGCGCCTTGGCTATGCCACCGGCATATCGCTTTATGAGCTGCTGGATGCCGCAGATCTTGCAGAGCGGTTGCTCATGGACGAGGTACCCACGATCAGCTCGGTGAGCCTGGTCAGCGGCCTCGCGGGTGTCTTTTCAGGGTTCCGTGCCAAGGTGGACAAGACCTCACAGGAGCTGGGGGTCGATCCCAGGGACGTATTCTTCGAGCTCGGACGCCGCCAGGCCGTGGCTGGTCAGGAAGATCTCATCGTGGACGTCGCCATGGAACTGGCGCGGCAGAGTCGAGAGGGGTAGCCTGCGCGTAGGAGGAGAGATGCACATCTTCAAGGGAACCGGTCAGGCTGCACGGATGATGGCCCTGTTCACCATTTTGTTGGCCCAGGGCTGCGAAACCGATCGCGACACGCCGCCAGGATCCGACGCCGCCGCGGCGACGCCGGACGCCTCAACCGGAGACGGCGCCGCCAAGCTGGACGGCAAGGGGCCGCCCAAGCCGGGCAAGATCCTTTTGAAGGTCTCCACCATCACCGGCCAGAAGGGCCGAGCCTTGCTGGCGTTGCGGAACAACACCAGCCGTCTGTGCGAGGTCATCACCAGCGACAGCTTCTCTCTGCCGGCCACGGCCATGACAAAGAACCCTGCCGGCAGCAACCCGTGCGGCGCCAAGACCGCGGCCACCATCTTCCAGCCCGGCACCTACAAGGTGTCCGTGGGCGTCTACGTCCCGGGCAAGCAGACCCCCGAAAAATCGGTGACCCTCAACGTCACAGTCAACGGCGACACCACCGCCAATGTAAACGGTGGATCACTGTCGGCGCCGTGAGCATCGACGACGCAGAGCGCGCGAGGGGGGCATGTTGAGACCCCGGGGTGGGCAGGCTGCAGAAGACTTGGTACAATCCGGGGATGAATATCATGACTCGTGAAACAGGAAAGCCCGGGGAGATGGCGGGCCACTACGCGCCCCTGCCATGGATCGTCGCCCTCGGCTTGAGCGCGCTGCTTTTGTGCTGCTCGGACGACAGCGCCCCCGGCGCAGACAGCGCGGTGGCAGATCAGGCCGCCGTGCCCGCGGACGCCGGCAAGAGCCCCGACGTGGCGGGCAAGGACGGTTCCCCAAAAGGGGACACTGCCGTCCCTGACACGGGAAAGGTCGACAGTACCAAGGGGACGAACCTGGCCCCTCAGGCCACGGTCTCGGTCTCATTCAACGCGTCTCTCAAGGCCTACCTCACCGACGGCGTCCACGAGGGGGACAAGCCGAAGTGTGTGAGCTACTACTACTGGTTCAGCAAGTTCCCCTCGGGCAAGGACAAGTACATCACCCTCACCTGGGCCAAGGCAGTAGCCGTGGGCCGCGTCGCCGTGGACACCTTCGCCAGCAAGGGCGCCGTGCACGCCAACTGCAACAAGGGAGACCTGGGCCGCACCATGGCCGGCGCCACAATCCAGTATGACAAGGGCGGCAGCTGGACCACCTTGAAGACCGTCTCGGGCGAGGGCGGCGACTGGAGCGTCTCGTTTCCGTCCGTGACCACCACCAAGCTCCGACTGCTGACCCCCGGGAGCATCAAGCTGACCACCAACCCGGTCGTCTTCGAGGTGCAGGTGTTCGCCAAGTAGGCGCCGACGCGAGCGCGAGCCAATGAAAAGACCCGGTACCAGGCCTGAAGAGCTCCTCAGCTTCCTCGACGAGCAGGGCATTGAAACGCGAACGGTGGAGCATCCGCCGGTGTACACCGTGGAGCAGGCCAGGGAGCATCGAGAGGGCATGCAGGGCGGGTTCTCCAAGAACCTGTTCCTGCGCAACAAGAAGGGCAAGATGTGGCTGGTGGTGGCCGAGGAGAGCTGCCCCATCGACCTCAAGGCGCTGGGTCGCGCAGTGGGCGCCGGTCCCTTCAGCTTTGCCAGCCGCCAGCGCCTGGAGACCTACCTCGGGGTCGAGGCCGGCGCGGTCTCGCCCTTCGGGCTGATCAACGACAGCAACCACGACGTCCGGGTGATCATCGACCAGGGGCTCCTGGCGCTGGATCCGCTGCATTTCCATCCCCTGGACAACTCCATGACCACCATCATCGGGGCGCAGGACCTGCTCCGTTTCATGAAGGCCACAGGCCACCTATACGAGGTGGTCGACCTGAAGACGGTCTGACGTGAACGAGACCATCACGGGCCTCGCCGCTCGGGATGGAGGGGTTGTAACAGGATTTTTTACGCTCCTGTTGGTGTGAAGCGGCGGCGATTGTTGAGTCTCCCGGGGGCATGGAATTGGGGGTCGGAGATCGGATGAATCGCTTACGTGAAGAGTGTTTGTTGGCCTGAGTTTTGTAGGGCCTCGTAGAGGTCGATCATCACCTCGGCGTCCAGGGCGGCGTAGCTTTGTTGGGAGCGTGAAGTTGCTCTGAGCTGCTGGTCGGCAAAACGGCAGGAGGTTGACGCGGCGACTCGCCGGCCCCGACCTCAACGGACAGCGCTCTCATTCCTTCGAACCGGGGCGCTTGGCCTGTTCCATGGCGATGGCGTTGAGAGCTTCCAGAGCCTTGCGACCTGCCGCTCCTTCGATGGCCTCCCTGTGTGGCGATGGTCTGGACCTTACCCTGAGCCTCGTTTACCTGCTTGCTCAGTTCCGAGAGCTGCCCGGCCCGCTCCTGTACCTTCTCCTTGAGGGTCTCGATGGTGTGGCGGGCGAGCTCCTTTTCGCCGGCCACCCCCTGTTCCAGGAGTTCTGCTGCGACCCTGGCCTTTTGCTCAGCCTCGACACGGCCCTGCGTGTGGGCTTCGGCCACGGCCTCTTTCAGCCTGCCGGGGAAAGCCTCGGCCTCCACCCGCAGGTGCTCCAGGTCCGCCTCGCGCTCGGCCACCGCGGCCTCCCGCCGGGCCAACTCTTGCTCCACCGCCTCTCGCTTGGCTGCCAGCTCCTTTTCCTGCAAATCCTTGCGGGCGTCGTGGGCGTCCTCCTCGCGCTGGCGACGGATTTTGAGATTGTACTGGTATTCCTCTTCCTCGCGCTTCCGCTCACGCTGGACCTGGTCGACGCGCTCCGTTACCTCGGCCTCGTAATCGTTTTGGTCGCGCCCCCACTGGGCCCGCGTCTCGGTCATCATTTCTTTATGGGCCTCGACACGGCCATGCATCTCCGCCTCCAACTCCTCCCTGGCATCCAGCAGCGCCGCCTCCACCTCCTGGCGTTTTTCATCGACCCGGCGTTGATACTCGGCCTCAGCCTCTGCTTTGCGCTCCAGCAGCACGGCCAAGGTGTCGGCCGCGATCTCGATGTCGTGCAGATCCGCGAGCCGCTGTTCCTCGATGGTGATGGCCTCCTCCACGCCCCTGAGCCGCTCTACCTGGACTACCAACTTACCGGTAAGGTCGTTGAGCATCTCCCCGATTCCCAGCTTGAGGGCACCCACCGACTGGACGATCCCCTCCATCGAGTGGTCCTTGGCCAGCGCCACGGTTTCCTTACGACGCTTCTGCTCCGCCTCCACCTTGGGCGCCGGCTCGCCGCTGTCCTGCGCGTTGAAGCGCTTGACCACCTCGTTGAAGGCTTCCAGCAGCTGCTTCTTGGTGCTCCGCATAAAAAGACCAGATCCAAGGAACCTGGAACGCCAGAGCTCGACCTGGAAGGCCTCGACCTGGAGCTACCAGAGGTTTCCACGTTGTACCGGCATGTTCTCTCTCCAGATTAGGATGCTTCAGGGAGCGTCGCACCGGCTATAAGGGAGCGTCAACACTGAATCCAGCATGGGCCTGCGCGTATTACCCGGCGTCGTACCACCGTCGCCACCGTGCCTGGCCGGACCTGGGAATTGTGCAACAGCTTGGTGCACAAATTCCCTGGGGTCACCCAGTACGCATCCTGGACAAGACATCGATTCCCGAGCAGCGGCTGTTCTACGTCCATAAGACCGTGGAGAACGGCTGAAAAGCGAAACGGCAGTCGTTTCAGTGAATTAGCCTGAAAAACAGAAAAACCTCCGACCGTTGAATTGTGCTGAAGATGCCTGAGCGAGGCGCCGGTCACATCGCCCTGCGTCTCCACCCGACCATGAGCAGCGCGAAGATGATCAGGTGCTGGATCGCGCCCTCTCCCCGGCTCTCGACCACAGTGCAGCCACCGCCCTGCAATTTACTTTCGGTGTCGGGCGCGGCCGTTGTTCCGTCGCCCTGCCCCTGTGGGACGCCCTGGTCCGCAGTCGCTGCCCGGCCGTGGTCGGGCTTCGGCCCTCCCTGGTCGAGCGGCTGCCCGCCCTGGTCCGACGCCCCCGCGTCGGCCTTGGGACCGGCGCACGCCTCGTCCACCTTGCCGTCACAGTCGTTGTCCACCTGGTCGCCGCAGCTCTCCTTGGCCAGCACGTCCAGCTCGGCCCGGTGGCGCAGCTCGCCGCCGTTTTGGCTCTGGTAGCCCTTGGTGTTGAGGCCCGGTTTGGCCCCGTATGAGGCCTTGGCGTAGTAGTCTTTGACCTTGGAGACCCAGGCGCGCACCGCCGGGTGGCCGGTCTGGCCGAGGCTCCCTGCGGCCGCCTTCACCGTGAGCTTGACCCGCTTGGTCTCGCCGGTGGAGAAGGCCCCCAGCGATAGCGAAAAGGCCGCGCCCGGGTTTTCATGGGGGATCTTTTGCAGCCCGTCGGTGTCGTTGAGCTTGAACGTGCCCGCCGGTTGCTTGTGGTCGCTGTAGATCTTCCAGCGCGTGACCTCCACGTGGGAGAGCAGGCGATCGAAGCCGACCTTGACGTCCTTGGCAATGGCCGTGCCCTTGTTCTTGACGTCCACGTTGATCATCGCCTGCTGGCCGGCCCACAGGTCGAAGACCTTGGCGCTTTTGGCGGTCGCGCACAGATCGCGGGCCTGGCCCGAGATGGTCTCGATGGCCATCGAAATGGTCATCTTCGGGTAGGTCGGCTTCCCGCAGGGCCCGCCCCCGGGGCCGCCGCCCCACCACTCCCAGTGCCAGGGCTCGCTCGGCACGGTGCGCTTCCAGCCATACTTGGCCGCGTTGGCCTTGAGCCAGGAGTAGACCTTGCTGGCCGAGGTGTTGAGGTCCACGGCGTGGCCGCTCTGGTGGTTGCTGTAGCCCGGCTTGGCCGCCAGGTTGCAGTTGTTGCAGTTGCAGTTCTTGTAGCAGTTGTAGAGGTACTTTTGCTGCGCGTAAGAGCGGAACCCGCTGATCACCTTGAGGTGCACGCCCTTTTGGGCCGCGGCCTTGGCCATGACGTAGTAGGCGTTGGCGCTCTTGATCTCCATCTTCTTGCCATCAACCGACACGAGCTTGATCGAAAACGACGTGCCCGATTTGTAGCCCGTGGCGCTGGACTCCTTGCAGTTGATGCTGCTGAGGCCCAGGGCCACCTCGGCGATGTCCCCCGCGGGCGCCTCCTCGTCAGGCGACAGCTCGCCGCAGCCTTGCCCCAGCATCAGGCAGGCCGGCAGCAGCACGAGGTTAATCAAGTTCTGGCGCGTCATCGTTTTTCTCCCGAGCTGATCCTCACTATTTGTTCATCACGTGGAGCATCTTCTTGTAGACGTAGGACCACTTGCCGGTGGGGTTGGAGGCGCTCGCCGCGACCCCCGCCGCCTCCAGCCGCGTGTTGCCGAGGCGAATGATGGTGAATTGCAGCGTGCCGGGGTGCTTGGACCCCTTGTACAGGGGATTGCCCACGGAGAAGCGGGGGATCTTGATGCTGCTGTAGGGCGAGGGGCATGACCAGAGCTTGTAGGTCGGCACGCTGTGGTTGTGGCCGTGGAGCTGTGCCGCCACCGGGTAGTTTTGGGACAGCTTCTGGTTGGCAAAGGGGCCCTTGCCGTTCTGAGCCTGGTAGATCAGCTTGCAAAACGCCGCGCGCTCCGAGTTGGACACTCTGCTGGAGTTGAGGCCGTAGTGGCTGAGGATGACGATCTGGCGGTTCTTGCTCTTGGCGCGGCTGGCCAAAAACTTCTTCAAAAATGTCAGCGGCTGGTGGGGGTAGGCCAGGCGTGTCCCCGTGCTGCCCGGGATCACCTCTTTTTTGTCCCCCGGCTTGAGGTTCAGGTTGACGAACCAGACGTCGTCCCAGCGCCAGGCGTGGTGCCCGGTGCCCGGGGTGGGGTCGTCGTACAGGTCCTTGCTGCTGCCCGGCCGGTGGGCCGCGGTGATCGAGTCCAGGTAGGTGATCACCGGGTGGTATTTCGGGTCGCCGGCCCCCGACACCCGGGGGAAGTCGTGGTTGCCGTACGCCTCGTAGATCGGGAACTTGACCTTCCCCTCGTTGCCGCAGCGGCCGTACCCCGCGCGGTAGGCGGAGTACTCCCTGCAATCATGGCCCAGCTGAGTCCCGACGGGCACCGGGTCGCTGCCCGCGTCGGTCAGGTCCCCGGCGATGAGCACGCCGCGGATATGATCGTACACCTTGCCCTGGCGCCAGAAGCTGGCGCCCGAGGGCCAGACGTGGGGCGTGACGTTGGCGCTGTTGAGGGCCAGGCGCATCTTGGCGTGCTCGTCCCCGTTGTGGGTGCCGTTTTTGCTGCACCCGCTGGCGTTGTCCGTGGCGTGGGTGTCGGTGGTGGCGATAAACGTGATGTCCCGGTCGCCCTTGCCGGCCCACCACTGCATGGGGTTGAAGGGGCACTTGGACAGCTTGTCCGCCTCGGAGAGGAAGGGGTCGACGACCGGCGCCTTGGAGATCGCCTTCTTGACGCACGTGCTCAGGTAGCAGAAGTAGCCGCCGGGGCAGCCCGGGTGGCAGGGCACGCACGTGCCGCAGTCGCCCGGGCAGTTGGCGCAGGTTTCGCCCGGCTCGCACTTTTTGTTGCCGCATTTCTTTACGGCCTTGTCCGGTTTCGGCACCTTCTTGTCGGGAGGCTTCTTCGGCTTGTCCGCCTTGGGCACCTTCTTGTCGGCAGGCTTGTCCGGCCCGTCCGACGGCTTGGCCGCGCCGTCATCGGGCTGTTTGACCGGCCCATCCGCCACCGGGCTGCCCAGGTCCTCGCGTGAGATGACGGTCCCGTCGGTGTGGGCTGCGTCTCCCTGGCCGGGTCCCTGTACGGCCCCCTCACAGCCCACCATCAACATCAGGGCGGCGAGGCACGGCAGCAGGGATGTAGGAACCGGCGAGGGGCGTGGATCGCTGATTCTCGTTTGAGGTGATTTTGTGATCAAGAACTCTAAACGCATTGCTCTTCAATCTCGAAGCAAATCACATACCAGCTCGTGGACCCTGATCCGTGGCTGGTCCTGGTATCCAGTTTGCCCGGATCTGCCTGGCAGATCGACAGGGTAACGTTTTTTCAGCCAGCGGAGTCCCCGGGAAACCGCCCCCACTGCACACCGCGGTACGCAACCTGTTGTGCGCAGTCCACAATGGCCCTGGCCCGGCGTCGCTGGTTGGAAAAGATGGCGCGCAGGAAGATGTCGAGGACCATGGACAGAGGATCAGGGGTTTGCCTCCTTCCAGATCTTCATCCAGTTGGAAAAGTACTTGGCCGCCATGCTTTTGCTTCGCACCACCATCGTCGCGTTGTCGTTGTTGCGGATGGTGCCGGTGCAGTAGTTCGCCGACCCGGTGACCACCATCCACTGATTCTTGCCGTTGTACTTGGCGTTGATGACCATGTACTTGGAGTGCAGTTTGGTGTGCTGGCGCCATCGTTTACGGGGGAAGGTCTTTTTCAGGTAGGCCACCAGCTTGCGGTTGATGGAATAGGTGCCGACCACGATCTTCACGTCGCACCCCTTGGACCGCAGGGCCTTGAGCCGTTTCACGATGGCCACTCGCCCGGTGTTCCACATGGACATGGCCACGTAGATGCGCTTGCCGCGCTTGGTGCACTTCACATTGTTCAGGATCTCCACGATGGCGTCCCCCGACTTGCGCGGGTAGAAGCGCACCTGGGTGGGCGTGGACGACCCCCAGGTGACCCCGTTGGGCCCGGCGCCGTAGTTGAGGTTCTTCTTTTGCGCCCGCTCGGCCTTCCAGTACTTCAGGTAGGCGGCGTACAGCTTGGCGTCGCCGCGGACCACAACCAGGTCGTTGTGTTTGGGTACGGCCTTGAGGTTGGCCGAGGACTGGACCACGACGTCCTTCGAACCGTCGCACAGCTTGGAGAAGAGGAAGAACTTGTTGTGGTTGATCCCCGTGCCAATGCAGCCGCTTTTGCACAGGGTGACGTTGGCCGCGCCGATGCCTTTCTGCAGCGTCTTGGTCGGGGAGTTGCCGCTGTTTTTGCCGTCCAGCACCATCTTCACGTCCACCGGGCGCTTGGCCGCCGTGGCCAGCTCCGTGGAGATCCGTTTCCGCTCGTACATGAACATGGAGCCGCGGATGGAGGAGCCGGGCTTGGCCGCGCGGATCAGCTTCACCAGCTCGTCCTCCAGGGTGTAGTCCGGCTGCTTCCCTTTGGGGCCGACGGAGAAGAAGGCCTGGAGCCGTTTCTGGGTCCCGGGACTCCAGGGGCAGGGCATGCCGCCGTCGGCCCCGGCCAGGGCCGCGCCGCTGCTTCCGGGCGCTTCGGCAGACGGAGCACAGCCCCACACGCAGGCCAGGGCGGCCGCCAGCAGCGTCATCAAGCATCCCGAGCGTGCCGTCATCCTTTTCCTCCTGGGCGTCATTTGCAGAAGCTCCACGCCCCCTGTCCCACGTCGCCGGTGCAGGTCATTCCCGTGGGGCAGTCGCTGGTGCCGGTGCAGCCGCAGGCAGAGGTGTCCGTCGTGTCACAGACCTTGCCGAAGGGGCTGGCCGCGCAGTCCGCGTCGGCGGTGCAGGAGCAGGCGGCCAGGTCGGTGTCGCACTTGGGGCCGAAGGTGACGGCGCCGCAGTGAGCGGCCGTGGCGCAGCCGCACATCTGCTCGGTCTTGTCGCACTGGCTGCCCCACAGGTTCTTGGCGCAGTCCGCGTCCGCGGCGCAGGTGCAGTAGTTGGTCGCGGGATCGCAGGTCGGCCCCAGGGCCGCGGGGTTGGCCAGGCAGTCGGCCGTGGTGACGCACTCCACGCAGGCGCTCTGGGAGTCCCTGACGCACAGCTCGAGGCCCATGGCCTGGCAGGAGGCCAGGCAGCCCTTGACCGTGGCGCCGGCGTCGCCGCCCGTGGTCCCGGCCTCGGCGTCTCCAGCGGCCAGATCCGTCGCGCCCCCATCGGCGTCCGTGGTGGCGTCCGCCAGGGCGTCGGCGGAAGCGTCGAGGGAGGCGTCCGCCCCCCCGGCGTCCGCGGGCACGTCCTCTCCGTTGCAGCCACCACACCCTGGCGCCAGCGCCAACAGGGCAGACAGCATGAACAGTATCAACAGCCTCATCGGTCCTTCTCCATCTGCAGCCTTGGCCCGCTCCCCCTCCCGTGCGTCGTCCGCCGCGGGCCTCGCCCGACCCTGACGGCCATCAGCGCAGCCAGGATCAACAACAATAGTACACCAGGCCGCGGCCCGGCCCGCCCCCCCGGCGCGCCGCAGCCGCAGCCCACGCAGTCGTCGTCCACCACGCCGTCGCAGTCGTTGTCCACGCCGTCGCAGGTCTCCGAGGCGCCCGGGTAGGTCGAGGCAGCGCCGTCGTCGCAGTCCCAGTTGCTGCAGCGCGCGCCGATGCCGTGGCCGTCGCCGTCGGCGTCCCGGCAGAGCGTGCACCCCTCGTCCTTCTGCCCGTCGCAGTTGTTGTCCGCGCTGTCGAAGCAGATCTCCGCCGCCCAGGGATGCACGCCGCCGTCGCTGTCATCGCAGTCCTGGCGGCAGGCCGTGGCTCCGGGAGCGTTGCAGCAGCCGGCCCCGGCGCCGAACCCGTCGCCGTCGAGGTCCTTGCAGGCGCTGGCCGGGCAGCCCTCGTCCACGGTGCCGTCGCAGTCGTTGTCCACACCGTCGCAGGCCTCGGCGGCCCAGGGGAACACGGCGTTGCGGGTGTCGTCGCAGTCGGCCCGTTTGCAGTCCGGGCCCACGCCCCAGCCGTCGCCGTCGTGGTCCACGCAGCGCACCCCCGGGCAGCCGTCGTCCACGGTGCCGTCGCAGTCGTTGTCCTTGCCGTCGCCGCAGACCTCCTTGGCCCCGGGGTAGATGGAGGCGTCCCGGTCGTCGCAATCGCGCTGTCTCCCGGCGCCGCCGCCCACCGCGTGGCCGTCGTTGTCGCCGTCCAGGGCGCCGCTGCAGCCGTCCTCGGGGGTGCCGTCGCAGTCGTTGTCCACGCCGTCGCCGCAGACCTCCTTCGCCTTGGGGTGGACCAGGGGGTCGCCGTCCGCGCAGTCCTGGGGGCCGGGGCAGCCTGCACCGACGCCGTATCCGTCCCCGTCCAGGTCCCGGCACTGCCGGCCCGGGCAGCCGTCGTCGGCGATCTTGTTGCAGTTGTCGTCCTTGTTGTCGCCGCACTTTTCAGCGGCGAAGGGGTGCACCGTCGCGTCGGTGTCGTCGCAGTCCACCAGCGCGCACTTGCCGGTGCCGAAGCCGTCGCCGTCCAGGTCCGTGCACGCGCTCCCCGGGCAGCCGTCGTCCGGGGTCATGTCACAGTCCTCGTCCACGCCGTTGTGGCAGACCTCGGTGGCCCCGGGGTGGATCTTGCTGTCCTGGTCGTCGCAGTCCAGCTGGCCGCTGCAGCCTGCCCCGCGGCCGTGGCCGTCCCCGTCGAGGTCCTCGCACCCCGCCACGAGCTTGCCGCCGCCGCCGCCCACCACCACGATCACGCCGGACAGGTTGTCGGCCTCGTCGGTCTCGGCGACGTAGTCGTCCGCGTCGGCCAGGGCCCACGAGCCGTAGCTGTTGTTGGCCAGCGGGGGGGACAGGCCGACCAGCGTGGTGCACTGCTTTGTGGCCAACCCGGCCACCGGCAGGGCCATGTCCCCCGGGCTGCCGATGGTCGGCGGGCGCTTGTAGCGCTGAAAGTAGATGTCGATGAAGAACTTGGTGGCCGCCCGGGGGCCCTCGTTGCAGACCTTGACCGTGTACTCCACGCGCGGGCCCCGGGTGCGGGCCCGCAGCGAGGTAATGGCCAGGTCGGCGTAGGACAGGGTGTAGGGCAGCGGCCCCCGGTTGTTGTTGTCCTCCTGGCACTCGAGCACGAAGTTTTGGTTGTCGGCCTGGCACCAGGCCTTGAAGTTGCCGCTGACCTTCCGCTCGCCGCTGGCCACCACGTCCGTGCAGTACCCGGGGTGGAGGATCGATACTCCGCCGAACAGATCGCTCTTGTACTTGCTCGGAGGGGAGACGCCGTAGTCGTGGAAGAACCCCACGCGGAATTTCTGCGCCGGGGCGCTGCCGAGGTTGCAGACCGAGGCCTTGTAGCGCAGCTCGGCTCCCGTGACCCAGAGGGCGCAGTGGCTCAGCCGCAGGTCCGCCCCGACGCAGACCTCCACCGGCCCGGCGGCGTTGTTGCCCTCGTTGGACTCAGCCACCTTGCCCGCCGGATCCACCATGGCGTATGAGCGGTGGAGCCCCACCGGGGCGCCACCCCACGTCAGCTTGTTTATCGGGCAGGAGGGCCCGGCCGTGGCCTGCACCGTCCGGTCCGGCGTGCTCCCCACCGCCGGCGCCGCGGCGAGGTCGTGGTAGATCCCCAGGGGTACAGTCCCCGTGGCCGGAGCGCAGACCCCCACCTGGTAGGTCACGGTCCCACCCTGGACGCTGGCGGACAGGCCGCTGAGGGAGTAGTCGGCCCGGGCCAGGCCCACTCCCCAGACCGGCAGCACCACGAGCCAGACCAGGCTCGCACAACCGCGCCGTATCGCCCTCGTCCGCGGGAGACCTGTTTGCGGGGTGTTGCCGACCATGTTGTTTTCATTTTCGACCAAAGTCATTCCGATGGAAAAGGGAAAGTGACGAAACGGTCGTTGTTTCAGCGAATTGGTCTGGCGACAGGAAGGTTCGGTTTCGGGGTACGGGGTAGAGATAGGGCAAGTCAGAAAACAAAACCGGGGAAGATCATCGCTAACCTTCCCCGGTGCCATGGAGCTACGGGGGCTCGAACCCCGGAACTCTAGAGTGCGATTCGAAATTGGGGTGTGAAACCCCGGGGTTGTAACAGGAACATTAGGCTCCTGCTGAAGCGAAACGGCGGCAATTGTTGAGTTTCCCCGGGGCACAGAATTGGGGTGGGTTATTGAAGAAAAAAGACGCTCTGGCTCCATGGGGCCCCTTTGACAAACATCCAACCTGTGTCATCAAT
>PVBE010171512.1_pt1 | contig 19954 bp, 20 predicted proteins | sample 1631181 | NCBI WGS metagenome assembly PVBE01 (sample SAMN08397723, study PRJNA350692) | Marine metagenome, whole genome shotgun sequencing project. | isolation source: water | place: Pacific Ocean | collected 2012-04 | reverse complement strand
GCTACGCTCCTGTATCTATTGCCCATTCTTCGACTCCGTACGTATGATCAGGATTCGTCTCGTGAACGTTCCAGCGAAGGGAAGACTGTGTGAAGTTGTTTCGTTATGATGCCGACCGGATTCCCGTTCTGTGGTTCACACTGCTCTTTGGTCTCGATCTTCTCGTCTTCTTTCTCGTCTACAGCCTGGCTTTCGTTGGCGCCTGGATGGTGATCGGCATGTTTCCAAAGGCCTGTATCTCTTCGTTTGGCCATCATCATCAGCACTTGCCGACCTTCCACCAGCCCATCTTGAATCGCTGTCTGGAAATCGTCCTTGGATTTCAGACCGGGGCGACCAGTCATGCCTGGTTTCTTCATCACGTTGTTGGCCATCACCAGCATTACAAGGACCAGGCTCTCGATGAATCTCGCTGGCAACGCGAGGATGGCAGGACGATGGGCGCGCACGAGTATTCGGCTGTACTGTTTGGCACCAGCTACGCCCGTGCCTTTACAGCAGGCCGGCGTTTTCCCCGGCTTCGACTGGCATTTATCGCCATGGCCCTTCTGCAGGTAGCCCTTCTGTCCTGGCTCTTTGTTCTCAACTGGGTCAACGCCTTGCTGCTATTCCTGCTGCCCATGGCTGTTTCTCTTTACATCACATGCTGGCACACCTACTACCACCATGCGGGGCTGGATACCGACGACGACCTTCGGGCGTCGTTCAACATCGAGCACCGGTGGTACAACATCTTGACTGGTAACCTCGGCTATCACACCGCCCATCACATGGCTGGTGGACTCCATTGGTCGTTGCTCCCCCGGTTGCATGGCGAGATTTGTGGCCGGATACCTCCTGAGTGCTTTCGTGAACCCAGCATCCCTTTCACCTGGATGCCCGGTGCTCAGGAAGTTCATCGCACAGAACGCCCGACCCGAATCTCGGTTTCCGAGAAACAAGAGCGTTCGTAGTTCGTTCCGTTAAATAGACGATGGAGGGGAAGATGCCTGATCCAGCCAACAACGAAGTGTTTGCGAGTTGGCGACGGGTCCTGGCCGAACAGAAGCTGTCACCACAGCAACTGGAAATCCTCGAAGACATGGTCAGTCAGGGCCAGGCTAAGAGTGTAGAAGCAGCAGCGGAGATGTGTGACTGGCGCGACAACATCCTGAACCCGGAAGAACACATGTGGGGTTTCTAGTGGTTTGCATTTCTCACCGAAGGCTACCCGGGCGCCACGACGGCTGACATGATCAAGACACGGACGGATGTCAGCATCGTGGCCGCGCAACTGGCATCATTCTTCGAACTCCTGCTGCTGAGCCAGTTCAGATCCGTTATCACTGTTCCACATTTCATCGTGACCCTGGGTGTCGGCCTGACGCTATTGATCGGTAGTGGCTTGAATCTCGGCCACAGGTCTTACTCTCCATTGACGACGCCAAAAAAATCTAATGTCTTCGTTCGGCAAGGGATCTACCGATACATCCGTCACCCTATCTATTTGGGCCTGTTGATAACCGGTTTGCCTTTCCTCCTCTCCAGCCTGACACTTCAATCGGGCCTGGCCTTTGGCCTCCTGGTCCTCGTGACGAACATCAGGGCCGATGTCGAAGAAAGTCTCCTCGAAGAGATCTATCCGGGCTACAAGGATTATCGAGAACAAACGAAGAGATACATTCCCTTCGTCTATTAGTCCGCCCCTTGCGAACCAGACTCTCCACCACCCGCAAAGACCGCCAGACCAGATAACTCAAATGGGGGTCTCCAGGCTGGTATGATACACATCGCCAATTCAGCACAAACTCAATCTCTTCGAATAAGGGGCACGACCATGAGCAAGTTGACAACCCACCCCCACCTTGGCCGCCGAATCAACACGCTGATTCGTTCGCTGCCCGCTGCCGTCCTGATGGTGGCGATCCTCACCCTGATCGCGACCGGATCCCGGCCATTGCCGGCGGCCGCACAGACGGGTGGAGTCGGTGCCACGGCCGAGAAACTCGATTACGCCATGATGGGCGAGATTCGGGAGGAAGGCCTGAACCGCTCCGAGGTCATGGATCACATCAGCTGGCTGTCGGATGTCTATGGCCCCCGTCTGACGGGCTCCCCCGCGATCAAACAGGCCAGCCAGTGGGCTCAGGAGAAATTCAAAGAGTGGGGACTCGGTAACATCCACGAAGAGGGATTTGAATTCGGGAAGGGCTGGTCGCTCGTTCGTTTCAACGCTAGTATGGTCGAGCCGCAGGCCCAACCGCTGATCGGCTATCCGCATTCCTGGACATCCAGCACCGACGGCATGGTCGCTGCCGAAGTCGTCCAGGTGTCGATTCAATCGGCTGCGGACTTCGACGAATATCGCGGCAAGTTGCGCGATCGCATCGTCCTCACTCAGCCTGTACGTGAAGTCCAGATGCTCAACGGCCGAATGGTGCTCCGGATGACGGAGGAGGATATATCCGAAGCCAAAACCATGCCGATACCAGCGGCGCGAGGTGGCCGCGGCGGACGTGGCGGTGGAGGTGGCCGCGGCGGAAGGGGTGGCGGCCAGAGCTTGCAGGAACAGATTCGCGAATTCTACCTCGCCGAAGGCGTCGTGGCCACGTTCGACCGGGGCAGCAACAACTTCACGCCCGCCGGCGGGAGCAATCTCTCGTGGCAGACCCAACGGACCGACGGAGGAACAGTGTTCCCTTCCGGCAGGGGACCGCGTGACGAAAACGCGGGCAACATCACACCGGGCGTAACACTGGCGGTCGAACACTACAACAGGATGATGCGAATTCTGGACAAGGGCTTGCCGGTGAAGGTGGAACTCGACGTCCAGACACAATTTTATGACGAAGTCGACATGAACGGCTTCAACCTGATCGCCGAAATTCCCGGTACGGATCTGGCGGATGAGGTCGTGATGATCGGTGCGCACTTCGACTCCACGCACGGCGCAACCGGTGCCACCGACAACGCTTCGGGCAGCGCTGCGATGATGGAAGTGATGCGGATACTACAGGCAGTCGAGGCCAGACCCCGCCGTACGATCCGCATCGGCCTCTGGGGCGGCGAAGAACAAGGGCTTATCGGTTCGCGGGAATACGTCAAGCGGCATTTCGGTGATCGCGAAACGATGGAGCTGATGCCGGCCCACGAAAAGCTATCCGCCTACTTCAACATCGACAACGGAACGGGAAGAGCCCGGGGCGTCTGGCTGCAAAGCAATATGGCCGTTCGGAGCGTCTTCGAGCAATGGATCGCGCCACTCAGTGATCTCGGGGTGACGACCCTGGGCCCGCGGTCGGTTTCCGGCACGGATCACACCTCGTTCGATGCCCTGGGTCTTCCGGGGTTCCAGTTCATGCAGGACCGGCTGGAATACAACGCCCGGACGCATCACTCGAACATGGATGTGTACGATCGTATTCAGCGGGAAGATGTCGTGCAGCTGGCGACAGTCGCCGCAATCTTCACTTACAACGCTGCAATGCGTGACGAACTACTGCCGAGAAAGGCACTGCCGAAACCAAACCCCTAGGAAAAGAAGAAACAGTTTCGATCCGATCCTCGTGCGGATTAATCCCCCGCATTGTGCACGCCGAAGCGTGCCATCAGGGGCAGGTGATCGGAAGCCACCATGGACTTCCGGTTCCTGACCAGCCTCGCCTCATGAATGTGCAGGGGCCGCTCGAAGTAGATGTGGTCCAGGTGCAGGAACGGGAGGAGGCCCGGATAGGTCTTCTTGCGGCGAAGGTGTAGCTCCATGTTCAGGCTTTCAAACTTCTCCCGCAGTACGCGGGTTGTCAGGCCCGTAACCCATTCGTTGAAGTCGCCCATCAGAACCCGCGGACCGTCCAGCTCGTTCTGAACGTGCTCCTGCTGGATGAAGGACCTGATCTGATGTTTGCGTTCGAAGTAAGACGTGCCCATGTGGATGTTGAACGCGTGGATCACGCCCAGAGGTGTCGCGATGTCGGCGCGTACGCAGCCCCGTTGTTCCCGGCGGGTCCAGGGCAGCCTGAACTTCTTGAACCCGACGACGGGCCATCGACTGAGGATTGCGTTGCCGTAAGGGCGGCCTTTGATATGCCTGGTGGAACCGAATGCACTCTCCATTCCAAGCTCTTCGGCAATGATCTCGACCTGGCTGTGGCGGCCGTGGTCGGAAGAAAACACTTCCTGAAGTGCAACGATATCGGCGTCGAGATCTTTGAGGACGTCGGCGATGCGCCGAACATGAGTCCGGCCGTCCATTCCCCGACACTTGTGGACATTGTACGTAACGATCTTCATCGGGCGACTGCTACAACTCCCATCGTCAGCCCGGGCCACTGGAGGTCGCCCGACCGCTTTACTTTAAAGATAGGCTTCGGCGGAAAAAAATCCAGTCCGCCTCCCATATTTCCATTGGGACCACTAGGAAACCAATCCTCTACTGCTGACGTTCGACAAGCCGGCTGACCTGCTCGTAAATGCGTTGATGGAGGGGACGGTGGCGCCACTCCTCCAACGACACCTGCCTGCTGTTCCCAATGTCACGTACGACATCCTCGGACAGCCGACCACAGAAGGATTCATCGGCGATGGCAAGATTGATCTCGTCGTTGATCGTAAACGAGCGGTTGTCGAAGTTTGTTGTTCCGATAACTGACCATAGATCGTCGACCAGAAGCATCTTGGCGTGGAACATGCCCGGAGCGTATTCGTAAATGTCGACCCCGGCCTCGAGCAGATCTCCATAGATCCGGCGGCCACCGGCACGCAGGAGTTTCAGGTCTGTGTGGGAACCCACAGTGATGATCTTCACATCAACCCCGCGACGGCCGGCTTGAACGATCTGTTCCTTCACGATCGGATCCGGCAGAAAATACGGGGTGACGATCCGGATGGATTTCCTGGCACTGATCAGCAACAGCTGGTGAAGAATCTGTGTGTGCGAAGAACGGCCACGGGTTGAACTATTGATGACGAGGACACGTGTCGATCCGGGGTACTCGCACTCCGGAAAAAACCGTTCGCCGACCAGTGCCTCTCCTGAGGCCTCGAGCCAGTTCTCCACGAAGATTCCCTGCAACGCGGTCGCCGCCCTACCCGTCACTTGAATCATCATGTCGCGCCAGGGGCGGCCGCGGCTCGGCAACATCCAGTGGTCTGCGATTCCCGCACCTCCGACAAAAGCTGTCCGGCCATCGACGACAATAATTTCACGGTGTGTGCGGATGTTGATTCTGTCGAACATTCGTGGCGTGAGCGGATGATAGAAATGCACATGACAGCCCGCTGCCCGGAGCCGGCGAAGACCGCTTCGCCACACCGCCATTCCATACGAACCCACCGCGTCGACAGGAGGTTCACGCGAACACCTGCCGAGGCGCGTTCCGACATCACCTTGATGAATTGATCCACAACCTCCCCCGCCCAGAAGATATAGACCTCGAGGTTGATACTCCTCTCAGCCTCCCGCATGGCCTCCAGCTCGGCAGGATAAAAGTTCCGTCCATCCGTCAAGACCTCGACCGTGTTTCCCTCGCATGTGTCGGCATCGGAAACCGCGGCCACCACATGCAGGGCATGCTCCCGGTCCAGATCCAGAGGTTCCGCCTCGCTGAATGCGAGGGGAGGAACGAATAGTGTCCGGTAGAGGAAGAAAGCGATAAGGGCCAGAAGAAGCCCGATGGCAAAGCCGCCCGACGTCATAGTTGTTTCGTTTCCGGAAAGTATTGACTAGATGATGATAACGGTTTTCTTGCCGAAGATGTTGGCCGCGCGACGGGCAATCGGCTGGTAGCGGTCCGCACCAGGCAGGTCAGGCTCGCTATCGTGGAAGCTACAAGCCTACTGCTGCCCGCTCCCAGCTAGCCTTACGCAACACCGACCCACCGCAACGCCTGGACGATGGCCACGGCAGCAACATACCCCAACACCGTGTAGAAGATGAGTTGGATGATCGTGAAGCGCCATGAGTTCGTCTCCCTTCGGACGACCGCGACGGTAGAGACACACTGGAGGGAAAAGAAGAAGAACACAATCAGGCCGATCATGCTCGATGGAGTGAACACGCGTTGATCTGTATCTCGAAACGTGGCCGTTCGCATTTCTTCCAGCAGGCCGGCCGCCTGGCTGTCCTCTGCAGCTTCGACATGGAAAACGATCGCCATCGCGCTGACAAAGACCTCGCGTGCGGCAAAGGCCGAAATCAGCCCGACTCCTACACGCCAGTCCACACCCATGGGCCGCAGAACCGGTTCCATTCCCTGCCCAAGCTGAGCGGCGAGTGAAAAGTCCATTTCCGCTTCGACGACGATAGGAGTGCCGGCCTCTGCCACCAGATTCGGTTGCTGGGAACCAAGTCCGAAGTTGGACAGCAACCACAACAGCATCGCGATGACAACGATCGGACCGCCCGCTCTTCTCAAATATGTCGACGAACGGGACCAGGTAATCTTCAGGATGATCTTCGGGCGGGGAGCCCGGTAAACAGGCAGTTCCATGGCGAGCATCGACACCGATTGATCGTGATACAAGAAACGGCCTACGATGCCGGCGACCGCAGATCCGATCAGGAGGCTTGCGATATAAATCGCCGCAAGGCTCAGTCCCGCCGTCCAGGCAACACCGGGCAACAGGGCAGCCAGCAACAGCGCATAGACCGGAAGGCGGGCGCTGCAGCTCATCAGGGGGAGGATCCAGATCGTCAGGAGTCTCTCCCTCAACGTGGGGATCGAGCGCGAGGCAAAGACGGCCGGAATGGCGCAGGCAAACCCGGACAGCATGGGCACGAACGACCGTCCGTGCAAACCCAGGTATGACAGCGGGCGATCCACCAGCGTTGCACCGCGCGCAAGATAGCCGGAGTCTTCGAGCAACGTCATCAAGAAGAACAGGATGACGATCTGGGGAAAGAAAATCGCGACGGCTCCGACGCCCCCGATCAGGCCTTCGGCAACAAAACGTGTGATGATCGCCCCGGGAAACAAGCTGACCAACATGTCTCCCGTCGCACCGAAGAAACCATCGATAGCATCCATGAAGGGCTGTGCAATCCAGAAAATAGATGCAAAGATGCCGATCAGCACGCCGAAGAAAAGCGGGAACCCGAGGTAACGGTGCAGTGCGATGCGATCGATACGCGCGGTCAGGGAATCGCCTTCGACACTCATCTCAGACTGGCTCTGGGCACCGCTTTCAGTCAGGAGGTCTCGAACCCTCGAATAAGCGACAACCGGATCGTCACCCAGCGAGGCCAACGCATTCGACTCGCTCCCTCTCCCTGCTCTGATCGCCGCCACGAGTTCCGGAATGCCCACGCCTTCCCGTGCATCCACGGCAATAACCGGCACCTTCAAACCGGCGGAAAGCTTATCGATGTCCAGGGAAGCTCCGACGCGTGGCAACAGATCCATCATCGTCAGAACCAAGACAATCGGTTTCCCCTGCCTGGCAACAAAGCCGGCAAACTTCAGGTGGCGTTCCAGCTGCGTCGCGTCTACGACGAGTGCGAACGCGTCTGCCTGCACCGAGGGATGGCGCGATTCGATAACCTGACAGGACAATTCTTCTTCCGGAGATGGGTCGATAGGACTGTGGACACCGGGGAGATCGATGAGCGTAATCGGTGTGCCCAGATCACTGCGTGTCGTCCCACGGAGGAGGGTAACGGTGACACCAGGGTAATTGGCGGTGTGGAAGCTCCCGCCGGTGAGGGCATTCATCAAGGTGGTCTTGCCGGAGTTCGGCATTCCCACCAGGCAGACCGTGAGCGGCTTGGCCGAATCCTCGGCCGGACCCACCGCCTCGGCCGGTGTCGTCATTGCACCAGGATCCAGGACGCCTCACACATCCTGAGAGCAAGCTGAGTTCCTCGAACGACGACAACGAGAGGATCACCCAGAGGCGTCGAGCGGGCCACAGCCACGCGTTCGCCAGGGGTAAACCCCAGATCCAGAAGGCGCCGGCACTCCTTTTCTGGGCCATCCAGCCGGGAAATTTCATGCCACTCAGCCTGGGATGCTTCCGATAGCTTCAACTCTTCCTTTTGAACTTCGGTCACGTGCCTACTCCGTCAATATAAAGGTTCGATCTAAATGAAAACGATTGTCATTTTCAAATATGGCGTAGCGACGCCCGAATGGCAAGTATCTTTTTGATTATTTGGGTGCAGTCGGAGTTCGCCGGAAAGGCGCGAAGGACACGAACAGGGCGTTCGTCTCGACCGGGGGCCTTTCAGATGGCCGTCCCCCTTTACCACTCACTCCTCGACGAACTTCGAGGTCGCGCTGCCAACGAGGATCTGAATGCCCTTCTGCACGAGAAAGGGAGCCATGACGATCGCGCCCAGACCGTCCCCCCACCAGAGGTCCATTCTGGAGTTCACCAGCAGGCTGATGAGGAGGACCAGGGAAAGATAGGAGTTTCCGAACGTGAAAACCGCGGCAGCTTTCAGTTCAGGACTGTGCAGTTCCATTGCCAGCGCCTTCATGTAGGAACCAATGATCGGAATCATCAACATCGAAACGGCCGCCAGCCCGATGCCCAGCAAGGACGGAAGAGCTCTCTGCCCCTGCCACAACATCCATCCCCCGAGGCCGAGCGACACAACCCGAAGGGCCGCATACCCACCACCGACAACTCGGTAGAACGGGGCCTCACCCGAACCCGGCGTGTCCGCGTCGTCGTAGCGACCGATTCTCTGAGTCAGGATCGTCTCCCTCGAAGCACAAATAAGGGCATCGAGGCCAAAGACCAGCAAGACTGGAGAGTTCGTCAAGGACCACAAAGCAATGCCGGCCGCAGCCTGCAGAAGGTGGACAAAGCCGGTTAGCGCCGAAAGGAGAAACGAATGTCGAACCCAAGTCTGTCGTTCGTCGGGCATAGGTGATGGGGAAGCGCCAGTGGATGTAGGTGCGGTCTGTGACCGCACAAATCATGCGCTCATAGAGCGCACCTACATCGAAGACACGAAGGGCACGAAGGGCACGAAGAGTTGACTATTTCAAATCCTATTCGTCTTGCTTCGTGTTCTTCGTGTCTTCGTGTTGAAAATGACGCTGGTTTCGGCTGTCAACACTGTGCATTCAAGCCAGCTCCGACAACTGACCACTGGCCACTGACAACTGACCACTTCCCCAACTAGTACGCCCGTCCAAAAACGACACGCGCCTCCGACCCCTCACCACAGGCAATACACTTCCCCGCTTCCTTCTCCTCGCCGGTTGGAATGCATCGGATCGTGGCCTTCGTGTCGTTCTTGATCCTTTCCTCGCAGCCGGCCGACCCGCACCAGTGACTCCACAGAAACCCGCCTTCTCCATCGAGGATCTCGTTGAAGCGTGCGTAGTCGTCGATCTTGTGCGAATGGGCCTTCCGGAATTCCAGCGCCCTGTCGAACAAGCCGGTTTGGATGGCGTCCAACATACCGGTGATGGTTTCCCGTAAACCGTCCTGGGAGACAAAACTCTTCTCGCCGGTATCACGCCGGGCCAGAACCACCTGACCTTTCTCCAGATCCTTCGGTCCGACCTCCATTCTCAGAGGCACGCCCCTTTTCTCCCAGTCGTTGAACTTTCGCCCCGGGCTGTACTGCTCCCGGTCATCGACCTTAAAGCCGATGCCGTCGAGGTCTGCTGTCAATCTGGAGACGTATTCCAAAACCAGCGCCTTCTGCTCGTCGTTGCGGAAGATCGGAACGATAGCCAGCTGGACCGTGGCCAGCTTCGGCGGAATAATGATTCCCTTGTCGTCACCGTGCGCCATGATCACGGCGCCGACCAAACGAGTCGACACCCCCCAACTGGTTGCGTAGACGTATTCCAACTGCCCCTTCTCGTCCTGAAATTTCACGTCGAACGCTTTCGCGAAGTTCTGAGCCAGGTGGTGGGTGGTGCCCGACTGCAGGGCTTTTCCGTCCTGCATCATCGCCTCGATGGTGTACGTGTGATCGGCCCCGGCAAATTTCTCGCTCTCACTCTTTAATCCCGCGATCACGGGAACCGCCATGAAGTCCTCAGCGAAACGCTTGTAGACCTCCAGAATCGTCAGTGTTTCCTGCTCGGCTTCATCGTAGGTGGCATGGGCCGTGTGGCCCTCCTGCCAGAGAAACTCCGTGGTGCGCAGGAACAGACGGGTGCGCATCTCCCAGCGAACAACATTCGCCCATTGGTTGATGAGAAGCGGTAAATCCCGGTAGGACTGGATCCAATTCCGATAAGCGTGCCAGATGATCGTCTCCGAGGTCGGGCGGATGAACAGCGGTTCCTCGAGCTTTCCGCCCCCGGCGTGCGTGACCGTCGCCACTTCCGGCGCAAATCCCTCGACGTGTTCCGCTTCCTTGTGGAGGAAGCTTTCCGGAATCAACAGAGGGAAATATGCGTTCTCATGCCCGGTCTCCTTGAACATGCCGTCCAGTGCCCGTTGCATTTTTTCCCAGATCGCATACCCATTGGGACGGATTATCATGCAACCCTTGACGGGAGCGTAATCGGCCAACTCGGCAGCGGCGATCACGTCCCCGTACCAACGGGAATAATCGACCTCGCGCTTGGTTATCTTGACGTCTGCCATGACTCTAACTTTCGGTTCCTTTCGGGGATTCGCTGTAGGCACGAATGACTCGTAATTCACCCGCACATGAAAACAAACGGTTCATGATAGCACCGACAGATGTGAGTTCCGTTCGGTTCGACCCGCCGAAGGGGTATCGGGACGCATAAATCGGTCGCCTACCAAACTGATAATCCAATTGACATAATCTCTCAACTACAATAGTATGAGTGGTTTGGCAACATTTGACGACCATAAACCCTCAATCCTTCAGTACGTTTCGTCAAGAGGCAATCATGGCCAAAGATCTGGTTAAAGATTCCGCAACGGAAAAGTCGGCTGCAAAGAAGGCCAGGGAACGACCGGGTCCGTTCACTACCGTATCAGGCGCCGGGATCAACCAACTCTACGGCCCCGGCGATCTCGAAGGCGTCGATCTTGCCCACGAACTTTCCCAGCCTGGAGAGCCCCCCTACACGAGAGGCATCTACCCAACGATGTACAGGGGCAGACTCTGGACGATGCGCCAGTTCAGCGGGTTCGGCACGGCCGAAGATACGAACAAACGTTTCCACTACCTCCTCGACAACGGCCAGACCGGGCTTTCGGTGGCGTTTCATCTGCCCACCCTCATGGGGCTGGACTCGGACGATCCCATGTCGGAAGGCGAGGTCGGAAAATGCGGCGTCGCGATCGACTCACTCGAGGACATGGAAGAGCTGTTCGACCGGATTCCCCTCGAACAGATCACCACGTCGATGACGACCAACGCACCCGCCCCGATCCTCTGGGCCATGTACCTCGTCGTTGCCGAGAAACAGGGTGCGGACTGGAACAAACTGGGCGGCACCATCCAGAACGATCTTCTCAAAGAATACATCGCGCAGAAGACGTATATCTTCCCCCCTCGACCGTCGATGAAGCTGATCATCGACACGTTCGACTTCGGGACAAAGCACGTCCCCCGGTGGAACACGATTTCGATAAGCGGGTATCACATACGGGAGGCAGGATCGACCGCACTACAGGAACTGGCATTCACTCTCTACGACGGCGTGGAGTATGTCGAATGGGCCCGTCGGGCGGGACTCGACATCGATCTGTTCGCCCCGCGACTTTCGTTCTTCTTCAACGCCCACAACGACCTGTTCGAAGAAGTCGCCAAGTATCGGGCGGCGCGAAAGATCTGGCACAAGGTCATGACCGAGCGCTTCGGGACCACGAATCCGAAGTCCGCGATCCTGAGGTTCCACACCCAGACCGCCGGCTGTTCGCTGACCGCGCAGCAACCTTACAACAACGTGGTTCGGACAACCATCCAGGCATTAGCCGGTGTCCTGGGGGGGACGCAGTCCCTCCACACAAACTCTCTCGATGAAACGCTGGCACTGCCAACTGAACACGCAGCTCGGATCGCGCTGCGGACACAACAGATCATTGCTCACGAAAGCGGCGTCGTGAATACCGTGGATCCGCTCGGCGGGTCCTATTTCGTTGAGAAGCTCACGCTGGACATGGAAAAGGGATGTTGGGAGTATTTTGACAGGCTGGATGACATGGGCGGCATGGTGGCCGCTATCGAAAAGGGCTTCCCTCAACGGGAAATACAGGAGTCGGCTTACCAGTATCAGAAAGCGATCGAACGCAAAGAAAAGATCATAGTCGGCGTCAACGAGTTCGAGGTCGAAAACGAGCCGCCCGTCGATGTCCTCTTTATCGACGACTCCGTCGAAGCACAGCAGGTCGCGAAGCTCAGGAAGCTGCGGGAATCACGAGATAACGACCGGGTTTGCACAACCCTCGAGGCGTTGGAACAAGCAGCCCGAGACGAGGTCAGCATGATGCCCCCGATCCTGGACTGCGTGCGCGCCTATGCGACGCTCGGTGAAATGTGCAACACAATGCGCAAGGTCTACGGCGTCTACGAAGAATCCGGATTTTAAATGGAACAGAAGATACGTGTCCTCGTTGCCAAGCCCGGCCTGGATGGTCATGACAGAGGCGCCAAAGTCATCGCACGTGCCTTCCGGGATGCCGGGTTTGAAGTCATATACACCGGTCTCCGCCAGACACCGGAACAGGTCGTCACGGCCGCACTTCAGGAGGACGTGGACGTCATCGGTCTTTCGGTCCTTTCCGGAGCGCACATGACCCTCTGTCCAAGAATCATGGCATTGGTCCGCAAGGAAGGGCTCGACGATGTCCTCGTTGTCATAGGCGGCATCATTCCTGACGAGGACGGCGAACAGCTCAAAGCTGATGGTGTCCACCAGATCTTCCCTCCCGGAACGTCCACCGTGGACATCGTGGCCTACGTTCGCGAAAACGTACGCCGGCGGTGAGAGCCTTCCGGTCCATCCGGCTTCGGCTCGAACACAATGCCCTTCAGATCACGCTTCTTGAGCGTGTTCTGAAGGTCGAAGTCCTCGAAGAACTGAACCTGGCACTCGATCAGGAATGGCTGCACTGAGTCTGAACACATGAGTAATCCGGAATCCGAATCGAATCGCAAGGCGATGGAAGAATTCGTCGGGGAGTTACGCGACAAGCTCGCCGTTGTCAAGAAGGGTGGGAGCGAGGCTTCGGTGAAACGTCATCGCAGTCGCGGCAAGATCTTCGTTCGCGAACGCGTCGACGCCCTCCTGGCTCCTGGCACCCCGTTTCTGGAGTTCAGCGCTCTGGCGGCGACCGGGATGTACAACGACGACGCTCCCAGCGCGGGTGTCATCACCGGAATCGGGACCGTACACGGACACGAGGCCGTCATCATCGCTAACGATGCGACCGTCAAGGGTGGAACCTATCTGCCGATGACGGTCAAGAAACACCTGCGGGCCCAGGAAATCGCGCTCGAGAATCATCTGCCCTGTATCTACCTGGTCGATTCCGGCGGTGCATTCCTGCCACTGCAGGCCGACGTTTTTCCGGATCGCGACCATTTCGGGCGTATCTTCTACAATCAGGCACGCATGTCGGGAGAAGACATCTACCAGGTCGCGGCCGTTCTCGGTTCGTGTACCGCAGGTGGCGCCTACGTGCCGGCCATGAGCGATGAAGCCGTCATCGTCGGGAACCAGGGCACGATCTTCCTTGGTGGGCCACCCCTGGTGAAGGCGGCAACCGGCGAAGAAGTGACTGCCGAAGAACTGGGCGGCGCGGATGTTCACTGCCGTGTCTCCGGCGTCACCGACCACTACGCCAAGGACGATGGCGATGCCCTCCGAATAGTCCGGGAGGTGTTTAAGTCCTTGCCACGTCCCGAAAAACGCCAGTTACAGGTTGCCGAGCCCGAAGATCCCCATCACGACCCGAACGAGATCTACGATGTGATCCCTGCCGATCCAAAACGTACCTACGACGTTCATGACGTGATCCATCGCATCGTTGACGCCAGTTGGTTCCACGAGTTCAAGGCTCTTTACGGACAAACGCTCGTGTGCGGTTTCGCTCGGATCTGGGGATACCCGGTTGGCATCATCGCAAATAACGGGGTCCTCTTCTCCGAGAGCGCCTTGAAGGCAACGCACTTCATCGAACTCTGCTCCCAGCGCCGCATCCCGATCGTATTCCTCCAGAACGTCACCGGTTTCATGGTTGGAAAGCAGTTCGAACGGGGTGGCATTGCCAAGGACGGTGCCAAGATGGTCAACGCGGTCGCTAACGCCGCGGTCCCCAAGTTCACGGTAATAATCGGTGGTTCCCACGGCGCAGGCAACTACGGCATGTGCGGTCGGGCCTATGCGCCCCGTCAGCTATGGATGTGGCCGAACGCCCGGATCTCCGTGATGGGAGGCGACCAGGCCGCCAACGTCCTGCTCCAGGTCAAGCTGGACCGGATGCGTGCCGACGGCAAAGACATGACCGCAGAAGAACAGGCCGAATTCATGAGGCCGACACTGGAAAAGTACGAACGGGAAGGCAACGCCTACTACAGCACGGCAAGACTCTGGGACGATGGGGTCATCGACCCCGCAGACACCCGCATGGTGCTGGCCCTGGGAATTTCCGCCTCGATGAACAAGCCTCCGGAAGGCACAAAGTTCGGCGTCTTCCGGATGTAACTGCAGGGCGGTCTCGGACCGTCGGCATTTTGTCGATTTGAACCGAACATGCAGGCGGGATTTTGCCCCCGGAAGACCGCCGCTACCGAAGAACTAAGAATGCTCAAGATCGAAACTGACGGGCCCGTTGCCCGGGTCACTCTGGATCGGCCCGAGGTCCATAACGCATTCAACGACGAGCTCATTCCCCAGGTTACCGAAACATTCGCCGAGTTGGGAGCGCGCGACGACATCCGCGCGATCATCCTGGCGGGAAGCGGAAAATCGTTCTGTGCCGGAGGCGACCTGAACTGGATGAAGCGGATGGTCGACTACACGTTTGAGGAAAACGTGGCTGATGCGACCGCGATGGCCGGAATGTTTCGTGCGATCGCGGCCTGCCGGAAGCCGGTGATAGGGAGGGTTCACGGAGCGGCCCTCGGAGGCGGTGCGGGGGTCGTGGCGGCGGTGGACATTGCCGTAGCACTGGAAACGGCAAAATTTGGATTCACCGAAGTCAAACTGGGAATAATCCCCGGCGTTATCTCCGCTTTCGTCGTCGCACGAATTGGCGCTGGTCGAGCCAGAGAATTCTTCACAACCGGTGAGCGTTTCTCTGCGGACGTGGCGCAGAGCATCGGGTTGGTCCATCAGGTCGTCACTGACGAATCAGCCCTCGATTCCATGATCGATGCCAAGGTCGGACAGATCCTCACAGCGGCCCCGGGCGCGATAGCCGAGGCCAAGGTTCTGATATCGGAGGTCAGTTCGCGGCCACTGGATTCGGCGATTGAGTATGCTGCCGAAGCGATAGCCCGGGCACGCGCCAGTCAAGAGGGCCAGGCGGGAATGAAGGCTTTCCTCTCCAGGGAGAAGCCGCCGTGGGTGAAGTCATGATCCAGAAGGTACTGGTCGCAAACCGCGGTGAGATCGCGATTCGTATTTTTCACACGCTGCGTGAAATGGGGCTTGCCACTGTTGCCGTGTTTACGGAGGAAGATGAAGCGGCCCTTCACCGACGCTCCGCCGATCAGGCCTACCACGTCGGGAACTATCTGGACATCGAAGAGCTTGTCGACGCCGCCCGAATGACGAAGTCGGACACCATCCACCCAGGCTACGGATTTCTCGCCGAGAACGCGGAGTTTGCCCGAGCAGTGACGGACGCCGGCATTATTTTCATCGGCCCGCAGGCAGAAACGATTCGTTCCATGGGCGACAAGCTCAAGGCGAAGCAGATGATGCAGGATGCCGGTGTTCCAACACTTCCCACATGGGAGGGTTCTCCACCTGCGGATGAATTCCCAGTCCTTGTCAAGGCCGTCGGTGGCGGGGGCGGCAAAGGCATGCGCCTTGTCGAAACCCCTGGCGAATTAGAGGAAGCACTTTCGGCGGCATCACGCGAATCTCAGAAGGCATTCAGCGACGACCGGGTCTTCATTGAGAAGTACATCGAGAGTCCCCGCCATGTTGAGATCCAGATCCTGGGAGACTCACATGGCAACTACATTCATCTCTTCGAACGCGAGTGCTCTATCCAGCGACGTCATCAGAAAATCATCGAGGAAACACCGTCTCCGGCGATCGATGCAGCGAAACGTGAAGCGATGGGTGAGGCGGCGATTGCCGCTGCAAGAGCAGTGGAGTATCTGGGCGCCGGCACAGTCGAGTTCATCCTGGATCCGTCGGGCGAGTTCTGCTTTCTGGAGATGAACACGCGCCTTCAGGTAGAACATCCCGTGACGGAATGGACGACCGGCACCGACCTGGTCCGTGAACAGATCCGCATCGCGAACGGCGATGCGATCAGCTTCGCCCAGAACGACCTCGCACAGACAGGTCATTCCATCGAGTGCCGTATCTACGCGGAAGATCCGGAACAGGAGTACCGGCCGGCCACGGGAATCGTGGAAGTCTACCGTCCGCCCGGGGGACCCGGTATCCGGCTCGACAGTGGCATCGAAGAAGGCTCTGTCGTCGGATTCCATTACGATCCGCTCCTGGCGAAACTGATCGCCTGGGGGCCGGATCGAGATGCGTCACTCGCAAAAATGCAGCGAGCGCTCTCCGACTTCGTCCTCCTGGGAGTCCGGAATAACATTGATTTTCTACGACGTGTCGTCTCTTCCCCCGCATTTCAGGCAGGCGATATCGATACCCATTATCTGGCGCGCCATTCCGAGCTCAGCGAACCGGCGTCTCAGCCAATCCCAATCGAGGTTCTCCTTGCAGCATCCGTGGGAACCACAAGGGTGCATTCCAGAACGGGAACATCCGCGAGCCATGCTTTTGCCGATGTGTGGCACTCACGCGAATCCTGGCGAAACACATGACCTCTAGAGAACTGCATTGGAGAATTCAGGGTGAGGACGTCACCGTAAGCCTCAGTGGTGATCGCAAGGGCGGCACGCTCGAAATGAACGGTGACGAAGTGCCCTACCTCATACGCGCCCAAGGGCCGAAAGGCGGGTCCCTCGAAATCGATGGGCGGCTCCACCCGTTCTTCATGATTCGGAATCGGCACGAAGTGGAGATCTGGATCAGCGGCCGGACCTACCACCTCGAAAACATCGAACGCGATCACTCTGGTCACGCCGCACCTCCTGCGAGCGGTGAGATCCGAGCGCAGATGCCCGGCAAAATCGTTCGGATCGAGGTTTCCCCCGGGGACGAGGTCGAGGAAAAGCAGCCGCTCTTGATCATGGAATCCATGAAGATGGAGACCACGCTGTACTCACCACGAAGCGGTAAGGTCGCCAGGGTCGGGTGCCAGGCCGACCAGGCCGTAGAAATGGGCGAGCTTCTGATGGTATTGGAGGACTGAGGTGACTGTGTTTCCTGACTCAGTGCGGATCGTAGAGGTAGGTCCGCGAGACGGTCTGCAGAACGAGGCGAACACCGTTCCGACGGCGGACAAGGCGAAGTTCATCAAGCTCCTGGCGGATGCGGGGTTGCACGAGATCGAGGTAGCTTCATTCGTGCATCCGAAATGGGTGCCCCAACTGGCCGATGCCCGGGAACTCCTGGAGTTACTGGAGAAACGCGAAGGCCTTCAGTACTCGGCACTGGTTCCAAACATGCGCGGTCTGGAGCGGGCCGTCGAAACCCGCATCAGCCGAATCGCGGTGTTCACGGCTGCATCGGAGACATTCAACCGGAAGAACATCAACATGAGCATCAAGGAATCTCTCGATGTGTTCCGTCCGGTGATCGAACGTGCCCTTGGAGCGGACATTTCGGTCCGTGGCTACGTTTCCACCTGCTGGGTTTGCCCCTACGAAGGCCACGTGCCAAAAGAGAAGGTCACCGAAACCGTCGAGGCGCTGTTCGAACTTGGTGTCGATGAAGTGTCGGTCGGCGACACGATCGGCGGCGCGACACCGAACGACGTGGAGGTCACGCTCGAACATCTCTTCCGCAAGGTTCCACTCGAAAAACTCGCCATGCATTTCCACGACACGTACGGCATGGCCGTTGCCAACGCCTACCAGGCACTTAGAATGGGTATCATGACCTTCGACAGCTCGGCTGGTGGGTTGGGCGGCTGCCCGTACGCACCCGGCGCTCTCGGAAACGTCGCTACAGAGGACCTGCTATACCTGTTCGACCGGCTCGGAATCGATACGGGTGTCCGCCTCAGCGGGATCCGTCACGCATCCGAATTCATAGCAAAAGCACTCGGCCGCACACTTCCGTCCCGGGTTCTTAAGACATCGGTAGGCAAGGATCTCAACTGATGCCCCGGTTCTCCGAGTCCCGATTCCGCGTTCGCTATGCGGAAACAGACCAGATGGGCGTCGTCTATTACGCGAACTATCTGGTCTGGATGGAGATCGGCCGAACGGACCTTTGCCGCGAATCCGGATTCGTCTATCACGACCTCGAAAAGGAAGCAGGCATTTCCATCGCCGTCGCCCAGGCCGAATGCCGTTACCACGCATCAGCCCGTTACGACGACGAGATACTCGTCCGAACTTCGCTCGAACGAGTCCGCCGGAGAACGCTGACGTTTTCCTACGAGATCGAAAATGCAGCCACGGGGCAACGCCTCGCGGAAGGCCGGACGACACATGTCGCGGTCGGCAAGGACGGCAAACCAAAAAGTCTGCCCGATCGTTACTGGCGATTACTAGCCGCTTTTGGAGGGGAGTAGGCGTGTGGGAAAAACCCGGTCCTTCCGGCAACTGACCACTGACCACTGGCAACTGACCACTTCACCAAGACTGACCACTTCACCAGAAAATCGACTATCATTACGGCCGACCAACTCTCGTCATTCGGAATCAAGAACAAAACCGGAATCGAAAAACACATGCGCTTATCCAGACAGGCAGTTGGAGCTAAAGATTCGTTGATACGCCAGATGTCCCTCGTGGCGGATCAAGTGGAGAACCCTTACAAGCTGTATTTCGGTGAGTCGGACATGGCAACGCCCGAGTTCATATGCCGTGCGGCCTACGAAGCACTTCGGGCCGGTCACACGTTTTACACGCCCACAGCAGGCTACGACGCACTACGCGAGGCGATCGCCGCAAAGTTCAAGGAAGTTCACGACGTCGAATACAGCCCGGCCCAGGTCGTGTGTGCCGGTGGAGCGGTCAACGTGATCTTTCTCACGATTCGTTCCCTCGTCGATCCGGGCGACAATGTGGTCATCGTGGAGCCGACCTGGCCCGTATTCGCATCGATCACTACCCTGATGGGGGCCGAGGCTCGCACGGTCCCTCTGGGCACATCCGACAACGGCTTCGTCCTCGATCTGGACCGGCTCCGCGCCAGCATCGACGATCGCACTCGGGTGTTGATCATCAACAGCCCGGGCAACCCGACCGGCTGGATGATCAGTGTCGAGGAACAGAAAGCGGTGTGGGAGATGGCACTCGAGCATGATTTCGTCATCTTGAGCGATGAGGTCTACGATCGGATCGTTTTCAATGGAACTGTCGCACCGAGCTTTGCCGCAGTTGCAACCGACACCGAACACCTCGTGGTCGTCAACAGTTTCTCGAAAACCTACAATATGACAGGCTGGCGGCTGGGCTATGGGCTGGCAAACGAGGAACTGGTCAACCTCATAGCCAAGCTTGAGGAATTCGTCTTATCCAACTCTCCGGCAATGACCCAACAGGCGGCCATAACCGCACTGCGGGATGGAGAGCCCTACGTCCAGGAGATTCGCGAAAAGTATGCCGTTCGGCGGAAGGTGGCGATCGAAGGACTGCAGGCCATTCCCCAGGTCTCTCTTTCCATTCCAGACGGAGGCTTTTACGCTTTTCCGAAACTGGAGGGACTACACGACTCCTTCGGCTTCGCAAAGAAACTGTTGCTGGAAGCTCGAGTTGGGATGGCGCCGGGCATCGCCTTCGGAGAAAGCGGCGAGGGTTGCATGCGCATGTGTT
>PVBE010529222.1_pt1 | contig 19955 bp, 16 predicted proteins | sample 1631181 | NCBI WGS metagenome assembly PVBE01 (sample SAMN08397723, study PRJNA350692) | Marine metagenome, whole genome shotgun sequencing project. | isolation source: water | place: Pacific Ocean | collected 2012-04 | reverse complement strand
ACGGAGCCGCCGCGATCGCCACCGGGCGGAAAGCCGCTGAACTCTCATTTCAAGTGCAACACCGGCATGCTCCCGAGTGCGACGGAGAGGCAATAAGATCGGTTGGATGATCAGTGGCTCCGGATCCGTTTTCCGCACGAGCATGGCGCGGCGTTTGATGCGACGGAAGACGAGCAAAACAGGAAACTCAGTGCGACGATACCGCCGGTGCCCATCAGGACCAAAAAATAGACCAAACGATCAATGGCGCACGCATCCGGGCACGACCGTTTTCCAGCGCTGACCGGGCACCCCGAAAATGAGGGCCATTGGTCCGTTCCTAACTCGCGCCCAACACGACGCCTTTATCGGATTGAAGAGGTGGTTCGCTCGGATAGGATCCGATTCGTTTGTAAACCGTACGTTCATCAGGGGTGCCCACGCCCAATCACCGGGATACCCTCGGTCGCCTCTTGTCGTAAGGATATGGACTCGATGCTTAAGCTGGCCTCCATCTTTGCAGCCGTGCTCATCGCCGAGTTAGGCGATAAGACTCAGTTGGCGACCCTCTTGTTTGCGAGCGATCGCAATCTCAACCCGTATCGGCGAACAAGTGGCGCGGAAGGGCCACCTCGGCCATCGGGATCGTGACGCACCAGCCTTGGCGCGCGATCCAAGCGCCCATATTCACCGGATTTTCCGCACCCTGGCCGGCAACCGACGCTCGGTCCGGGCCAGAGGGACGACTTCCGGAATTGGCTACGAAGCGACGTTCCGGCCATGTCGCCGGAATGTCCGGTTCTTGGCCGATTCCGACCGCTTCGCCCCCGACGGCAGACTTGGTGCTGGCAACCCGTCTTCGTCGTCTCCCGACGCGAAACTGCCCCTCGCAGAACGCGAGCTTCAACCCCATCGGCCCTATACCGCCTTGAGCGCTTGGTCGAGGTCGACGATGACGTCTTCGGGGTGCTCGATACCGACCGAGAGCCGCACCAAGGCGGGAGTGATGCCCAATCTGGCTTGATCGTCGGGCGGCACGTCCGAGTGGGTCATGGAGGCGGGGTGTTCCATCAAGCTCTCGGTGCCGCCGAGGCTGACCGCCAATTTGACCAGCTTGAGCCGATTGAGGAGCCGGAAGGCCTCGGCTTCGCCGCCGAAGACCTCAAAGGAGAACGTGGATCCCGGGGCCAGGCACTGGCGACGGTAGACCTCGTGCTGGGGGTCGTCGTCGGCCAGGAAGCCCAGGTAATGGACATTGTCGATCTTAGGGTGCTCGGCCAGGAATTCGGCCACGTAGCGGGCGTTCTTCATGGCGCTGGTCATGCGCAGCTTGAGGGTCTCCAAGCTGCGCATCAAGAGCCATCCGGTATGGGGATCGGAGATGGTTCCCAGAATGGTGCGCATGCCGCGCACTACCGAGATATGCTTCTCGGCGCCCAAACAGGCGCCGGCGATCACGTCGCTGTGGCCGCCCACGTACTTGGTGAGTGAGTAGAGAACCAAGTCGGCACCGTGGTCGATGGGCTGCTGCCAGAGAGGTCCCAGGAAGGTGTTGTCGACCACCACCAAGGGGCGGTGCCCCTGGGTCCGTGCCAAGTTTTCAGCGGTGGCGGCGCACTCGCGCAGGTCAACCAGGCCGTTGGTGGGGTTGGCCGGCGTCTCCACGTAGAGAACGCTCACCCGCCCCAAGTCCCGGGCCTCTTCGGCGGCACGGCCAACCGAGCCGGAATTGGAGCCGGCCAGGAAACCGACACGCCCGATGCCGAAGCGAGGCAGGATGTTGTGAACGAGGAACTCGGTGCCACCGTAAACCGGTTCGCTGTGGACTATGACGTCGCCGGGGCTGAGGTAACTGAGGAGTGTCGTGGCGATGGCGGCCATGCCGCTGGTGAAAACCAGTCCGGATTCGGCCTTGTCCCACAGAGCGATCCGATCCTCGAGAATCTCCAGGTCCGGATTGTTGATCCGGGAATAGATGAGCCCCGGGTCCTCGGCCGGCCGTTGTTCCCTGAGCCCGTAAGCGAGCTCGAAGAACGCCTTGCCGTCCTCGGCCGTCTTGAACGTGAAGGTGGAGGTCTGGAAGATGGGGCACTTGACCGCGCCCTCCGAAAGGCGGGGGTCGTAGCCGTAGCTCATCATCAGGGTCTCGGGACGAAGCCGATGCCGGCCGAACGCTGCCCATAGTTTAATCCCAGAGTGCCACCACGGGCAAGCGGCCCGGCCGCCGGGTCGGCGGGATCCAGCCCGCACAGCACGATGCCCGTGACTCAGGTTTTTTGCGGCGGTGCTGCAGACTACGCCGGGGCGGTCGCCGAGCGTCGCGGCCGACACCACGAACGCGGCCGCCGGCAGCGCCCCATCCAAACTTTGCGGCCACGCTGCGGTCAAGCCGGCCCCAATCGAGCGCAGTCGGTCGAAGCGAAAAGTGATATCGTTTGTTGGGCCACGGCGAAACCCCGACCCGCCCAGCCGCGCTACCGGTCCCCGACGACGCCATCGGAGAACGCCTGTGAACGAAAAACCACCCCCCCACCCTTACGTGCCCAACTCGGTGCCCGAGGTGAAGGCCGAGATGCTTGAGGCCGTGGGGGTCACCGACGTCATGGAGCTCTACGCCGAGGTACCGGAGCATCTGCGCTTTCACGGATCGCTGAACCTGCCGCAGCCCATCGCCGATGAGCGCACGCTCAGACGCCACCTCGAGGGGCTGCTCGCCAGGAACAAGAACTGCACCGAGCACCTGAACTTCCTGGGCGCCGGTTGCGCCCAGCATTTCGTTCCCGCCGTGTGCGACGAGATCGCCGGGCGCGGGGAATTCCTTACGGCCTACGCGGGCACCTCGTACGCCGACCACGGCAAGTGGCAGGCCTACTTCGAGTTCGCCTCCATGGTGGGCGAGCTTGTGGAAATGGACGTCGTTGGCACGGGCCTCTACGACGGCACCCAGGCGGCGGCAACCGCGCTGCGCATGGCCACGAGGATTAACGGCCGCACCGAAGTGCTGGTGCCCCGATCCATGAATCCCGACACGCTCATGGTGGTGCGTCACTACTTGATGGGTGTCTCCGCGCCCTTCGCGGCGGTGAACACCGTCGACTTCGATCCGCGGAGCGGGCTCTTGGATCTTGCGGATTTGAAGTCCCGAGTCTCGTCCGCCACCGCCGCGGTGCTCATCGAAATGCCGGGCTATCTGGGCGTCATCGAGACCCAGGTCGAGGACATCGCAAAAATCGCCCGGGAAAACGGCGCCGAGTTCATCATCCATGCCGACCCCATCTCGCTCGGCGTGATCGCCTCTCCGGCCGCGCTCGGCGCCACCATGGCCTGCGGGGACTACCATCCCCTCGGCCTCCACATGAACTGTGGCGGCGGTCAGGCCGGGTTCATCGCGACGCCCGAAGATGGCAAATACCTCGCCCAGTTCAAGGACCGCCTGGCAGCTATCACCGAGACCGTGCGCGAGGGCGAATACGCCTTCGAGCACGTGCTGTACGACCAAACCCATTTCTCGGCGCGGGAGAAAGGCAACGAATACACCGGCACTTGGATGGGGCTGTGGGCCATAACCGGCGCCGTATATCTTTCCCTCATGGGTCCCAAGGGCATGGCCGAGGTCGGTCGCACCATCATGCAACAGGCCCAATACGCGGCCCGGCTCATCACCCGCATCGAGGGCGTCGAGATGGCGCTCGATGCGCCCTTTTTCAAGGAGTTCGCCGTCACCTTCGAGGGCACGGGAAAAAGCGTCCGCGAGATCAACAAGGCGTTGCTGGATCATCGGATATTCGGTGGCCGGGATCTTTCGGACGCCTTTCCCGAGTTGGGCCAGGCGGCGCTCTTTTGCGTGACCGAGAACATGACCAAGGACGACATCGACGCGATGGCCGAGGCGCTGGCGGAGGTGGTCCGATGAGCCGCAAAAAGAAAGACACCGCGACCAAGGGCGACGAAGTCCGTCTTCGCGACTTCCACCAGGCCCGCTGGGACGAGGAGGTCATCTTCGATCTAAGCGTTCCCGGCGAGCGGGGAATCGTGGTGCCCGCGGCCGATAAGGCCGTCGTCGCCGAGGTCGGTGACGGCATCTCGGCGATCCCCGAGGCGCTCAGGAGGAAAGCGCCACCGGCCCTCCCCGAGGTGAATCAGATGCGCGTGCTCAGGCATTTCATGCGGCTGTCGCAGCAGACCATGGGCGTCGACGTGACCGCCGACATCAGCCAGGGAACTTGCACCATGAAGTACAGCCCCAAGGTGCAGGAACACATCGCCGGCCGGAACCCGGGAATCACCGAAATCCATCCCCTTCAGGACTCGGAAACCATCCAGGGCATCCTCGAGGTTTACCACAAGCTGGAAGGGTTCTTTAAGGAGCTCTCCGGGCTGGACGCCTTCACGTTCCAGCCCGGCGGCGGCGGCCAGGCCGTCTACACCAATGCCTCCGTCGTCAAGGCCTACCACGCGGCCCGCTGCGAGGCGCACCGCGACGAAATCATCACCACCGTCTTTTCCCACCCCGTCAATGCCGCGGCTCCCGCCACCGCCGGCTACAAGGTCATCACCCTGATGCCCGACGAGGCCGGCTATCCGTCCCTCGATGCCATGAAGGCGGCGCTCTCGGAGCGCACCGCCGGCGTCTTCATCACCAATCCCGAGGACACCGGCATCTACAATCCGAGAATCGACCAGTTCGTGGACGCCGCCCACGCCGCAGGCGCGATTTGCTCGTACGATCAGGCCAACCTCAACGGCATGCTGGGCATTATCCGGGCCCGGGAATCCGGATTCGACCTCTGTCACTTCAATCTCCACAAGTCGTTTTCCATCCCCCACGGCAGCGTCGGCCCGGCCGTCGGAGCCGCAGGTGCGAGAAGCGAGCTGGCCAAGTTCCACCCCGTACCCCGGATCGTATTCGACGGTGCGCGGTACGCCCTGGACTACGATCAACCGGACAGCATCGGGCGCGTGCGTTCCTTCATGGGCAATGCCAATTTGGTGCTCAGGGCCTATGCCTGGATCATGCAAATGGGGGCCGCGGGCCTGCGCGAGGTCGCCGGAATCTCGGTGCTCAACAGCAACTACATGGAAAAGATGATCCGGGAGATCCCGGGAGTCGTGGTCCCCTACGCCGAGGGCAAGCGGCGCCTGGAACAGGTGCGCTACAGCTGGGAAAAGCTGATGGAGGATACCGGCGTCGGCACTTTCGACGTGCTCCGCCGGATGGCAGACTACGGTATCCAGCACTACAGCACGAGCCACCACCCTTGGGTCGTGGCCGAGCCCTTCACCCTCGAGCCCTGTGAATCGTACTCCAAGGCCGACATCGACGAATTCGTCGCGGTGCTGCGCCAGATCTCCAAGGAGGCTTACGAGGATCCCAAGCTGGTCAAGAACGCCCCCTATCGTTCGGTGACCCACAAAATCCCCGCGCCCAGCGCCACGGACTCCGAACGGATCACCGTAACCTGGCGTCAGTACAAGCGGAAAAAGAGAGCGCGCGGCGCCGGATAAACCCAAAAGAGGCGATGATGCCTTGTAGGCGTGCGAACGGCGCGCCTAGCGCAAGTTCCGTTTACCCGGCTCCAGTCCGCAACCCCAGCCAAGGCGGGACCCCGCCGTTCCAGCGGGCGCCCTGGGCATGGTACATTGCGCGCATGTCACGTATTCCGCTCCGCGCCGGGGCATGAACCGCTGGATCGTGATCGGCGCCGTCTCGGCCGCCCTTCTCGGCTGCCAGCCGGCCACGATTCTCGACGGACGTTCCGGTTCCCTCGACGGTCGTTCCGGGATTTCGAGTGGGGCGTTGAGCATGGAGCCCCGGCCCGGTGCCACGGTAAGGGTCCGCGTCTACGATACCGCTTCGCCGGTCGCCATCGCGGTCCTGTTCATGGGTGGAAGCGGGAAGTTGCCGCTACAGGCGAACGCCCCGGGCTTGCCCGGGTTCCTCGCCGGCAACGCCGAGCGCTTCGCGGCGCACGGCTTTATCACGGCGTTGGTGGATGCGCCTTCGGACCAGCAAGGTCCCGAGGGAATGTCACTCCAGTTTCGCGCCGGGCCGGATCACGCCGCCGACACCGACGCGGTCGTCGCGCGGCTCAAGCTCGGTGCCGACCTTCCGGTCTGGGTGATCGGCGTCAGCCTGGGAACCGTCTCGGCCGCGAACGCCGCCGTCAACGGCCGCCACCCGATCGACGGTGTCGTCCTGGCTTCGTCGTCGATCGCGATCACGCGAATGAACTTGGCCAACGTCACCACGCCGGCACTGATGGTGGCGCACGAGGACGACGGGTGCCGCGGGACGCCGCCCCAAGGCGCGCGCGAGATCGCCCGTGCGCTGACGGGCGCGCCCGTCGCCGAGGTCGAATTCTTCTCGGGCGGCAGGACCGATGGCCGGAACCCGTGCCACCCCGGAACGCCTCACACCTTTCATGGCATCCAGGAAACGGTGGTGGCCTTCATCGCTGAATTCATCAAGGCCCATTCGAACTGAGGACCGCCCGGCCGAGCGGGGGCGTGCGCCAAGCGGCGTACCGGACGCCGAGGGCGAGGCGCACCCACGAGCCAATGCCGTTTGGCGGCCACGCGGTTGGTGGTAACCTGTCCGCGCCCGGCGCGCGATCGCCAAGACCGGGCTTGAGGTCCCATGGATCCCGATACCGAGCGTTTCACGCCCGAGCCGATTCCGCTTTCGTTGATCACCGGATTCCTGGGAAGCGGGAAGACGACGCTGATCAACCGGCTGCTTGCGCGCGACGACATGGACGAGACGGCGATCCTGGTCAACGAGTTCGGCGAGATCGGCCTCGACCACCTTCTCGTCCAGCAGGTGAGCGAAGAGATCGTGCTGCTGCAATCGGGCTGCATCTGCTGCACCGTGAGCGGCGAGCTGGTCGATTCGTTACGCGATTTGTTCGTCCGCCGCGTGCGCGGCGAGATTCCCGCCTTCCGCCGCGTGGTGGTGGAAACCACGGGCCTCGCCGACCCCGCCCCCATCATCCACACCCTGATGGCCGATCCCACCTTGGAGGAACGCTATCGGCTGGACGGCATCGTCACCACCGTGGACGCCTATCATGGTTCCGGCCAGCTCGACGCGCATCCCGAGTCCGTCAAGCAGGCCGCGGTCGCCGACCGCATCGTGCTGACCAAGGCGGACCTGGCCGAGCCCGAAACCGTTGCGCGGTTGCGCGCACGCCTCGCGGGCCTCAATCCGGGCGCTCGGGTGATTGTGGCCGAGCACGGCGACGTGGCGCCGGCGGCGCTGTTCGACGCCGGGCTGTTCGATCCCCAAACCAAGACGGCGGACGTCGAGAGATGGCTGAACGAAGAGGCCTACGCCCGCGGCAGCCGCCACGACGGCCACGACCACGGGCACAACGACGTGAACCGCCACGATGCGCGCATTCGCGCGTTCTGCCTGACGGCGGACGAACCCATCGCCTGGGAGCGGTTCGCCGAGTGGATCGAGATGCTGCTTTCGACCCAGGGCAACAACGTGCTGCGCGTCAAGGGCATCCTAAACGTCGCCGGCGCAGACACCCCGATCGCGATCCATGGCGTCGAGGCCATGTTCCACCCCCCGGCGGCGCTTCCCGCCTGGCGCGGGCCCGATAGGCGCTCGCGCATCGTCTTCATCACCCGCGATCTCGGCCAAGGGGCGATCGAGGAGAGCTTCCGCGCCTTCGTGACCGACCCCCAAGCGGCGGAATAGCGCCGTTCCGCGCGTCAGTCCGAACGCCGCCAGACCACCGGGAACAGATCGCGATCGAGCGGATCGCCGGGTTTCAGGCCCGAATCGCGGATCAGCGTGATCATCTTCTTGCGACGGACGAACCGGGCGTCGTCGCCCGTCCAGCGGGTCGAAAGCGCGCGCCGGCCCTGGGCGCCGGAGCTCCCTCAGGCGAGCGTCAGGATGCGCCGTGGATTCTCGACCAGGATGGCGTCGATCTCGGCCTCGGAAAATCCCTTGTCGCGCATCAGCGGCACCACGTTGCGGAAGATGTGCCCGTAGCCGTGTCCGCCGTACGCCACCAGGCGCGTCTTGGTGCAGATGTCGTGGGAAATGACGATTTGGCTGAGAAACCCGCGCTCGATCAAGGCGCGGATGTAGCGAAGCCGCATGTAGTCGGTGGGAAGGTCTGCGTCGCCGAACCAATAGTATGACGTCTCGATGCCGAAGAAGTCGTACTCGACGACGCAGCCCGTGCCTGCGAGCGCGATGGCCTCGTCCGCCGAAAAGAGAGTTCGGTCGAGGTGGCTCATCACGAGACGGGTCACGTCGCCGCCGGCGCCGGCGATCACGTCGACCACCTCGAAGGGTGCGTCCGAATGACGCCCCGGATGGACGTTGATGGCGGCGCCGGTCTCGCGTTGCGCGACGGCCGCGGCCTGCAGCACACGGCGCTCGAAATCGCGAAGCGGCCACATGCAGCCGATCTCGCCGATGATACCGGCGCGGACGTCGGTGCCCCAGCAGCCCTCTCGTACCTGTCCGACGATCTCGCGGGCGAGCTCGTCGATGGACGCATCCTTGCGCTCGCGGGGGATGTATTCGTCGACGTAGTAGCCGGCGCCCTGGACGATGGGCACACCCGATTCCTTCGACACGTACCTGAGGCCCGCTGGATCGGGCTTGAGGCCGAAGGTGGTCAGATCGACGATGGCGCCGCCGCCGTCGGCGCGCAAGCGCTTGACTTCGTCCAGCGCGACGCTCGGATCGGTCATGTGCTGGTTGCCGAAATCCTGGGTCGAGCGCCGATTGACCTCCCAGACGTTGTCCAGCGAAACCATCACCTCGGCGGCGCCGTCTGCCAGCACCTCCGGGCGCGTGATGTCCCAAAGCAGGTGCTCATGCATTAGCGTGGGGCCGAGCGCGGCGGGCTCCATCAGCCCGGTGACGGTCTGGATCTTCCCCTTGCCAGCGCGCACTTCAGCCATTCGTCACTTCCCTCGTCGGGCCCCTCGCGCCGGGCCGCGTGGCGCGATCGCGCCGCATATCCCCGCCCGAACCGCGGGCAAACAAAGCCGCAAACTCTTGGTCGAGTTCGTCCTCGTCCACGTTCCGGGTGATGAACACGTTTCGGGTCCGCCTGTCCCGCGACGGCCAACGCGAAAGCACAAGCGGCGCATGCAACACGTGGTGGACGCCATGGATCACCGCCGGGCCGTCGAGGCCCGCGACGTTGACGATTCCCTTGATCCTGTAAATCTGGGCGCCCCGCCGCGCGAGCAATCCCTTCAACCAGTCCTCAAGCTCGCCCAGCGCCACCGGCGCGTCCGCACGAAGGCAAAAGGCGCGCGTGTCATCTCCATGCCGGGTCTGCACTCCATCGTGGTGGTGGTCATGGTGGGCCGCATAGGCCTCGTCCCTCAGCCATCCGAGCACGTCGGCGGATCTGGCTTGCGGATCGTAGAGCCCGCCGTCGAAGACGTCGCCCGCCGCGATCGCGCCGTTGACGGCCGTGAGGATGGGCGCCGCAGGATTGAGGCGGCCGAGTCGCGCCCGCAAGGACCGGTCTGCACGCGCCGGTACGAGGTCGGTCTTGGTCAAGACCACGCGGTCCGATACCGAGACTTGCTTGACGGCCTCGTCGCGGCTCGCCAGCGTCGCCAGCCCGTTGAGGGCATCGACGGTGGCGACGACGGATTCCAGCCGATAGCGATGCGCGATGGCGCGCTCTGCGATCAGGGTCTGGAGAACCGGAGCCGGATCGGCGAGGCCTGAGCTTTCGACGATCACGCGGGTGAACGCAGGGATCCGGGCCCGTTCGCGCCGATAGAAAAGATCCGCAAGCGTTTCGGCGAGATCACCGCGCACCCCGCAGCAAAGGCAGCCGCCGCGCAGCATGACGGTGTCGTCGGTACGGCTTTCGACCAGGTCGTGGTCGATGCCGACCTCGCCGAATTCGTTAACGATGATCGCCGTCGGCTCGATCCCGCGGTGGCGAAGCAGCGCGTTGATTACGGTGGTCTTGCCCGAGCCGAGAAAGCCCGTGATTAGAGAGACCGCCAAGCGCTCTTCCGGCGGACCGAAATCCCATTGCTCAGCTCCCGCGCTTTCGCCCCTCGCGTCCACTTCCCCAGCCTCCCCGATCGGCGCCACGGGCGAGCGCCGTGACCGCCGGCCTCGCCAACGAGCCCTACCACGTCCCGCTACGCGGACGCCTGAATGCGCGGCGGCCGTCGGCCTGAGATTGCGTTTTGGGGCCGCGACGGGGTGGATTTGGTGTGACGCCGGCGCGGCTCAGGCCCGCTTGGCGACCGGTCCTTCGAGGACGCCGTTTTCGACCAAATCGGCGGCCAGCTTCGCCCCGGCCTCGGGACCCAAGATCCGGACCGGCGCCCGGGGAACGCCCGCCGGAAGACCCAGCATGTTGAGCGCGGCCTTGATGCCGGCCGGCGAGGTTCCGGCGAACGAGGCCGCGAGGATCACGTTGCCCCAGCGTGTGTGGATCTCCATGCGCTCGTCCGGCGTCATGGTGTGAACGTCGAAGACGCGGCGCGCGCCGGCGCCAAAAAGCTCCGGGCCGGTGCCGACGAAACCGCCGGAGCCCAGAAGCAGGCACGGCACGAGCCCCCGGGCGAGCCCGATCAGAACCGGGAAGCGGTGCCCGAACGCCCCGATCACGTTCGTCGCGTGCTCGATGACGCCGTTTCCCTCCTTGAGGATGTTGACCGGCGCCACGTCGCAGATGGCCTCGAGCGTGTCCGTCGTGATGTTGATGCCCGTGTGCTTGGGGCAGTTGTAGACCATCACCGGCAGCGCCACCGCCTTGGCCAGCGCCTCGTAGCGGAGCACGATCTCGTCGCGGGTCCCGTCGCCGAGGTAGGAATGCGGCGTCAGACAGATCCCGTTCGCGCCGGCATCCGCGGCGACGCGTGCGCGGGCGATGCTCTCTGCGGTCGAGATGCGGCTGACGTGCACGTAGAAGGGAAAGCGCCCCGCGATCGCGCGCGCCGCCACCTCCGTTACCCGGGCCAGTTCGTCCTCGGTGAGCACGTATCCTTCGCCGTTGTCGCCGGCGATCAGCATGGCGTCGGCGCTGGTGTCGAGGTGGTAGCCGACGATGTCATCGAACGCATCGAGCATCAGATCGCCGTTCGCGGCGAACGGCGTCACCGGCGCGGGACAGTGGATCTGGCCGCGGAATTCGGACTGGGTATAGGTCTTGTCGGTCGCCATGCCTGCCTCGCCGTTCGCGTTTGCCGGAGATCGGCGGAAGTTATTGTCTCGGCGCCAGCATAGCCGCGCGCGGGCGGACCCGTCCACCGTTCGGAAATCGCCTCAAACCACGGCGAACCGTTCGATCGAAAATGGCGCCAAATCGAGTGCCGGAGGCTTGCCCATGAGGTGATCGGCGAGCAGGCGCGCTGAGAACGGACCCGACGTGCAGCCCGGCCCGGCGGGAACCGCGACGTAAAGGCCTTCGGTGCCGGGAACCGGCCCCAAGACCGGCGGGCCGTCCGCCATGAACCCGACGCCCGCCCAGGTGCGGATGATGCGCAGGTGGCCGAGCCGGGGCACAACGTGAAGCGCGATCTGAAGGTTGCCTTCGATACTCGGGCGCAGCACACGCGCGAACCCGGTCGCGGAGTCGAGTTCCGCCGGCCGGCCGCCGCCGATGATGACGTGGCCGTTCGAGCCCTGCTTCAAGGTGAGCCGTCCACCGGCGTGCTGGACAAGATGGTCCATGAAGTATTCGACCGGCTCCGAGACGTTCATGTGCTGGGGCAATGCGACGCCGGGAACGCGAGCCCGCGCGCGCCTGAGAATCCCGTCCATCCAGGCCCCGGTCGCGCAGACCATGCGCCGGCAACGGATGTCGCCACGGTCGGTCTCGGCGACGATGGCGTCGCTCTCGCGCCGGAACGATGTCAGCGTCCGGTGCCGCGCAATCCGCGCGCCGGCCCTTACCGCGCCCCGGGCGAGCGCCGGGGTTGCCGGCAAGGGGTTGACCTTGCCCTCGAGCGCGCAGAACTCGGCGCCGATGATGCTTGGCCCCAAGTAGGGCGCGATCGCGCGGACCTCGTTGGCGTCCAGAAGTTCGACCTCGAGGCCGACGCGCTTCTCTAGCACGGCCTTGCGCTCAAGGCCGCGCATCTGGTCATCCGTCTCGGCCACCATCAGCCCGCCGCCGACGTTGAGCTCTATGTCGCAGTCGAGCTCGCGGCTGAGTTCGCGCCAGGCGGTAATGGAATGGACGAGGACCGGGATCATGGTCGAGACCGCCCGCTCCACGTCCGCCGGCGCCTCCTTCGCCAGATAGCTCGAGGTGAGCTGGACGTGCAGGCTTCCGGCGTTGCGCCCGGACGCGGCGTTGTTGACGTCGTCGCGATCGATGAGAAGAATGTCGACGCCTGCGCGCGCGAGGTAGTAGGCGAGCGCGCTTCCGACCAGGCCACCGCCGACCACGAGGACGTCCGTCCGCTCCACCCAACGGGCCTCCGTCACTTTCGGAAAAGAGAACTTTCGGCTTTTATGGGCTCAAGCGCGCCGCGGCAAGCCCCAGGGCGCGAATAGAGCGGATCGCGATTCCAATCAACCACGATCCGCATCTTGCGGCGAAGTGCTTCAGGGTCGCGAACGCGATATTTTTCGCGTGATTTAGCGCTTTTTTGCCCTATCGGAATCCGGCTACCTGGATAAGTATGCGCCTCAGACGGCCACCAGCGGCGAAGCTGAACGATAGGGATGAACGACGTGATCCACGACGAAGACTTTCCGGCGGACGGCGGTTGGCCGGGCGCCCGGAGCTTTATCAACCTGGCGGAGCTCAGCGGCCTGACGCCCGCGCCGGCGGGCGCGCAGGTCCCACGCCGGCGCCCGATTCCGGACCGGCCGTCGCGGGCGGGCGTGGCGGCGATCAACATGGCGGCCGTGCGCGCCGTCGTCGACGAGAAGAGGCGGGCGATGAGCCCCGCCGAGTGGGCGAAGGCCACAAAAGACGGCGCCATGGTCGCCCGCGGGCTGCGGGTGCTGGCGAGGCTGCCCGACCCCCAGAGGGCGATGCCGGCGTTCCGGAGAAAGATGGCGAAGGTAGGTGTTACGGAAAGCGCGATCGCGAGCATTCCCCCAACCTGGGATGCACGGTTGGCGGATGTCCTGATCGCCGCCCACGGCGAGATGGGGAAGCTGCCCGGGCCCCCGAACCGCGAGCCCCAAATGCGCGGTACGCATGACAGCGCGGGCCTCTTTGGTGCGCCGCGCCACACGCAAGACAGCGCGGACGAGGACTGGCCCGATTGGATGCGCGAGCGCTACGGCGACCCTGCTGAGTGGCGGGAACGGCGCATCGAGATCGAGGACGGCGAAGGGGAGAAGCACGTCCGCGTCAGTGACGCCGAACGGCATCGCCGCGACTGGGAGCGCTACGTGTTCGCGCTGGGCGAGAAGGAGGCGTCGTCCGGGCTAACGAAGGAGGAGGCGGAAATACTGCGGCGCGAAAGGGGCGAAGAGACGCTACTGGGCGGAAGCGGCCTCGACATCCTCGCCCAGGGGGACGAGCGGTCCAATTTCGATGACGAGCGGGATCAATGGGAGCGGAATATCGATCGCGACGCGTTCCGGTATGACGTGTCCGACAACGGTAACGAGGCTGGGTCGGACGAAGGCGGTCTTATTGGCCAGGCTGAGGCAAACGTGCTCGGCACAAACGAAGCGCAATCGGGTTCGGAGATTAGGTGGTGGCGGGAGGACGTGAAGCTCGATGCCCAAGGAAACCCCGAACCAACGCCGCCGGGGCAACCCATACGCAGACACTTTACGCCGATCACGCAACCGGAGGTCGACTTGCCAGCGGATCTGAGGACCCGGCTCGATGAACGGGAAATCCCTAAGGATTGGCGCGACGCCATCGCCAGAAAGGAAGTCAAGAGCGAACCGCACGAGGGATACGGCACGAGCGCGACGGAGGTCAAAGTGGAACAGGACCGTACGACGGTCACCGTTGCACTCGGCCGCTATCAGATGACGCGAACCGCCCTACGGGACATCGGCATGCTGGACGAAGACCAGCAATGGACCGGCAAAGTACGGCGTCCACAACAAACGGGAATTCCTCACCAACTCCGACGCCCAGGAGGCGGCGCTCATCGACCTCACCGCGAAGTACGAAGGCTATTTGGAAGATAACGGGCACTCCTTCGATGACCATAGAGGGCAGGTCATCACCGGCCTGTTGGGTGATATTCGCATAACCCGGCCGGGGCTGGTCGCCGCCGCGCACGGTCAAGGGGCTCAAGCCGTGAGCGTCTATTTGGATGTGTTGAAAAGCAAAAATTGGTATTCGAGGAGAGCGTTACCGTCAGATCCCAATGAAGCAAAAAAAATTCCGAGCCATCGAGACTCGTTTGCGCCTGTTCCAGGACGTGCCCTACCAGTGAGCGAGTCGGCAGAGACCTCCAACAACCATTCATAGAAACTGACGACCCGCAGTGCTAGAGTGGGCTGTCGAGATTGGTCACGGTTGTCTTGGAATTGGGGGCGGAGAACCATGGCACCGACCGCCCGACGCATGAGCCGCTGGCTTTTCGCATCGATCGTGGCACTGATACCGGTCGCCGCATACTGCGCGGAGGACTCGGTGCCGGAGGAACGCCTGGTCCAATCCGTGCAACATGGCATCTACACGTTCAACGTGCATAGGACGGAGTACAGTGCATTAAATGTGGTTTCACGTCTCGAAGTGCTTAAGAACGGCGTTGTCTTGCCGTTTTCGGATTGGGTCGATTGGTACGACTCGCCACTGGAAGACAATGAGATTTCAGTATTCCATCTGGGCCAGGACGTCACGGGCAACGGCGTTCCTGATGTCGTCGTGAGGAGGACCACTGTCGGAAATCGCCAGTACCATGGGTATTATGTCTTCGAACTCGGCTCGAAGTTGCGCCACGTGGACGGCGTATACACGGGCAACGCTTTGGCCGAATTCGTGGATCTGGACGGCAAGCCGGGCCTGGAAGTTGAAACGGTCGACGACGTGTTCAAGTACTATTGGAAGGGCGATCAAGGAACGTTTCGGCCGCCCAGGGTCGTTTTGCGGTTCAAGGATGGCAAATATCAGATCGCCCCGGACCTGATGCGAATGCCGCGGCGGGATCTGAAGAATCCCGAGTTGTTCGCGATCGGGGTTGACGACATAAACGTTCGACGGCCGAAGCAGCGGCCGATCCCCAAGGACCCGACGCCGGAGGAGTTGGCGGCGTTTGCACTGGAAGTTCGCGACAGCCCGGTGTGGCGCCAGGATCACCGGCCGATACCGCGAGAGTTGACCCACGTGATGTGGAACCTGATCTACGTCGGCGCGGCGGAACGGGCGGTCCAGTTCTTTCATTCGGCGTGGCCGGATTGGCGTGAGGGCAAGGACGAGTTCTTCCGCGAGTTCTACCAGTGCCAGCTACGCGTGAGCGACTATTGGCCGGCGATCGCGGAGATGAACGGACTTCCGGCCGAGAAACCGGTGGGCGATTGTCCGGGACTGTACGATTAACCATTCGGTGCGCTTGAGCCCGCCGTAAACGGCGGGCACCATCGCGATACCTCATCGTGCAACGTTCGAGCTCGAGTAAGCCGATTTCGCCTGAGGGGATTTGCGCATGGACCAGATCGTGGTCCGCAGCTCGCCGCAGGCGATTCCGATCGGCCGCGATCTGGGCTGGAGCCGACTAAACGGTAAAGCGCTAGGCGCGAGAATGAAGCGGAGGATCTGGTCATGGGAGCACGATTGGAGGGCAAACGCGCCCTGGTCACCGGCGCGGGCGCCGGCATCGGCGAGGCGATCGCGCGACGGTTCGCCGACGAAGGCGCGACCGTGCTTCTCGTCGACCGCGCGGGCGAAGCGTGTGAGAGCGTGGCCCGAGCGATCGGCGGGCGCGCGTTCACCCTCGACGTGAGCCGCGAAGACGAAGTGGCGGCGCTGTTTCACGCCTGCGGCGAGGGAGGTGACGGCCTCGACGTGCTCGTCAACAACGCCGGAATCGTGCCGCCACGGGTCGACGCCGAGGCCATGGACATGGCGCTTTGGGACGCGGTCCAGGCGGTCAACGTGCGCGGCGTCATCCTTTGCATCAAGTACGCCATTCCGCTTTTGAAGAAGCGTCAAGGCACCATCGTCAATATGGCCTCGCTCTCAGGCTTCCAGGGCCGACGCGGACACAGCCCCTATTCGGCGAGCAAGTTCGCGGTGCGCGCGATCACCGAATCTGTCGCCCAGGAGGTGGGCGGTTACGGGATCCGGGTGAACTCACTGTGTCCGGGAACGGTCGGCACCGCGTCCATGCACGCGCGCATCGCCGCCCGCGCCGCGAAGGAGAAACGCGATCCGGACGAGTTGCTGCAGACCGAGTTCGTAGGCGACGCCGTGTTGGGGCGCGTGATCGAGCCGGCCGAGATCGCCGATGCCGCGCTGTTCCTCGCTTCCGACGCCGCAAGCGCGATTACCGGCGAGCACTTGCGGATCGACGCCGGGCGCCGGTGAGCGCAAATTCTAACCGTCGAGCGTTCCCGCGCTGGGCCCCGACGCCGCGTTCCCGCCGTCCACCGAAAGGCACGCGCCGGTGATGTAGCTCGCGGCGCCGGAAGCGAGGAACAGCGCGGCGCCGGCGATGTCGTCCGGAACCGCGACCCGGCCAGGCGTCCGCGCACCCAAGCGCCGGAGACCCGCATCGACCGTCTCGCCGCGTTCGCGGATGCCCTGTTCAACCATCTCGGTCCGCGTGATCCCGGCACAAACCGCATTGACGCGGATGCCGTGCGGCGCCACGTCCAGCGCCATGGCGCGGGTCATTTGGACCACCGCGGCCTTGCTCGTGCAGTAGGAGACCTTGCCCGCGTGGGCGTAGAGGCCGAGCTGCGAGGCGATGTTGACGATTGAACCCCCGCCCCTGGCCTTCATCGCGATCGCGGCGGCGCGGCTCAGGAAGAAGACCGCGTTCACGTTGACGGACATGGTCTCCAGCCAGTGCTCGTCACCGGTCTCGAGGGTTCCGAAACGGTGGTGGACGGCGGTGTTGTTGACGAGAACGTCAAGGGCGCCGTATCGCCGACGGGTCTGCTCGACGACGGTATCCCAAGCCCCGGAGTGGGCCAAATCCGCGGTGACGAAGTCGGCGGTGCCGCCCGCGTCCCGGATACCGCTGACGACGCCCTCGCCGCGGCCGCGGTCGCGCCTGTGATCATCACCGACGCGCCGGCGTTGGCGAAGGCACGCGCCAGCGCCGCGCCGATCCCGGTGGTCCCGCCCGTGATCAGGGCCGATTTCGCCTCGAAGGTCATGGGCACCCGGGGCGCGGTGCCGCTTTCGAGCCTACGCATCGAATTCGTCCGCGCAGCGCCGCCAAACGGTTTCGAACCCCTCTTCGAGGGTGGTGTCGGCGCCGCGGCAACCGTCGGTGACTTCGCGCGCCCACGCGAGGTAGCGCCGCTTGCGCTCTGGCGACCAGTCGGCGGGCGGGCTCTCGAGGACGGAATGAAGATTGCTCGTCAAGTCGGCAAGCTTCAGCATCTTCGCCCGCCTCGACTTCGTCGCCACGTGCTTCACCTGCAGGCGCTTGCGCTCGGTCCACGGCAGGGATTTGTCGTCGGTAACTTCGGCGACCAGCGCGGCGATGTCGGAACCGAACTCGGCTTCGATCTCGACGAAGGTGGCGTCGGTGTCCTCGATCGCGTCGTGCAGGAGACCGGCGGCAATCAGCGCCGCATCCCCGCCGCCGGTCGCTTCGGCCAACAGCCACGAGACCTGCGCCAAGTGATTGATGTAGGGCTCTCGCGACTCGCCCTTGCGCCGCTGGTGAACATGCTTGCGCGCCGCAAAGTCGAGCGCTTTCGCAAGAAGAAGCGTGGCCCCGGTCATCGGACTGCTGTTATTTCGGATGGTTCGACGAAGGTGTTTTCCCGATCTGGTAGCTTACCCGATCGGTGGATCAAGGATGACGCCATGAAGACTATCATCGAGCCGTTTCGCATCAAGTCCGTTGAGGCCGTCGCCATGACCGCCCGCTTCGCGTTCGTGAATTGACGCGGGGCGCGCGATGAAGGGGCGTCGCGTGATGAGACGGTCGCGGTGGCCAAGACCGGGCGGTGTCCTCGCGGCAGCGATCGTGTTCGCGGTCCTGGGCGCCGCGTGGCCGGCGGACGCTGATGCGCCCCATGTGCTTTACCACCACGTATTCGGTGAGTGGAGCGTCACCTGCTGGGAGGACATCCTCACCAAGGCGCGCTCGTGTTCGCTCGGCGCGCCGGTGCCAACCCTCGAGCAGACCGCACGCCGGAGCGTCATCCAAATCGAGGAATCGGGCGACGGCACGCTTAAGCTCAGCGTCGTGGTTCGCGGTGCACAGGCGCTCCTCATAGACGTCGTGCTTCGCATCGACGGGGCCGCCGCGCACTCGGGACGAGCCGACGACGCCGGCCGGGCGGTCTGGACGGGCACAGACGCGCGTTCCATCGTCGGCCGCTTGCGCGAAGGCAAAAGCCTGACGCTTCGCACCCGTGGCCCCGAGACCGACAAAGCGCGCGACGAGGTCTTCGCGCTCGCCGGCTTCGCCGCCGCACTGGCCGACTACCGGGTCAGGCGCGCCGCCTTCGCCGCCTCGGTGGCCCACTAAAGCGCTATCCGCGCCCCTGCGAAATCGCTTATCGCCTACTGGGCCGGTTTCAGCACCTTGCGCCGCTGCTCGCGCAGCGCGTCGCTGGCCGCGAAGTCGATCTTTCCGTCCGTGCCCACGACGCAGCCGTAGTCGCGCTCGGCGCCCTGAGGCGTGACGTATTCTCCGTCGAGGTCGCGCTGCACCTCCGCACACGGCCGGTCCAGCGGATCGCCGTAGCCCGAGCCGCCGCCGAGACGCATCTCGGCGACGTGATCGGCGGCGCGCAGGCTCACCAGCCCGCCGGAGCCGAGGTCGCTAAGCTCGTCACCCATGAGATCGACGACCCGCGCCCGCGTGGGCCCACCGGGTTGGCCCTTGAACAACCCCGGCGTGTCGATGCCGACCCCGATGGGATAGAGCCGCGCGTCGGCCGTGATGCCGTCGTCGTGAAGCTTGCGGCATTGGATCAACTGGCCGAGCCCGCCCCGATAGCGCCCGGGCCCTCCGGAATCGGGGATGTATTGGCGGGTGAGCACCAGTACCGGGGCGCGGGTCTCGAACAGCTCGATCGAGGTGTCCGAGGCGCTGGTCGGCCACAACAGCCCCGACTTGCCGTCCTGCCTCGACGAAGCGCCCTGGCCGCCGCCCTGGAACAGGTGGTCGTCGTAGAACTGGCCTTCGGCGTCGCGGCCGTAAAAGAGCTGCGAAGTCGGCAGGCCCGTGAACGCCTGCACCTGGTCGGGCGCGGCCTCCGCCATGGCCATGAAGATGTTGGCCGAATTGAACCATCCCGTCCGGGTTCGTAGGTTCACCGCCGCCGGTTTTTTCGCGTTGAACAGGCTTCCCTCCGGCACCTTGATGGTGAACGGCCGGTGGCAGCCGGCGTTGCCGGGCACGTCTGGCGTCAGCATGCACTTCAACGGATAGGTCGTGTGGCCGCGGATATAACCGAGGGTGCAGTTCGCGGCCCCCTTTTCGGCCTGCGGCGGCACACCTTCGTAGTCCACCTCGATCTCGTCGCCGCGGATGGTGATCTTGATCGGATAGCGTTCGGGCGTTCCCATCCCGCTCCCCCAGACCACGTTCTCGTAAACCCCGTCGGGGAGTTTGCGGATCGCGTCGCGCATCGCCTTTTCGGCCCGGTCCTGGACCACGGTGGTCAACGCCTCGAGATCCTCCATGCCGTACTCGTCCATAAACGCGACGATGCGTTGGGCGCCCGACGCGTTGGCCGAGACCAGGGCGTGGAGATCGCCGAGCACCTGCTCGGAGCCGCGCACGTTCTCGGCCAGCAGCATCATCAGGTCCTCGTTGATCTTTCCCTCGCGGAACATCTTCATGGGCGGGATCTGGAACCCTTCGTCATAGATCTCGCGCGCGTTCAGGCTGTCCTTGGT
>PVBE010416360.1_pt1 | contig 19955 bp, 17 predicted proteins | sample 1631181 | NCBI WGS metagenome assembly PVBE01 (sample SAMN08397723, study PRJNA350692) | Marine metagenome, whole genome shotgun sequencing project. | isolation source: water | place: Pacific Ocean | collected 2012-04 | reverse complement strand
TGCACGGCTACAAACAAATGCAGCCCATGGTTTTTTCCGGACTTTACCCATCAGACAGCGATGATTATGAACAACTTCGAACAGCACTAGATAAACTCAAATTGAATGATGCATCCCTCATGTATGAACCGGAAACGAGCGAAGCACTTGGCTTTGGATTCCGTTGCGGATTTTTAGGACTGTTACACATGGAAATTATCCAGGAACGATTAGAAAGAGAATTTGACTTGGCATTGGTAACCACTTCACCCAATGTAGGCTATAAAGTCACCATAAAGGACGGAACTGAATTGGAAGTTCATACTCCTGCAGATATGCCTTTGACTGGAAGAATTATGGAAATCAAGGAACCATTTGTTTCAGCAGAAATCATTACTCCCAAGGATTACATCGGCAGTTTAATGAAGCTGTGTCAGAAGAAGCGGGGTATTTATATTAATACAGATTATTTAACCAAAGATAAGGCACAACTCCATTATGAACTCCCTTTAGCAGAAATCATTTTCGATTTTTACGACAAGCTTAAATCTGTATCCCGAGGTTACGCTTCTCTGGATTATTCATTCATCGATTACCGCTCTGGAAATTTGAAAAAATTGGACATACTTCTTTCCGGTGAACCCGTGGATGCGTTGTCGATCATTACCCATGCGGACGATGCATTTCATCGGGGACAGGCATTATGCTCAAAGCTGAAAGAACTGATTCCACAGCAATTGTTTGAAGTGGCAATTCAAGCATCATTGGGAACAAAGATTATTTCTCGATCAACTGTAAAAGCTTTGAGGAAAAATGTAACGGCAAAATGTTATGGCGGGGATATCACCCGAAAACGCAAACTGTGGGAAAAGCAGAAAGAAGGGAAAAAGCGGATGAAAAAAGTGGGTAAAGTTGAAATTCCTCAAGAAGCACTTTTGGCTGTGTTGCAAATTGATAATGATTAATAAAGTGTTGGAGAAAATAACAATCATTCACCCATTCAATCTTTCAATCATCTTTACATTCATTTTAAATGTCTAAAAACGAAATAACATATTGGACAGAAACTCATTCTCCGTTATACAGTTTTGTATTTACGCTACCCTTATTTATTTTGTATGAATTGGGTATGTTGTTGATGTCTTCAGAAGATATTTTCATGTTGAGAAACGGAGCAGATGTCCTCATGCGCCAGGTTTTAGGATTATTTGGTGTTTATGGTGCTTATGGATTCAGCGCTACATTTATGGTCGGATTTTCCATTGCCTTTTTGCGTCAAAAGAAACACTTAAAATCCATGGCGATTCGTGGTGAATATCTCTTAACCATGTTTTTCGAAAGTATTGTGTATAGCGCATTACTTTTTGTTTTACTCGGATTTTTTCAAACGCTGATGATGTCACCGGCGTCGAAACAGTTATTCCAACAGATTGTCTTGTCTTTGGGGGCGGGGATTTATGAAGAATTTGTGTTCAGGGTTGTGATGATTACAGGCGTGGCTACTTTACTGGGGTTCGTTTTTCAGTGGGAAAAAACAGCGAGATATTCTGGGGGAGTCCTTATTGCAGCGGGTATTTTTTCCATGTTTCATTTTGTGGGAGAATTTGGCGATATTTTCTCACTGAATTTATTTATGATTCGCTTTTTTGCAGGTGTATTATTGGGCATAGTATACGCCTTACGAGGATTTGGTGTGGCTGCATATACCCACGCAATTTATAATTTGAGTGTATTAACAATATTAACAACTAACGAAACTTCAGTATAAAATAATGAAAATAAAATTATCATATCTTATCATATTCATTTTCACGTTTATACATGCTGAACAATATTTAGATGCTATAAACATTAGAGTCTATCCGGAATATTATTACAAAGGTGTCATGGCCGAAATGGAAGCTATTGTTATTGCTGATTCAGAATCAGAGACTATTGCAATTACTATACCAGCCAAAGCTGATTCCGTCTTCTTTATCGGTGGCATTCCCAGTCCGGATAGTGAAGTCATTCCATTGACGATATTGGAAGATGGACCAAATAGTAAAGTTGAATTCAGTGCTAAAAATGCTCAATTTAGATTGTTCGTATTTTATAATCCATTTGACAGTGGTCATGAAAAAAATCTGATTTGGCTTACGGGTTCAAATTTTGCCATGAAAAATGTTCATTTATCTGTGCAGGTTCCTGTTATGGCTGAACAGTTTGAGTTATCAAGAAAAGTCTCTTCAGAAGATACAGACCAGCATGGAATTTTGTTTAAGAGTATTCATTTAGGCGATATTCCGGCGAATGAAGTGGAAATGATTGAAGCATCTTATTTTAATGCAAGCGGTCAAACGACGATGGAAGCTCTGCGCGCACAGTTAAGTCAGCCAAAAGCACAAAGCTCTCAACCAATTGTAGATCACGATAAACCGAAAAGACATACGTTACTCTTATGGGAACCCTTAGCAATCCTCGGTGTTCTATCCATCATCATTGGGATTATGTATTATTCATCAAACAAAGAAGTGAGCCGCGAAAAAGGGAATAAAAACTTCTGTAATGGTTGTGGGATCAAACTGAAAGACAACGATAAATTCTGTTCGAACTGTGGAGAAAAAGTTTCATGATTCCTGTTTTATTTGAAATTGGACCTATCAAGATTTATTCTTTTGGCTTTATGCTGGTGATAGCTTTTTATAGCTGTTTCTATCTGTTGCAAAAAGATATGAAACGTCTTGAGTACGATGATAAGCTTGCATCTGATATGGTTTTTGCGGCAGCGGTTGGCGGAATTCTCGGATCCAAGATTTATTATTTGATTGAGAATCTTGGTCGTGTAATTGATGACCCGTTTGGCATGATATTCAGTGGATCCGGATTGGTTTTTCTTGGTGGATTAATGGGCGGAACTCTGGGTGTTACACTTGTGCTGCGGAAAAATAATTTACCATGGTTAACATTTGCAGATATTGTTGCCCCCTTGTTGATTTTAGGTTATGCAATAGGCAGGGTAGGGTGTTTTCTTGTTGGAGATGATTATGGTATTCCAACACGCGTATCATGGGGAATCGCGTTTGAAAATGGACTTCCGCCCTCGACGTATCGTGTATTTGATCTTTATTATCCATGGGTAGACTTAACCGGTTTTGAGCCTGGTTTGCTTACTGTTCATCCGACTCAATTGTACGAAGTTGCTATGGGATTTGCTATTTTCGCATATTTATGGAACAAGCGGACCCATGTTAAGGTTGTGGGCAGTTTATTCTTTACATACCTCATTTTGGCAGGGATGGAGCGTTTTGTCATCGAATTCATTCGCACTAATGATCGCTATCTTTTAGGCTTTACCGGTTCTCAGTTGATTTCAATTGTGATGATCATTATTGGCGTAGCCGCATTGGTTCGGCCATTTTCACCACCCGTTTCAAAAACGTAAACTTTTGAGTAAACGTCTGCTTGCCTGTCTTGGGCTGATGGCGGCGTGTCTGGCCCAAGAGCCTTTAAACTTTTTAAAGGAATACAGTCTTTCCCAATTATTAGAAGAAGATTTCGCGCCCATGCGCATTGCTGTGCTGGACGATGATCAATTTGTCCTACTTGATCAAAATTCAAGTGAATTAATGATCTTATCGGAAAAAGGAATAATTTACCGCACGGGTGGTTTTGGGCAGGATGACGAATCATTTACAGAGCCGGTGGATCTCATGGTGCATAATTTGCAAATATGGGTATGTGATCGATATGAAAATGCAGTGAAGCGGTTTGACTATAAGTTCAATATTTTGGGTATTGATAACGTGATTTCAAACGAATACGATCCATTTTATCCGGATCTGATAACAGCTGATCCATTTGGGAAAGCGCATATTCTTTCTCGGCAATACGGGCAGTTATTGTCCATGGATAATTCTATTCGAGCGCTCATTGATTTAAATCAATATGGTATTGATGGACGCTGTATTGTTGATATTGAAACTGATCATGCAGGAAATATTGCACTAATATCCTGTGAAAATGAAATTATTTTATTCAATCGATTTGGCAGAAAATCGAAAACATCTCTCGTCAAGCTTATTGATCCGATTCATATTTTCCGTTGGTCTGATGATTGGTTTGTTATTAATAGTCAGGGTGAAATCGAATCATTCTCAGGAAATGTAAATATTTTATCCCTTCGTGAGGATGAAACTGTACTGGATGCGGATGTTTATTTTCAACACCTTATCATTTTGACAGACCAGCGTATTATGGTGTTAAAAAAGTGATAAGTTTGCTCCGAAAAAGTCTAATTGGACTATCTGTCCACCGAAGCTTTAGCGTAGGCGGGAAGTCCTATTTATTGCGTATTTCAAACCCCAACCTAAAGGTTGGGGTAATTGTAAAACAGTTTCCCCGTATTTTAGAGAAGGGACTATGGGAAAAATCTGTAATAGAGGGGTTCTAACTCCTTTCGGAGCGAACATAGTAATGAAATATTATTTTGATATTATTCTTTTGACTTCATGCATTCTTCTCGGTCAAAACGAAGCAAAAAGAGATTCATTGATTAGCAAAAAAGATACAACTCAAAACATATTTCCAAATGTATATGGTCCGCTGTATTTGCAATTTCCGAAAATGAATTCACTTATTATTGCAGATAAAGAAAATGATTCAACTCTAATGAAGAAGCGACCTTCTCAAAACTATACGAATGATCAAGCGCTTTCCACTGGGTCTGTTTATCGATCATTTTCTGTCTCACCACTGGGAGGATCTGAATTTACCGGAGGATTGCGTATGCAAATCCAAGGACAGTTGAGCGAATCGATGCAAGTGAGTGGAATTCTTTCTGACGAATCATCGCCCATACAACCTGAGGGAAATACACAATCTTTGGATGAAATTGACCAAGTGTATCTTCAAATTTCTCATCCCAAATTTCAAATGAATGTTGGAGATATAGAATTGAATTACCAACATGGTAAATATATGAATATCAGCAAAAGACTGATTGGATTAAAGAATAACTTTAATATAGATAAATGGAGAGGATCCGCAGTTTATGCAAATTCAAAAGGACATTATAGGCAAATTGAACTTAAAGGCAGTGAAGGAAAGCAAGGACCGTATTTCCTCGATTCAAAATCAGGGGACAGAAATATTATTGTTCAATCCGGTACGGAAAGGATATGGCTCAACGGTAATAAGCTGACTCGAGGAGAAAATCATGATTATATTATTGATTATTCCACAGCAGAAGTTCATTTTACTCCGGCTCATTTAATACATTCCGATTCGGATATATTGATCGAATACCAATATTCGGATTTTCAGTATTCTCAGTCCGTTGCCGGCGGAACCATGGAGCGTGCTATTGAAGAAAAAGGCTCCATTTCATTTTCATGGTTGTATGAATCCGATCAAACACAAAATTCGGCGTTGAATTTATCTGATAATGAAATTGAGCTATTGAATTCATCAGGAGATACTACTGCACTTATTTCCGGAGCTGTATCTGATGCTGACGGCGATTATATTTATGTAGGCAGGGAATATTTTGAGTATACGCCTGATAAAACGATTCCAGGAGATCGATATTTCATTACATTCACTAATGATAGTGAAACGGGAGAATATCGACGATTAATTTCAATTTCAGGCGAAATATATTATGAATTTGTTCAATTAATAGACAGGGAACAGTATGATGATCTCTATAGTCCCATGAAGCAGATCATAAGCCCGAAAGGCCATCAACTCTTCGAAATATCCGGAGATTATCAAGTATCTGAAAATACAATGCTGGATTTTTCTACAGCAGTTTCCGGAGTTGATAAAAATCGATTGTCTTCGAAAAACGATGATGACAATACTGGTCTGGCCTATTCTTTTGCTTTATCAAATAATAAAATCACTATTTCAGATAAAATGAGAATAGGTTATACAATATCGAGTTGGCAACAGGACAATCGTTTCGAAGCCATGCAGCGTGATCGATCAGCTACGTTTTATCAGGATTGGAATGTGCAGCCGTTGCTTAATGTTAACGAAAATCACCATGCCGTTGAAGCAGGTGTAGATATAGAAAATTTGGTTAAGGGAACAGTGACGGCTTCTCGCTATAATTATGGTAAGCAATTATTTAATCGTATCAATAGTGCATTTACGGCTGGCAGAGGTTATCTACCATTTGTGAGAATTGTTCAAAACGATATTTCTGCAAATACAGGCTATTTTCGACAGCGAACATTGATGTTTGATCTATTACCGGGGAATTTGCATCCATTTTATAAATATGATTATGAAGAGCAGGAAAATCAATATCGATTTGATCATCAAACGGTAGGTGTAAAATATGCCAAAGATCGCTGGGAATCCTCATTTGGTGTGGGAGAACGGCTTGACTATACTGAATCTGATACGATTTCAGATGAATTAGAATTATCGTCCGAAGGTATTTTCGGCTCTTTGGACATAAAAGGCAATACAAAAAGCGGCTGGAATCAAGAGATGACTATTCGTCGGCGCATTAAAAATGATTTTCTGAACAATAACGATTATAATTTTACGTTGGTAAGACTCCGTTCGTCATTTCTCCGGCCGACGCATCCAATCAGATGGGATATGAAAACAACCGTTGAAGAGACATTTACAGAAACACGGGCCTTAGTCTACGATTCAGTTGGCATCGGTTTGGGCGATTTTCGTTATGATGAACAATTCAATGAATACATCAACGATCCAAATGGCGAATATATTGCCTATACGATCTTTACGGGAGACCGCCACCCAACAACAAAACTGGATGGACTGCAATTATTTGAAATTGATTTTAGTAAAACACATTATCAGTTGCTCAAGGATTTCTCGTTGAGATCAGAATTGAGATCGACTATTGAAGGGCTCATTTGGTCTGGGAATGCTTTCATTAACCCGGATTTGGGCGATACGGCAATTTCAAGATCGAAATGGTCCTTACGGAATGAATTAGTATTTAAACCGCTTAAAATGAAAAAAATGATCAAAATATGGCATAAAAAATTTAGAAATCTTGATGGGCTAGACAACAGAGGACAGGATTTAAAACAAAATGATGAAGCGGGTTTAGAATACAGAAAAACGATTTTTGATCATTTTACGATGGAATACCGCTGGAAGTATCATGATGATAAAATAGAATCAACCATTTCTGAATTACGTGAGAGAAGTGTGAAGGGGCATTGGATCGAGGGTACTGCAAAAATCAGGGTCGACCAGTGGCAATTTGATATGGGTATGAAATATGGTATTGATCATGGTTTTATGGGCGAACAGGAATTTGACGCTGATGCGGTAAGTTTAAGCGCTGATATTTTAAAATTCGTCGGAACTCGCGGGCGTATTCAATCTCGCTTTGAATGGTATCAAACTGAAATATCTGATAGACTTGATTATTTACCTCCGGAAGCATTGAACGGATTAGCCCGAGGAATCACATTGCGTTCAAATATCCAAGGTCAATGGATGATAGGCAGGGGTTTTTCACTCAATCTTTCCATGAATTATATATCAGATCAGCGCTATGATAATTTTCTCACATTTAATGGAGAAGTGCGTGCGTATTTCTAATTACATACTTATCATAGCTGTAAGTTGTACCTTCAGCCAGGATGTTGTAATAACAGTTGATGGCGAAAAGATCCCCATTTACGAGCGATTTTCCATTATATCACAGTTTGATTCGATACTTGTGGGAAATGGCGAATTTGGCGGCAAATTGGTGTTGGTTGAACATGAATCGTCACCAAGCATGTTGTTTAATTATGAAATTCACGATGAACGAAAAACCATAGATGAAATATTATTTCAAAAAGAACCAGATGTAAGTATATCTGTTTTACAACAAATGTTTTCAAATTTAACACAAGCTCATTCTGTTGAATCTGCCCAAACGATTGTCAATGAATTGCACACCGGTTATCCTTTTATTCCCAGCGATATCTATCTTAATTACGGGTTAATGGATAATGAAAAATTGGGTGTCTTGATCGATTTTAATCCGGAATTCAACAGTCATTTTTCCGGCATCGCTGGTGCAGGGCGTCAAGCTGACCAAGCATGGGCTGTTACCGGCGAAATTGACATTCACCTGGAAAATACATGGCGCACTGCAAATATGACGGATTTGGTATGGAAGCGCAATGGAGAGGAATCACAATATATTCTTTTCAAACATGAGGAACCGTATATATACGGCTTACCATTTGGAACAAAGGTTGAATTTGTACAGGATTTGAGAAACAGGGAGTATGTGTATACAAATTCAAACGGCGCGTTTGCACTGCAATTCGGACGGGGAGGTAAATGGTATTTTGGCGGAGGAAAAGAGTCGATCAAACCGACTGTTTATGGTGACTCGCTTGGGATTGAATCCTTGAAAACACAAACATTCAATATGGAGTATTTTAGTGATGGCAGGAATGATAGGTGGTTGCCGACAAAAGGCTTATTCTTGAATATGAAAACGCACGTTGGAATGGTTCAAGAATCCAAACAAAAAAATAATTTGATTACTCGTCTTCAGTTCCATATTGAAGAATTTATATCTCTTTCCGAAAGAGCAGCTTTACGATTCAAGTTTTGGAATGGGCTTGTTTGGGATAAAGATAATGAAATACATATGGGCCAAAAAATTCGATATGGCGGTATCAATACATTTCGCGGTTATCAGGAGGATATTTTTGCCAGTGATATAATAAATATTATCAGTCTTGATGTGATATTATCCCCTAATGAACAATTTCAAATGTTTTCCTTTGGTGATAAGGCAATTCAGACCATTCCCATGTCTTTGGGCTTCGGCTTTCGACAGCGCACGACTAATTCTGTTATGGAAGTAAGTTTTGGCTGGCCGGTGGATGAAGCTTTTTCCGTCGGAAAAGTTCATGTTAAATTTACAAGCTTGTTAGATTGATAAAATGAAACGAATACTCTACTTAATTGGTGCAGCTTTACTTTTGCTAATGATTGGTTGTGGAAAACCATTGTCGAAAGGGGCTGATGATGAATTAATTGTATTAGCTGCCAAAGAAGATAAAACTGCTGCTCGTACAATATTGACCAGGATTTTTAGTGACACGCTATATACACCAGCTCCAGAGCCCTATTACAAAGCCAAATTCGTTAAACCAAGTGACCTTGAAAATGTACGCCACCACCCAAATCTTATTGCCATATCCATCAATGATGACCTGACCAATCCCGGTACACGTCTGGTAAAATCAATTTTACCGGAAGAATCATTTACGAACTCAAAAAATAACAATCCATTTATTTTAACAAATGAACCCTATGCAAAATTACAAACCATGCTGGTTATTAATGGAAATTCCCCGGAATCGATTGTATCAGCTGCAGAAATACAGGGATTGAAAATTTATGAGAAATTTGATGAACAATTTATTGAACGGCAAAGCAGGTTTTTATTTAAACGGGCACGAAAAGAAGAACTGGAACAAAATTTATTTAATAAGCATGGCTTCAGTTTACAAATTCCATGGGGCTATACGGTTGTCCAGGACAGTGTTGAAACGAATATTTTTTGGATTGGAAGAGAAGAACCGTTTCGCTGGCTCGTATTTCACTGGGAAGATGGAATGGTTATTCAAAACATGAACGATGCTGAACAATTCTCTCGTGAAATTCCTCAACGAATCTTTGGACACATTCAATACACAGATTACAAATTTAACATTAAGCCAACTATGTTTAATGTTTGGTCTGGTTGGCGTATAACAGGATTGTGGGAATCCTTGGATGAATCACAGGGAGGTCCTTTTATTGCTTACACATTTTATGATGGAATTACAGACAGAACATATTATATCCATGCCTTGATTTTTAATCCCGGTGAAGATAAATATTTACTCCTTAGACAATTGGATATTATTGCCCATACGTTTTATGTGGAAGATTCATCATGAAAAAAGTTTTAATTACAGGCGCTTCCGGACAATTAGGTGCCTCGCTTCAACTAAATGATTATGATGTTATGCGAACGGATATTATTAAGCAAGATGATCAATATAATTTCACAATCCTTGATATTACGAATGAAAAACAGGTAAAGGATCTGTTGGAAGAAGAAAAACCGAATGTGATCGTTCATCTTGCAGCCATGACAAATGTGGACGGTTGCGAGCGAAATCCGGAACAAGCACAACTTATTAATGTGCAAGGGACAGAAAATTTATTAAATTATTTTGATGGTAAATTTATATTTATTTCATCGGATTATGTCTTTGATGGAGAGGGTGGACCTTATAGTGAAGAAGATGATGTCAACCCTATCAATGTTTACGGCAAAACAAAATTAGAAGGTGAAGCAAACGTTCGCAGATTATCAAATGATTGGATTATTCTCCGAACCAATGTTGTTTGGAATATCGGTGGTAATTTTAAGGCTAGTTTTGCAGATTGGGTCGTAGATGAATTACAAAATAATAGACACATTCGCATTGTCGAAGACCAATGGAATAATCCGGCGTGGACTGTCGATTTAGGAAATGTGATTGAATCATTGATTAAACATGACGCAAAGGGTCTTTATCATCACGGAAGTTCACATGTGATAAATCGCTATGATTTTGCATGTATGATTGCTAATGTTTATGAATTGAACTCATCATTGATTGAACCGATCACTACAAAAGAATTGAACCAAACTGCGCAACGACCGTTAAAATGCGGATTGATAACGAAAAAGTTAGAAAATGATTTTAATTTTACACCCTCAAAAACAGAATTAGACATAAAAGCAGCTAAGATTCGAACTGAATTATGAAAACACTCATCATATCTCCAACCTATAATGAAAGTGAAAATATCGCTGAACTCATCAGGAAAGTGAATGAGATTAATCGAGAATACCATTTACTAATTGTGGATGATAATTCCCCTGATGGTACAGGAGATATTGTAGAGGAATTGCAACATCGATTATTTCCCAATGTTTATCTTGAAAGAAGGCCCGGTAAAGCCGGCCTTGGCACTGCGTATAAATTTGGGTTTAAATGGGCTTTAGAACGTGATTATGATATTATTGTACAAATGGATGCAGATGGTTCCCATGAAGTGAATGCAATTCCCGATATGATTGATGAACTCGAAAAAAAAGATCTTATCATCGGCAGTCGCTATATCCAAGGAGTGAGTGTTGTAAATTGGCCGATTCGCAGATTGATGTTGAGTTATGGTGCTAATCTATATTCGAGGATTATTACCGGCTTACCGGTTAAAGATGCTACTGGTGGTTTTAAAGCCTGGAAGCGCGAAGTTTTAGCAAGTATAGATATAGATTCTGTTCGATCACAAGGTTATTCATTTCAAATTGAAATGAATTTTCGTGCTTGGTTGAAGGGGTTTTCTATCGGAGAATATCCTATCATTTTCATCGACCGAACTGTAGGTGAATCAAAAATGTCTAAAGCTATAATGATTGAAGCGATATTCATGGTGTGGCGTCTTCGCATCTGGAAAATATTTGGCTGGCATAAGTGAAACATGGTATCTGGTAAAATGTGGCGTGTGATATGATTAGAAAAGTTTCTGTTCTAATAGTTAGCTATAACGTTAAAGAATACGTTGACCATGCCATTGATTCGTTAATGCAGTCGAGCATTGATAATATCGAAATAGTAGTTATTGATAATCATTCATTTGACGGTACTGTAGATCATATTAAAAAATCATATCCGAATGTCAATGTCATTCCCAACAAAGAAAATGTTGGATTTGGCAAAGCAGTTAACCAAGCAGCAAATGTCGCTAATGGTGATTATTTTCTGATATTAAATCCAGATACAGTTGTGCAGGAAAATACAATTGACATTTTACTTAAATATTTGGAACAAAATGATAAGGTGGGAATGGTTGGTCCAAAAATCCTCAATTCTGATGGAACATTGCAGGCAGCATGTAAACGATCTTTTCCCACATTAAAAGTGGCTGTACCCAAACTACTCGGTTTGGATAAACTATTTCCAAAATCAAAATGGGCAGGTAAATATAATTTATCATATCTTGATCCTGATCAGGTTAGTCCGGTGGATGCAATCAGTGGTTCGTGTATGTTTATACGCAAAGAATTGTTTCAGGAGCTGAATGGATTTGATGAACATTTTTTCATGTTTGGTGAAGATTTGGATATTTGTTTTCGCATTTGGCAATCTGGAAATGAGGTTCATTATGTACCGAAAACTCAAATTGTACATTATCAAGGTGAGTCAGTTAAATCTGCACCTTTTGACAGTATAAATGCGTTTTATAATGCCATGATTCTTTTTGCGGATAAACATTTTTCAACGAGTCAGGGGTTTTTAACAAAATGGGCGATTCGCTTTGGAATATCGATTCGAAAATTCATGACGGTTATTGGGGAATTACGCTCCCAGATATTATCCGTATTTTTTGATGCTGTTGTGGTGTTGGCCGCATTTATGATTGCAATTCCATTCAAGTTTGATCATTTTGAACCAATTGTTATGAGTAATGGACTTGTTCCCGTTGTCTATATCCTTTTTTGGATTGTGGTGGGTGCATTATTCCAGCTTTATTCCCGTTACATTTTATCTTATACACGTGCAATTCTTTCATCTTTAACCGGATTTTTCCTTGCGGTTGCTTTTACATATTTTTTCAAGCAATATGCATTTTCCCGATTAGTTATTATTTTGGCTACTGCTATAATAACACTTTTCATTCCCGGCTGGAGAGTTCTCGTTCATTACTTCATGTCCCGTGGGTTTTTACGGCCAATCAAGGAAAAGCATAATATTCTATTTACCCGGAAAACATTAATCATTGGTTCTGATGGGGAAGGTATTCGCATTGCAAATCATATTCTTAAGCGTTTTGATACAGGGCTGGATATAGTAGGTTTTGTTGATTCTCACCCAAGGCAGGATTATTTACCTGTACCATTTTTGGGAAGTTTGACTGATCTTCAGGGAATTGTCAATACGCATTCGATTCGTGAATTGATTTTTTCAAACACAGCATTTTCGAATAAAGAAATTCTAAACATAATGGACACTACAAAAGCGATGCGACTCACATACAGGATGGTTCCCCGCCATCAGGATATTTTATTGGGAAAAGCGTCTATTGAGGAAATTGGTGAATATTCATTTGTCAACATTGAATACACACTTTTTAACAGACTTCATGGGATTACTAAACGTATTTTTGATACCTTCATTGCTACCACTTTATTGATCCTTTTTTCACCGATAATTCTATTAAGAAGTTTGGGCAGTTTGCCGAAAAAAGTGGAATTTTGGGGTCAGGATAATAGTCGTTTTTACGGACGAATATTTAACAGTAAAAACGGATTTCTTCATAATCTTCCATTATTATGGTCAATCGTAACAGGGAAGATGAGTTTGGTAGGTTCATCATTGATTTCAACAGATGAAAAAGATCCAGAACTTATTTGCATGCCGGGACTCACTGGGTTGGAACGATTAAGAAATGTTAAATTCACAGAACAAGACAGGCGATTATTGGATCATTATTATGTTCAAAACCAGAGTCTTTCTTTTGATATTGAAATTATAGTTAAAACGGTATTTACTTAACAATGGCTGACTATTACTTAGAATTTGAAAAACCTGTAAAAGTGATCGATGAGCAGATCATTGAATTGGAAACTAGCGATGAACCTGACGCTCATCTGACAGAAATCGAAAAATTAAAAGATAAGCGTAGAGTTGAATTAGAAAGGATATTTTCAGGAATTTCTCGCTGGCAACGCGTCCAATTAGCTCGTCACCCGAAACGGCCATTTAGTTTGGATTATATTAATAAGCTAGCTCCGGATTTTATAGAACTCCATGGCGATCGCCATTATGGAGATGATCCTGCACTTGTGGGTGGATTTGGGTCAATTGATAATCAAACAATGTTATTTATAGGTCAGCAGAAAGGTCGTAATACCAATGAAAATCTATTTCGCAATTTTGGTATGATGCGCCCTGAAGGGTATCGAAAAGCCTATCGCCTTTTGAAATTGGCGGAAAAATTTAATGTCCCTGTTGTATCTTTAATCGATACTCCGGGAGCTTATCCGGGCTTGGGTGCAGAAGAAAGAGGGCAGGGTGAAGCTATTGCTAAAAATCTAATGGAAATGTCGAGATTGAGAGTTCCCATATTGGTAATTGTCATAGGCGAAGGAGCAAGCGGGGGTGCATTGGGTATTGGCGTATGTGATCGCATGCTCATGCTTGAAAATACATGGTATTCTGTTATTAGTCCTGAAGGGTGTGCTTCAATTTTATGGCGTGATTCAGGCCAAGCTTCCAATGCTGCAGATGCAATGAAAATTACTCCAAAAGATTTACTGGAGATCGGCATTTGCGATCGTATAGTTTCTGAACCGCTGGGTGGCGCTCATCGTCAACCGGATGAAATGGCAGATATATTAAAATCAGTGATACTTGAAGAACTCGACACATTGTTAAAAACCGAGCCTGATACATTTTTAGACCAACGAATCGCTCGTTATGATGCCATGAGCGTTTTTACTGAATCTTCGTGATTTTATTCGAATACACTACAAAAATCTACTATAGAGACATCGATCAGATGGGGGTCGTTTATTATACACGCTATTTGGAATATTTTGAAGCTGCCAGAACAGAAATGCTAAAATCTATCGGTCTCATTGTGACAGATATTGAAAATGAAGGATTTTTCCTGCCTGTAGTTTCAGCTCACTGTGATTATAAACAGAGTGCTAAATTTGAGGATGAAATTATTGTGCGGACATCTATTCATGAAATGCCAAAAGCCCGTATGAAGATCGAATATGACATTTTAAAAAATGAAACAGTATTAGCCACTGGTTACACACTTCATGGTTTTACAGATCACAACGGTAAAGCTAAACGACCTCCGAAATCTTTTCAGCTGGTGATGCAGAAATATTTCTAGAGTTTTTCAGCTCTGAACAAATAAATCTCATCACCATTTTCTTCGTACGTTTCTAATTTAACATTAGAAAATCCTGCTTTTTCAATTTCATAACTAACGTTAGTTGGATTAGCAAGTGCTCCTTCACCGTGACCGCAGGAATTTCCGGAAACAATTTCATCACTTACAATAAAACGTCCCTGCGGTTTAAGCACACGTAATATTTCTGCAAGTCCTTTTTGATAATCATTCCAATGATGGAGTGAATTGATGGCAGTACAGATTGTTTTTGCATTGCTTTCAATTGGTAAATCTTCAACGGATCCTCTTACGAATTCAATATTATGAATAGCATTTGAGGTTTGTTCTTTTGCGATGAGAATCATGGTGGGAGTTGGGTCCATTCCAATGATTGTCCCATGTGTAATTATTTTTGCAGCTTCACGGCAGGCCGTACCCGTTCCACAGCCAATATCGAGCAAATGATCATCTTTATTTAAGTTTGCATTTCGGATGGTTATGGGATTAGAAATGTGGTCACCATATTTTTCAGCATACCACTTTGCATTCTTTTCATCCCAGATCGGACCGCTTTCATTTTCGTGGTTCATGATTATTTCTTGTTAATTAAATAAACCGCAAACATTGCCAGTAAGCTACCGATTGTAATAGAAATGGTCAATTCCTCTTTCAAAAAAATAATAGCAAATAACATTGCTGTAACAGGAACCGTGAAAATAAATGCACTGGCTTTTTGAGGCCCTAATCGGACGGATGCCAGAAAATACACGGTTGTCCCGAAGGCCATAGCTCCAATAGCCAATAACATCATATTCAACCAGAATATCCAATCAAACTGAAAAACGGTTAATAAAGGTTGATCCAAAGCAATAAACAGACTCATTAAACTTGCTATTCCAAAGCTCCAAAAGCTGTAAGGAATAAAATGAAGAATCTCTTTTGAACGGGACGTGATAATGGTGACTGCAGCCCAGGATAATGATGCCAGAATAAAATATATATTTCCACTCTGGAATAACAGATTCATATCCATTTTCCATATTTCCATTATCATGCCGCCGCCAATAAAACCCAGAATCATCCCAATTATATCTTTTTTTAACAAAGGTAAATTGTATAATAGTGAGGCCAGTATTGCAGTATTGATTGGATTGAGAGTTGTAACCAAAACTCCACCGGCTCCGGCTAATCCGATTTGAGTGCCTTTGAAATAAAAATAATTGTAAGACGTCATGAACAGGGCATTCAAAGTGATAAAACGCAAACTTTTACTGTTAATGCTAAAGCTATTTTTTGTCCAATATACGATAGGTGCAAATGAAAGAGTTGCGAAGACGAAGCGCCAAAACATCATGAGAGGAGCATCGCCATACATTCCCAAGATTTTTGCATTCGTCCAGGATAATCCCCACACTGCCATGGCGATAAGTGTGAAAATATAGAGTAAATAATGGGGATGTTGCCTATTCATGGACGGGGAAGTTACTTTAGATTCGTTTTTCGCCAATCTAAAAAGCGTTAATAATTATTTTTTATAGTTGAAGTAACTGTAGTGATTTCAATCCGAAAACTATAATAATTCGGTTTTCCGATCATCGAATGAAAAAATCACTTCCAATGTAATAGACCCAAAAAGGAGTTTATCTCCCCAAAAATGTATACGTTAAAACTCTATTTTCGTAGATATCCTTTCACCACATGCGGCAATTTGGACATCGCAGAGCAGTTGTTATTATTTCAGATTTACACCAATAACATGTAATGAGAGATTTAACCGAATGTAAATCCTTCTGGTAATTCTGTTTCATTTGTTTCTTCCGGTACCCATGAAAGGTCTAGAATCGTGTATGTGGGATTTGTTGTATTGAAAATGGGAACAACTTTCATTCCAATTTTCGGTTCTCCCACAGATAGATACCCCATCAATATTGTAGGAACTCCTTCAAACTCTACATTTACAAACCGTATTGGTTTTGGCAGTGTATTGAATGCTCCCGTGCGTTCAGTAATCATGAATGTATGAACAGTTGCACCTTTTTGAGCAGTTTCGGTCATATCTATAATTGTGTTTTTGCTCAAACAATCCGGGCAATGAATTCTGAACGGAATAAAGATTGATCCATTTGCTTCGCAATTAGAATCATCACATCGAGTGCCTAAAAGTTTGCCTTGCCCTAATCCTTCAAAAAATGGAGCTTCACCCCCATACATATGAACATGAGTTAAATCTCGTGGGTTGGTAATGCCCATTAGTTCCCCGTCTTCATTTCGGATCGGATCATTTGGATATCCGTAATGAAATTTCCCCTTAAAGCGATAACGTCCGTTTTCAACTTTTACTGTTCCACGATCGTTCGTACTCATGATTCATTCCTTTCTAATTGGTGGTCTGGGTGAATCAAAATTGTTGCGGTTACATGTGACCCTACTCCTGCATGGCTGATAGCCAACCCGCGTTTTGCACCATCCACTTGTAAATTAGTCCAATCATCCGGTTTAGATCGGCCGAAAAGATCCCATTTAGATTGAGGTTCGTGCATTTCTGCCCAACGTCCCCAAATATGCTGTCCCACTTCTATGGCTTGCATAATTCCGGTTGCGCCGACTGCATGCATATTGCCAATCAATCCACCTGATAAATTAGAAGGCAGTTTTCCAGGCTCGCCAGTTTTTGGATTTGTAAGATAACAATCGCCCGATTCAACATAGGTTCTACCTTCACCATAGGGACGGATTCCAATATCTTCATATGTTTGTATATCACTTATGGTAAATGCATCATGCAATTCCACAAGATCAAAATCTTCAGTAGGATCAATGACGCCTGCCATTCTATATCCATAATACGCTGCCATTCTAGCTGCCAGAAATCCTGTAAATCCTGGATAACGATCGCCACCGGGAAATCGATCACCTAAATCTTTATACAAATCTTCTGATTCATTAGGTAATAACGGTATTTCCATATCACGGCGATCTGCTACGCGCAATGTATGACTACCTGCGGCAACGTGAATCTCTAATGGATTATTAGTCAATTCATTTGCAGTTTTCTCATCGCATAGAATTGCGCAGGCTGCTCCAACGCTCATAAGACAACAATCCAAAGCTCGGAGAGGGTAGGCGACAACTGGGGAATTTATAACATCATCCACAGTTATGTCCATGGGGCCTTGGGCATGGGGATTCATACGGGCATAGCCGCGATTTTTAACAGCAATTTCGGCCATCGTTTGACGGAATGAATCTTCTTCTTTACCAAAAACTTGCCAATACTTTTGGGCCATGACAGCATAATAGCCGGTATATATATGACCTAAAGGTGTTTCCCAGTCTTTATCTGCCGCAGAAGCAATATAATTGTTGCCTTCATCTGTTGGAACTTCATCCATGCGTTCCCAACCCATAGCTAGAACACAATCTGAATATCCTGATGCAACTGCTTTGAAAGCTTCCCAAAGAGTAGATCCGCCTGTTGCACCGCCTGTTTTGATTCCGACATTTCCCAATGGATCTAATCCAAGTCTATCATGAATAACAGATTCACCTAAAAGCTGATCTCCGAAATGATCTGCAAAGTGACCGTAGTAACAAGAATGAATATACTCCTTGAGTTCGGCGGGTGATTTATCAATAAATTTTGCAGCTTCAACAAAAGAATCAATGACTAATTCTTCCGTACGTTTTTCCGGAATTGATCGGCCAAATTTTGACATTCCTCCTGTGACAAGATAAACAGGTCTTTGCATTTTGGGAGTTTTTAGTTGGCGTTTACTAAATTTGATCATAATAAATTTTTCTTAATGTGTAAGTGTGAGTGAGTTGGTGGAAAACATTAAATTATTTTCTTCATATAATGTATAAGGAAAATTACAAAAAGGACATAACATAGATAAATAAAAAAAGAAGATAGACAGGGATTATTTTATTTTTCAAACCCTTTGTTTTGATTAAACTAATTCAATCTGTCCATGAGGGTAAGCGTTTTTCAAGAAAAGCAGTTAGTCCTTCCTGGCCTTCTTCTGAAGCACGTAAATCAGCTAATACTTCTGCAGAATTTATTTCATCCATATTCCTGCAATATTCTTTGAATTTTCTTATGGCTTGTGGACTGGCTTTAATTAGTTGTTTAACAATTGAGTTAGTTGTTTCGTCTAATTCCTTTTCTTTAACGGAATAATGAATGAGACCAATTTTTACTGCATAATTTCCATCGAATCGTTCTCCGGAAATACCCAAAGATCTAAAATTAGAATGACCAATCTTCTTAACTGTGAATGGACCTATTATCCCTGGGATGATACCTATAAGAATTTCACTTAAAGAAAAAATAGTCTTTTCATCAGCAACTACAATATCACACACAGTACATAGACCAAAACCACCGCCAAAAGCATGACCGTGTATTTTTCCTATAACTGCTTTTGAACAACGATCAACTGCAAAATACATTTCTTCTAATTTTTTTCCTTCATTCACATTTTTATCTCTATTCATTAAACCAGAATTTTTAATGTAGTGAAGATCTGCACCTGCACAAAATGACTGCCCATTTCCTGAAAGAACAATGATATGTACTTGAGGATTTTTATCCAATTCACGGAAAACGTCAGTTATTTCCTGCATCATGATTGAATTCATCGCATTGCGAACTTTCGGTCGATTTAATGTTACGGTTGCTATCTTGTCCTGTATATTTAAATGTAACGTTTTGTATTTCATAAAATGATCCTCACAGTATATATAGAAAAACCCATAGGTATAATTTGCTTTCTTAAATTAAAATTATCAAGAAATAAAAAAGGGTGCAATAGGCACCCTTTAATGACGTTAACCAGGTAACATCAATAATAATATTTACGATTATCTATAATTTCAGCACCTTCTATTAACTCTGTAAGCCAGGTATCGAATGCATCCTGCTGAGCATTATTCGTTAATGATGTTTGAATATTCACTTCTTTTTTCTGGAAATCAGTTGAATCAACCGGTGCAACTCCCAACAATCTTATTACTGCATAACCACGAGCTGTTTC
>PVBE011259146.1_pt1 | contig 19956 bp, 18 predicted proteins | sample 1631181 | NCBI WGS metagenome assembly PVBE01 (sample SAMN08397723, study PRJNA350692) | Marine metagenome, whole genome shotgun sequencing project. | isolation source: water | place: Pacific Ocean | collected 2012-04 | reverse complement strand
TACTAGGAGCGCGACGAAGATGACTGACGCAACCGCCCAGGAAGCCCCCGCCGCCGAGGCCGCGGCCGAGACCGCCCCCAAGAAGCGCGTCTCCAAGAAGAACCGGCGTCAGAACGCGCTGCAGGACGGGCTCGGCGCTGCCGGCAAGACCACGAGCAAAGCGTTCGCGGCGGGGTGGGACGACTGGATCAAGCGGCAGGACAAGTCCGCCCGGAAGAAGAAGAACGGCGCGATCGACGACGTCGGCCGCAACGCGATGCGGGCTTCCAGCAAGGTCATCCGGAAGATGGCCAGCGCGCCCGAGGACTTCTGGGACGCGGTCGACAAGTCGTGGAAGAAGTCCGACCGCAAGCTGCTCTGGCCCTGGTAGACGTCCTCGCTGAGATCCGGTCGGCAGCCGAACGGCTCGCCCCTCACGTCCGGCGCACCCCCGTACAACGCGCTCCTGAGCTCGACCCGCCCGACGGCGAGGTCTGGCTGAAGCTCGAGTGCTTCCAGCGCACCGGTTCGTTCAAGCTCCGGGGCGCCACCAACAAGATCCTCACGCTCCCCGAGGGCACCCCCGCGGTGGTGACGGCAAGCTCCGGCAACCACGGCATGGCGGTGGCCTCGGGCGCCTCCCGGTTGGGCATCCCCGCCCGGGTGTACGTGCCCGAGGGAGCCGCCCCCACCAAGTGCGCCGCCATGCGCGGACTCGGGGCCGAAGTGGTGACCTTCGGCACGGACTTCGTGGACGCCGAGGCCGAGGCGCAGCGGGACGCCGTCCGCACCGGCGCAGCGTACATCTCCGCCTACAACGATCCGATCGTGATGGCCGGCCAGGGCACCGTCGGCGTCGATCTCGAGGCGCAGATCCCCGACCTGGACGCCGTGTTCGTCGCCGTCGGCGGAGGCGGGCTCATCGGGGGCATCGGCTCGTGGCTGCGGCGGGAGCGGGACGTGGCCATGGTCGCGGTCTCACCCGCGAACTCGGCGGTGCTCCATCGCTCGCTGGAGGCGGGGAAGATCCTCCACTTCGAGTCGTTCCCCACCCTGTCGGACGGCACCTCGGGCGGGCTGGAGGACGGGTCGATCACCTTCCCCGTCTGCCAGGAGGTGGTGGGGCGGTCGATCACGGTCACCGAGGACGAGATCGCCGCGGCCATGCGACACGTCATCGGCACCCACCACATGCTCATCGAAGGCTCCGCCGGCGCCGCCGTTGCGGGCTGGATGAAGCTGCGAGACGCCTTCGCGGGCAAGCGCGTGGCGATCGTGCTGTGCGGCGCGAACGTCGGGATCGAGACGCTCCGGGGGGTCCTGGAGGATCAGGGCTAGGCTGTCGCTGATGCGACTTCCTCACGTTCCCCTGCTGCTGCTGTGCCTCTTCCTCGCAGCCTGTCCCCCGACCCGCCGAACCGGCGGAGACGGCGCGCCCGACGAGATCTGCGGGGACGGGATCGACAACGACGACGATGGTGAAGTCGACGAGGGCACCGACGCCGACGGCGACGGGTACCTCGACTGCGACACCGTGATCGACTGCGACGACGGCGACGCGACGATCTTCCCGGGCGCCGCCGAGGTCTGCGACGGCGTCGACAACGACTGCGACGGCCTCACCGACGAAGACTTCCCCGAGCCGTGCTCCGAGGGCGGAGACGGCTTCGACGCCGACGGCGACGGCTTCGACGAGGACAGCGACTGCGACGACGAGGACGCCGACGTGCATCCCGGGGCGGCCGAACTCTGCAACAGCATCGACGATGACTGCGACGGCGTGATCGACGACGTGGACGCCGACGGCGACGCGTTCATCGACGGCGACTGTGGGGGCAACGACTGCGACGATGCCAACGAGGACGTCTACCCCGGCCGCCCCGAGTCGTGCGACGAGGTCGACAACGACTGCGACGGCGAGATCGACAACGGCTTTGACGCCGACGACGACGGCTGGACCTCCTGCGGGGGGGACTGCGACAACTCCGATCCATTCATCAACCCGGCCGCCGTCGAGGTCTGCGACGGGATCGACAACGACTGCGACGGCACGATCGACAACGACTGCCCTCCCGGACGTTGATGACCCGCTGGTCATTTTTCTTCGAGATGTCCTTGCTCCCCGGACCCGCCTGAATCTATAACTAACCCATGAGTCATCAAAATGTCGTAGGGGCGCAGCTCCCCGTCCTGGTGTGTCTGGAGCCTGTGCCGGAGCCCGGTTTCTGGGCCCGTCTGGGCGCCGGGATCGCGGGGGTCGCGGGCTGCGTCGGCCGAAGCATCGCGGCGGGCTACCACTTCGTCGATCCCGACGTCCGCCGGGAGCTGGCGGCGCTGCCGTTGATGGCGCTGAGCGCGATCGGTCCCCGCCGGGTCGAAGTCGCCGCCAAGAAGGACGACGGCCAGCGGCCGGTGCTGTTCGTGCACGGCCTCGGCGGCCACAAGGGGAACTTCCGCCCCATGTCGGCCTTCTTCCACACCCAGGGGCGGCGCCGGCTGTACGGCGTGAACCTGCCCCCGAGGGGCACCACCCAGGACCACGCCGAGCGGCTCAGCCGCGCCATCGAGCGGGTGCTCGAGGCCAACGGGATCCCCGACGGCCAGGTCGATTTGATCGCCCACAGCCGCGGCGGGATCGTCTCCCGCCTCGCCCTGAACGACGCCTTCACCGCCCGCCGGGTCGCCACCCTGGTGACCGTCGGCACCCCTCACCGCGGCACCGTCACCGCCCGCTACGCCCGGGGTCGGCACCTGGACGAGCTGCGCCCCGGCTCCCCGATCATCGCCCAGCTGCAGCGGCAGCTCCCCTGGACCGGCCCCCGGCTGATCTGCCTGTATTCGCGGGAGGATCCCCTCGTCTCGCCCCCCGAGCACGCCCAGGTCCCCGGCGCCGAGACCGTCGAGCTGACCGGCCTCAGCCACTGCCAGATGCTGCTATGGCCGGCGGGCTGCCGGGCGGCCTTCGCCGCGGTCTCCTGATGGCGAAGAAGGAGGAGGAGCCCCCCGAGGGGAAGTGGAAGCGGCGCAAGGACGCCCGCCCCGAAGAGCTGATCGCGGCCGCGTTGGCGCTGTTCGCGGAGCAGGGGTTCGCCCGCACGAGCCTGAAGGACGTGGGCAAGAAGGCCGGCGTGAGCAAGGCGACCGTGTACCTGTACTTCAAGAACAAGGAGGACCTGCTCCTGGCGGCGGTGCAGAAGTCGGTGGTCCCGATCCTCGACTTCGCCGACGAGTACGAAATCGACAGCGACGCCCCCGCCTCCGCCATGATCCGCACGCTGGTGCACCGCTGGGTCGATGAGTTCGACGCCCGGGGGGCCCGCGGCCTGCCCAAGCTGGTGGCGGCCGAGGCGGCCAACTTCCCCGCCCTGGGGCAGCTGTACGTCGACGCGGTCCTGCAGCGGGCGCGGCGGCTGTTCCAGCGCATCCTCAAGCGCGGCATCGCGGACGGAGAGTTCCGCTCCGTGGATGTGCGGGAGGTGGTGCACCTGCTCCTGGCGCCGTTGATCCACGGCCAGGTGCACGTCGCCGCGCTGGGGGATCACGACCCCACGTTCCCCGACCTGCACGACTACCTCGACACCCACGTCGACCTGTTCCTGGCCGCGATCGCAGCGCCTCAGCGCACCGGCGGCAAGCCCACCTCGCCCACCTCGACCCGGAAGAGCTCGTCCGAAAAGAGCGACGTCGAGTAGATCGAGCAGAGATCCCAGGCGTCCCCTTCCCCGAACGCCACCGACGCGGGGGCGCCGATGTCGGCGGCCACGGTCTCGCGCGATCCGTCGGCGCTCACGACGTCGAGGAAGCCCCCCCAGGATCAGCGCCACGTACAGGTCCCCGCCCGCCCCCACGGCCACGCCGTCGGGCACGATCGCGGGCTCGTACTCGGTGATCGCCACGGCGGTGCCGGCGGTCCCGTCGGTCACCGGGATGCGCCACACGGGGGCGGGGTTGGCGTAGGTGGAGACCGCCCAGAGGGTGTCCCCGTCGGCCGAGAACGCGGTGCCGTTGGGGGACTCGAGGCCGTCCAGCCAGGTGGTGACCGTGCCGTCGGCGGTGAGCTCGAAGAGCTTGTCGACGTTGGGATCGCTGACGATCAGCGTGTCCCAGGGCGTCACGGTGACGAAGTTGGCGCCCTCCAGCCCCGGACCGATCCGGGTCACCTCGCCGGTGTCCGGATCGATGGAGAAGACGCCGTCGCGCCCATCGGCGTCCCCGGAGTCCGACGTCGCGGCGATCACGCGCCCGTCCCAGTACGCCAAGCCGATGATGCCGGGCACGTCCGCGATCACGTCCCAGGCGCCGTCCGGCTGAAGCTCCACGAGCACGGTGCCGTCGCCCGCGAACAGCCGTCCGTCGTCCGAGAAGGTGATCCCCTCGGTGCCCGCGAAGCCGTCGGCGAACAGGTGCACGGCCCCCGGCACGGAGTCGGGGCAGGACGGCTCCGGCTCGGGCTCCGGCTCGGGCTCGGGGGCGACGCAGCCGACGAAGGCGGTCAAAAGCAGGACGAGGGGCATGCGCACGCGCGAATGGTACGCGGCGGGGCATCCCCCGGGGGGCTTCGGTGTCCTGCCGGCATGACCCGAACCCTGCACCTGCGGCCGCTGGGCGCGTCATGATGCGCGCGTGCTGATGGAACGCACCTGCTGGATCTTCGACCTGGACGGCACCCTCACGGTCGCCGCCCACGACTTCGACGCCATCCGGCGGGACCTCGGCCTGCGCCCGAACGAGCCGATCCTCGAACAGTTGGCGGAGCTGCCCCCCGCGGAGGCGGCGCCGCTGCGGGAGCAGTTGGCCGACATCGAGGGGGAGATCGCCGACCGCTCCGAGCCGCAGCCGGGGGCCGCGCGCCTGCTGGAGGCGTTGGCCGATCGGGGGCATCGACGGGGCATCCTCACCCGGAACCGACGGGATCTGGCGTGGCGTTCGCTCCGAGCCGCCGGTCTGGAGCACTTCTTCTCCGACGGCGACGTGCTGGGACGCACCGACGCAGCCCCCAAGCCGTCCCCCGACGGGTTGCTGAAGCTCCTGGACCGCTGGGCCGCCCCCGCGGGCGACGGGGTCTTCGTCGGCGACTACCTCTTCGACCTCCAGGCGGGCCGGCGGGCGGGCCTGGCGACGGTCCACTTCGACGTCCACGGAGCCTTCCGGTGGAGCGAACACGCCGACCGCGAAGTTCGAACCCTGGGGGAGCTGCTGCCCCCGTCGGGAAGCCAGGACGGTCCCACCTCATGATGCGCATCCCGCTGCTGACCGTGCTGCTGCTGCTGGTGTCCCCCGCGATCGCCGGCGCCGCCGCCCAGGGCTTCCTCGGGGTGCAGCTGGAACAGGGCGACGGCAGCGTCACCATCGGCGCCGTCATGCCCGAGACCCCCGCGTCCAAGGCGGGGCTCGCCTCGGGCGACCGCGTGGTCTCCTTCGCGGGCACGCCCATCACCGAGGCGAGGCAGATCGTCGAGGGCTGCACGAGCCGCAAGCCCGGCATGGCGGTGGACGTGGTCGTCGTCCGAGACGGGGCCGAGGTCACGCTGGAGGTGACCCTCGGGATCCGGCCCGACATGGCCCAGGCGGGGCGGACCTGGCTGCTGAACAAGCCCGCCCCCGCGTGGACCGCCAAGCGGCTCGCCGACGACGCCGAGATGGCCTCCGACCAGCTCGAAGGCAAGGTCATCGTCATCGACTTCTGGGCCTACTGGTGCGGCCCCTGCATCGCCGCGATCCCGGAGGTCAACAAGCTCGCCGAGCGCTTCGCCGGCGAGGACGTCGCCGTCGTCGGGATCACCCACGAGCCGCGCGCCGACTCGGTCGAGATCGGCCGCCGCATGACCTACCCGTCGCTGTACGACGCCCCCGGGCGGAGCGACGCGGACTACTTCGTGGCGGCGCTGCCGACGCTGGTGGTCGTCGATCGCGCGGGGGTCGTGCGGGAGGTGCGGGTCGGCGGCGGCGATCTCGGCACCATCGAGGCGCTGGTCAAGAAGCTGCTCGACGAGTCCTAGAGCTTCGCCAGGGTCACCGAGCCGACCGTCTGCAGGTCGAGGTCGAGGTCGACCGTCACGGCGTGCCGGCTCACGGTGCCGAGGAAGTCGATGTCCACGGTCACGTCCACCGCCTGGTAGGGCGTCGCCCCCAGGAGCGGCAGCTCCGCCGTGCCCTGCAGTTCCATGCGCGCCTCGGTGAACGTTCCGTCGGTGATCTCCGACGGCACGATGACGATGGCGAACTGGATGGTCCCGTACTCGATCCCGTCCCGCTCCGTGACCGCCGTCAGCGTGCCCGTGGCCGATGAGGCGGCCTCGTCGAGGACGAACCGGTCCTTGCCCAGCCGCTCGACGATCCGATCCATGCCCAGCGGCCACGTGTCACCGACCGAGACGGCGGACTCCGGCAGCAGGATCTCGAGGGGCTCCCCGTCGTCGCCCTGGTCGCCGAACTGCTGCTCGAGGAACCGGCGCGGCTTGCGCTTGACCCGCTTGCCCTCGTCGGTGCGGAAGGTGCGGTCGTCGCCCAGACCGGCGGCCTGGAAGGCGGCTCCGGCGAGGTCCAGTTGGGTCTCTTCGCCATCCTCGGACAACGACGCGGCGTCGAACCGGAGCTCCAGCTCGCTGGGTCGCCCCTCCTCCACCGCCGCGACCCGCACCGCGCAGGCGTACGAGGTGTCGCGCACGCTGTCGGTGTTGCGCACCGTGAGGCCGCCGAGCTTGGCCCGGGTGTGGCCGCTGGTCCGCCAGTTCGCCTGCTCCATCCAGTCCCAGCCGACGGCCGCCTCGGCCCGCTCGCCGAACTGCACCCCCGCGGGCACGTTGGCGGCGAGGAGCAGCGCTCCGGTGAGGGCGGCGGTCAGGACGAAGAAGCGACGCATCGCGCAAAACCTAGATCGTCGGGCGGGCACTTGCACCGGGAATCCGCGTGCCCGCGCTACTGCTCGGCTCCCGCGACGGTGACGCCCGCGCCATCGCCATCCTCCACGCGCGCGATGCCGTCGATGCTGAGGGACGTACCCCGCACGATCAGGGCCGCGTCGCCGTCGGTCTCCCACAGCGCCACTTCGGCGTCCGTCGTCACGACCGTGCCGTCCTCCAGGACCAGCTCGGCGGCCGCGTCGGGGGTGCGCTGCACCGCCATCCAGGAGGCCCCGTCGACCTCGATCGACCAGCCCGCGACCTCGTCGCCGAGGTCCAGCGCTTCGACCGTGGCGGGCGCTTCGGGGCCCCCCACCCGGTAGGGAGCGATCACGCTGAGGAAGTCCGGTTCCACCGCCTCGACCACGCCGTCGATCGCCTCGTGATGACGCACCTGCCGGTCGTGCTCGAACTGGTGCACGTACGGCGGCTGGTTCTCGACAAAGGGCGGCTGCACCACCGTCATCCCCGCCGCGGTGCTCGCCACCCAGACGTCCACGCCGGCCAGCGGCCGCTCCCACCGCGCGCCGTGCTCGCCCAACGCGAAGGTCCCGCCCGCGGTGCGGCCCGCGTAGCCCGACATCCGCCATGCGTGCTCGCGGGGGGTGTCCGTGTCCGTGGCGATCCGGTCCGCGACGAGGAACCAGCGCCCGTCCACGAACACCACGGACCGCTCGATGCGGCTGTCCTGGTACTCCTGGTGCGCCTCGACGTACTCCAGGCGGCCGCCTACCAGCGGGTGCTCCAGCCAGGCGTCCACGTCCCCGAAGTTGTTCAGCAACCCCTTGTTCGGCGCCGCGAGGCCGTCGATGAGCACCAGGTTGTGGGCCGGCGAGTGGGCTGTCCGCGCGTTGTCGAGTTCGTTGGGCTTGTAGTAGCCGGGGTCCAGCAGCAGGTACTCGCCGTACGCCGCCACCGACAGCGACGTGCTGTCGACGTGGTCGTGCAGCGTCTTGCGCGCCGATCCCGCCTCGGCGATGAGCAGCCCCCAGACCGCGTCCTCGTCCCAACTGGAGCGGAAGACCGCGTCTCCGGCGTCCGTCATCACGCGCGTGGTCCAGTCGGGGGGACCGTCCTCGGGGGACAGGGACGGCCAGACGAGGTGGTGAGGCACCAGGTCGGCGCCGTGCGTGACCTCCAGGGCCTCGTCGCGGTTGACCTGCCAATCCCAGGCGAACATGCCGTCCGCCCCGAAGCCGGTCAGCAGCGCCTGCCCGTTGGGGCCGTTGAAGTAGGCGTCTCCCTTGGGCGGCCGCGGGCCCCAGGGCAGGCGCAGGGCGAAGCTCCACTCCATGGTCCGGACGAACGCCGGATCGCGCATCGGGGTCATGTACGTGAAGGGCTCGCCGTCGACGCAGCCGTGATCGGTCCAGGGGTCGTTGTCGTTGCGGTTGATGCAGTCGCGGCTGAGGCCCGTCACCTCCCCACCGAGGTTCTCGATCGCGATGCCCACGGCGGCGGCGGGCCCCCACGCAAACCCGAAGTAGAACGGCCCCTCACTCACGCCCCCGTCGGGCTGCACGTAGTGCCCCGTCGGCCCCCACAGGTAGTCCAGCTCGGACAGGCTCCAGTCGGCCCACTCCTGCGACAGCGGGAAGTCGGGGAACGCCAGCGCGACGTACGCGATCGCCGAGGCGGTCCGGATCGGGTGGTTGTTCTGGGCGGGGGTGAGCACGAGGTTGCGCATCAGGTCCGTGAGCACGAACTCATCGAAGAACTCACGGGTGATCGAGGTCAGCGCCTGCTCCGCCGCGGCCGACTCCTCATCGGTGAGGAACCCACCCCCCAGCAGCAGGTCCCAGGCCGCCGTGCAGCACATCAGCGTGTGGGGCATGCGGATGTTGATGTCCCAGGTCTGGTGGGTGCTGTAGTCGGTGGGCAGGGCCAGGAGCAGCTCGCGGGCGCGGTCGGCCCGGGCGGCGTCGTCGTGCAGCCAGGCCAGGAATGCCGCCTCTTGCGCGGTCTCGCAGTTCTGGCCGTTGGCGCGGTGATCCCAGATGTCGGGATCGTCAGCCTCGCGGGTCGGCCGGTCCGCCCGCTCGACGAGCTTGCTGTAGACCGTCGCGTAGGGCTCGACCTCCAGCCGCTCGAGGATGCCGGCCTTGTGCTCCGGCAGGGCGATGAGGAAGGGATGCACGGGCACAGCGGGGGGCTCCGGCTCCGGTTCGGGGCTCGGGCAGCCCAGGGCGGCAGCCAGCACCAGCATCGGGAGGAGGAAACGGGCGGTCATTGCGGACGCTCCCGACCGTGCACGTCGCTCAGCAGCATCAGGGCGGCGCCGATTCCGGTCATCTGGTCGGGGAACTGATCGACCGAGACGTAGTACTCGTAGTCCCCCGGGTTGGTCGGCAAGGAGGTGCCGATGAGCTGCGCGGCGCCGGTCTCCGAGGTCACGATCTGGGCCTCCACGGCGTCCACCGCGGCGGCGATGGCGGCCTCGTCTCCGCCCAACTGCAGCAGCGCGAACGCGATCAACGCCGTGGCGGAGGTCTCCCGGTAGTTGCGGTAGTCGTCCCCCTGGGGGCTGTTCAGGACCGTGCGCCACATCCCCTCGTCCTGGACGGCGGCGATGGCGGCGGCGTGCTCGGCGGCCCGGGCCAACGGCTCGGTCAGCGACGGGTGATCGGCACCCGCGAGCCGCACCGCTTCGCCCGCGGAGACGAGCACCCAGGCGTTGCCGCGGGCCCAGTAGGTGTCCTCGGGCGGGATGTTGACCTCGTCATCGAGGTCCCAGGCGTGGCGGTAGAGGTGGTCGGCGGGGTCGCGGCAGTGCTCGACGAACGCGAGGTACTGCACCGCCCAGGCGTCCAGGAAGGCGTCGTCGCCGGTCTCGGCGTACCGCTGCAGGAGGTACACGCCGACCATGAACAGCGTGTCGACCCAGACCTGGGGGTTGCCCCCCAACAGCGGGTGGTCGGGCCCCCAGTGCACGACCGCGCCGGCGTCGGACCGGGGCACGGTCGCGAGGTAGGCATCGGCGGAGGCGGCGATGGCGGCGTAGTCCGCGGCGGAGTCCTCGGCCATCGCCGCGGCGGCGAGGATCGAGGGCGACAGCGAGTCGGACGATACGAACGACGGCGGGTCCTCGGGATCGTCCCAACGCTCCGCCATGCCCGCATCCAGCCAGTCCCGGTAGAAGCCCTGCCAGCGCTCGTCGCCGGTGGCGGAGTAGAGCCGATGGAAGCCGTAGGCGAGCACGGTCTGCTGCCAGTCGAAGGCGAGATCGGCGCCGACCCAGCGGTCCTCCGCAGTCTCGGCGAGGGCGAGGGCCGACGGGAGCGTGTCGTACAGCACCGGGTCGGGTTCGGGCGTGCACGCGGTCAAGGCCGCAAGGCACAGCAAGGAGGGGAGACGCATCGCGTTGTTCTACCCGAGCCAGAGGCGGCTCCGGCGAGCGTTGTCAGCCCAGGAGCTCGTCCACGGTGCGGTCGAAGCCGACGAACACCGGCTCGGGCACGAGCGTGATGCCGTACGCCTCCCGCACCCCCGCCCGGATGGTCGCGGCCAGGGCGACCAGATCGGCGGTGGGGCCGCCCCGGCCGATGAGGGCGAGCACGTGGTTGGCCGAGATCCCGGCGCCGCCGTGGACCTCGCCCTTGGCGAAGCCGGCGTGGTCGATGAGCCAGGCGGCGCTGAGCTTGACCCGGCCGTCGTCGGTCGGCCACCGCGGCATGTCGACGTCGGCCAACGTGCCGGGGGCGACGAGGGGGTTGGTGAAGAAGCTGCCGGCGCTGCGGGAGTTGGGATCGACCGGATCCAGGACCATCGACTTGCCCGCCCGGATCCGCAGCACGTGCTCCCGCACCGACGCCAGCGTCGGGGCCTCGCCGACCGCTTTGGCGAGCTCGGGGTACCGCAGCGTGGGCGCCCCTCCGATCGTCAGCGCGAACCGCACCGCGGTGATGACGTACCGGTCGCGCCACGCCCCCTTGAACTTGCTGTCCCGGTACGCGAAGCCGCACTCGGACGCGGGGATCAGGGTCCCCTCCCCCGTCGCGCGCTCCACCGCCTCGACCGCTTCGATGGTCTGAACCACCTCCTGGCCGTAGGCGCCGACGTTCTGGATGGGGGCCGCGCCGACGCGCCCGGGGATGCCGCTGAGGCACTCCAGCCCCGCCAGCCCCGCCCCCACCGTGCGCGCCACGAGCGCATCCCAGCCGAGCCCCGCACCCACCCGCAGGTGGGCCACGTCGCCCCGATCGGTGCGCTCGATGGTCGCGTCGGTGTACCGGATGACGAGGCCGTCCCAGCCGGCATCGGACACCACCAGGTTGCTGCCCCCGCCGAGCACCAGCACCGGCCAGTCTCGCTCCCGGGCCAACGCCAGGGCGACCCGAAGTTGGTCGGGGTCGGACGCCTCCGTCATCGCCGCGGCGGGCCCGCCCAGGTGCAGCGTGGTCCAGCCGCGCAGGTCCACGCCCTCGGTCAGCGCGACGGTCACGGATCCCGAATCTCGACCATCGAGGGGGCCGGGTGGTTGTGCTTCCAGGCCTCCCACAGCAGGACGGCCTCCCACATCATCACGATGATGTAGGTCCCCGAGCAGTACAGGAACAGCTGCTCGATCGGCTGGTCCCACCACGCCGAGAGGGTGACTCCGAGCATCACGCTGTCCCGAAACGCCCACCACCCGAACGGCAGCGCGAGCGTGATCTCGTAGACCACCGACAGCAGCCCCATGTAGACCGCGGTCAACCCGAAGGCGCGCCAGTTGAGGTGGTCGTAGACCTGCCCCAGGAGCAGGTAGGAGGCGATTCCGGAGCTGAACAGCAGGTACATCATGTAGACCGGCGTGCCGTCGATCCGGTCGAACTGGCCGAAGATGCCGGTGACGACCCCAGGCCGATCAGCACACCCCCGAACATGCGCCCCACCTTGTGGTGGCGTGAGTCCAGGACGAAGAGCTTGAGCGAGGGCCAGAACTTGTCCGGCTTGGTGGGGTGATCCTTGATGAACCAGTCGCCGTGCCAGCACGGCACCACCGTGCCGCCGCGCACCAGGTTGCCGACGTGGCGGGCGCTCCAGTCGGGCACGTAGTCCTCGTTGGTCTGGCGCATGAACGACAGCGTGAGCCACGCGTAGACGACCATCGCGAGCGCCGCGGCGACCACGTAGAAGACGAGGTCCTCCCACGGCATCTGCATCCACGTGCGGGTCGTCCAGTCGAACATCGGGATCGTCACGCCGCCCCACGAGGCGTCCAGGTTCGGGAACGTGAAGCAGGTGGCGCCGAGGAAGAAGACGTCCACGACGATCGAGATGACCGTCAGGACCCCCAGGCCTCGGTAGAGCACGCCCCGCCAGGGGCGAAACTCCTCGTCGAAGGTCGCCCACACCAACCCCAGCGTGGCCGGGATCAGGAACAGCAGCGTGCTCATGGCAAAGGCGGCGGGGGAGACCTTCACGCCGGCTTCCCGCAGCCCCTCCCAGTCGCGGGGACCGTCGGGGGTGGTGCAGGTGATGCACGGGGTGTGCTCGACGAAGCCGACCACCAGCAGCACGACGAAGCCGGTGAAGCCGGTGAGCAGGAGCACGGTCGCCAAGGGGCGGAACCCCGACAGAGGGGCGCGCCCCGCCTCGGGGGGCGTGCGGTGCAGCGTCATGCGGTCAGGAGCCCTTCGGCGCGCGCGGCACGCCCGGCGTGATGGGCCCGAACCTCACCGAGGCGCGGAGATCGACGCGGGCGGCGGCCCGCTCCCGCCCCAGCAGGGGGACGGTGGCGCCCACGGAGAAGCCGAAGCGCTTGTTGTCGCTGAAGCGCAGGGCCAGGGCGGCGGCGAAGACATCCACCGGGGCGGTGTGACCGAACCCGGCGTGCAGGTCGATGGCGACGGCGAACTGCGGCGCGGGGGCGAGCTCGGCGCCGGCAGTGACCACGGCGCCGACCCGCGGCTGGCCCGGCCCCTTGCCCACCGCGAAGCTGTGCAGCAGCCCCGCCTGGCCGTGGAAGTGGACCCGCTTGTGGGCCATGAACCGCGCCGCGAGCCCCAGGTCGATGCCGAACGGGGCGACGTTGCGGTACAGCGGCACCGCGGTGGGGAGCACGACCTTGCCGTTGACCCCGAGGGAGACGCGCTTGACGTCGACGAAGCGGTAGCCGGCGCCAACGGTGAGGTGGCCGATGCCGATCGCGCTGCTGCTCAGCGGCGTGATCAGCGAGTCGTAGCGGAACGCCTCCCAGGAGCCGAAGAGCTCGCCGCGCGGACCCCAGGCCCAGGAGCCGTCGATGCGGATCGCGGCGGCGAGGCGGCCGTAGAAGTTGGGGAGGTCGACCAGCAGCAGGCCGCCGCCGTCCAGGGCGATCTCGCTGCGGCCGCAGACCCGGTGAGCGGCGCCGAGTTCGCCCTCGAGCAGACCGGCGCGCACCGGCCCGGTGGGCAGGCCCCAGGTGGATTCGTCGCACGCACCGTCCGCGAGGGCGGCGGTGGGCAGGAGCGCGACGGCGAGCAGGAGCAGGAGCAGGCGGCGCATCAGTTCACCCCCGGGGCGTCGAAGCCGTCGCCGTCGAAGTCGACCAGGAGCGGGTTGCTGAAGGCCAGCGGGTAGCCATCGGGAACGACCGTGCGGAAGCGGTACAGGGCGCCCGCCCGGTCCGCCGTGGCGGCGGGATCGGTCAGCGGGCCGGACTCCTCGAAGCAGGGCCCCTCGGGCGCCGACTCCAGCTCCGAGAAGGCATCGACGTCACGCCAGTCGATGCTGCCGTCGCCGTTGTTGTCGCCGGTGTCGACGGCGCCGTCGCAGTCCAGGTCCTCGTTCGGCTCCAGCGGCCAGCCAGCCTCCACCGAGATCCAGCTGTCGGTGGTGCCGACCAGGTCGGCCAGCGGAATCGAGACCGTCCCGTCCGCGAAGGTGATGCCGTCCACGGCCTCCCGGTCCCCGGGGTCCAGGGTGCGCTCCAGCGCGCCGTCGACGTAGATGCGGATCTCCTCCAGCGGCACCCACGGCGCCGCGGTCACGGTGATGTTCAGGGACGCCCCCGCGCCGGGAACGAAGGGCTCCGTCGAGGGCCGGACCAGCTCCTCGAGGTTGCTGGTGGTGGTCACGTCCAGCACCGGGCCGTTGGTGCCGAAGGACCGGCCCGCCTTCACCGCGCCATTGAACTCGGCCACGTCAAAGTCGGCCACGGTGGAGTCGGTCCAGACCACGGTCATGGGGATGCCGACCACGTTCTCGGTCAGCGAGTGGGTGTCGCTGTTGCCCATGCCGGCGCGCACGATCCCCTGGTTCAGGAGCCAGTGCCAGAAGGCCCGGTAGATGAGGAAGTTGACGTTGTTGGTGCCGTTCATCACCTCCTGGGTGTCGAAGTCGCTGTTGGCGAACGACGCCTCCGGGGGGGTGCGGCCGAACAGCGACACCTCGGTGCCGTCGAACTGCGACGGAAGCGGCTCGGTCAGGTTCACCCCGATGGCGTTGCCCCAGGCGAAGTCGCGGCCGAAGCTGCCCCCGCCCAGCGGGTGGTTCAGCTGGATGACGCCCTCGTCGGGGTCGAAGCCCCGCTCCAGCGCGCGGGTGAACAGCATCCCCGGCTCGGCGAGCTCGTCCCAGTACGAGCCGCGGTACGGCCCCTCGGCGTCGAACTCGATGGGCCAGACGTTCCAGTGTCCGACCACCTTGGGGAACTCGCTGTCGGGCAGGAGCTTGTTGAGGATGTGCCCGGTGTTCTCCGTGCCGACCATGATGGCGACGCGATCGTCCGCGCCGAGGGCGTCCCGCGAGGCGGCGAAGTTCCACGCGGCGTCGTGCTCGGTCGACGCGATGACCTGCAGCCGGCTGGCGAGGAAGCTCCGCATGCGGTCCAGGTTCGGCATGTTGCTGTCGAAGCTGGTGCCGCCGTGCACGTGGAAGTCGCCGGTCAGGGTGCCCTGGGGCTGGAGCTGCGGCAGCGTCTGGATCGCCAGCGCGACGTCCACCGGATCGCCGCTGTCGGGCACGGTCACGCCGGTCGCCTCGCCGAGCGTCGAGAAGGGGCCGGCGATGGCGTACACGTCGTACTGGCCGGGGGGGAGGCCGACGGTGGTGCCGTCGGGATCATCGGGGTCGATGAGCACGCGGTTGCAGGCCGGCGAGGCGCCGTGGGGGTGGCCCAGCAGCGGCGCGCAGTCGTGGATCTGGCCGTACAGCCCCGAGGTCACCTCCGGCTCGAACGTCTCGTCCGTGGGGAGGATGAACGCGAGCACGTGGTCGGCGACGCCGTCGACGGTCGCGGTCAGCGTGATGGCGCCCTCGGCGGGGACCTCCAGGGAGCCCGCGTCGCTGTCGCCGGAGACCGACAGGTTCGACTCCGCGACGGTCCGCCCGTAGGCGTCGACGACGATGCGGTAGTCGCGGCCGTCGGGCACGGACGCCGAAAAGGTGCCGTCCGCGGCGGGGAGCGTGTGGGTCGCGGCGAGCAGCTCGCCGTCGTCGCCGACCTCGGAGATGGTGATCGAAGCGCGCACGGCGTCCCCGAAGGGCATGCCGCCCCCGCCCGTCAGCTGCCCGCTGACCTGGGCCCGGGCCTCCTCGAACAGCTGCTCCCGCACGTCCATCGCGACATCCACGGCCGACGAGACGGTCGGCCCCTCCCCCACGGCGAGGAAGCGCTCGTAGATGGCGTAGTCGCGGGGCATCACGATGCGGCGGGAGGCGCCATCCAGCGCGACCTCCGTGCTGCGGAAGCCGGTCACCGTGGCCTCGCTGCAGGAGACCGTGGCGTAGCTGACGGCGGGGTCGCTGTGGCCCCCGAAGGCGACGAACGACTTGTCCGAGATGGCATCGCCGAGGGTCGACAGCCCGAAGCTGGGCTGCTCGTAGCCGTTGCCGGGGGTGAACGGCAGCAGCTCGCGGTTGCCCATGTAGTGGCCGTCGCCGAGGAGCACGCTGATCGGGTCCGGCTCGAGATTGATGAGCTCGCTGCGGATGCGCACGCCGGGGTCGCAAGCGCGGAGCTCGTAGCGGGTGTGGATCGGCACCTCGGGGCGGCTGTCGAGGGTGCCGGAGACCTGGACCGCGACGAGCCCGTCTTCCTCGATCACGGTCAGCGAGGTGTAGTTCGCGGCCTCGTCGGGGAGCACGCCCGTGGCCTGAACGAAGTGGCGCATCGAGTCGTCGTCGCCCGAAGCGCTCGTCAGATCGACGATGCCGCCGCCGGTGGGGGCGAGGTAGTGGGGGTGGTTGAGGGCGTCGATGACGACCTGCACCTGGCCGTTGCTCATCAGCACGTCGCCGACGGACGCCAGCGCATCCAGCCCCCCGATGGGGATGTCCCCAGCCTCCAGCACGCGGATCTGGAGCGCTTCGTCATCGCAGGAGAAGGTCAGCGTCTCGCAGGGGGAAGGCAGCACGCAGCCCTCGTTTCCCTTGAGGCAGCCCTCGGGCGGGCAGCCCGACAGCAAGGCCGAAGCGAGCGCCACGAGGACGACGGACAGAAGGGCGACGGGCCGCATGGGCCGGACCTTACGCCCTCGCACGCGCGCACGACAAACGAGCGCTCAAGAGAAGGTGCAACCGACCGATATGTGCAGACGTGGGGTTCCGTTGGTCGATTCTGGTTCTCGGTGGGTTGCTTCTGGCGACCTTCGCCGTCAGCGTGCCTGCGCCGGCACACGCCGATGTCATCGAAACCCATCCGTCGGAGGCCCGACGGGCGCTCGCCGAGGGCCGCTGCGCCGATGCCGCGACCTGGGCCCAGGGCCTCCTCGACGTCCACCCCGAGATGCGCCTGGTGGGTGACGCGGCCCGCTGCTCCGGGGACCGCACCGTCGAGGCGGTGCGCGCCTACCGCCACTACGAGAGCCTCGGCGGGGCCGACTTCCAGGTCCTGCAGGCCCTCAAGGCGATGTCCGGGATGCTGGGTCGAGTCCGGGTCGAGGTCTCCCCCGACCAGAGCACCAGCCCGCTGGCCGCCTGGAGCGAGACATCGCCGCCGGAGGAACTCTCGACAAACACGCGGACCTCGGAGCCCCCGGGGGCGATGGCGGCCCAGGTGCTGTTCGGGGACCCCGAGGTGGAGTCGACCGGCTGTCGCAGTGCTTCCCGTCGATCACGTCGCTGGTCCGAGGGCTGCTCGAGCGCGACCCGGAGCAGCGCACCCAGAGCGCCACCGAGGTGGTCCAGGAGCTCCGCGCCCTCGCGGCGGCCACCGAGGCGCCGGGCGATCTGTCCCTCTACCTGCAGCTCCTCGACCTCGGCCTGAAACCCGCCCCGGAGCGGGACCCGACCCTGTCGGCGAGCTTGCAGATGCCCGACACGGTCGATGGATCGTGGACGCAGCTGTATCGACTGGTCCGCGGCGATGTCACCACCCTGGGCGAAGACACCCGGGACTTCCCCGCCGAGCAGGCCGCGACGGGGGGGCGGCTGATCGAGCTCCGCGCCGCCGCCGGCTCCCGCTGGGCGAAGCACACCGGCGTGCCCGAGTTGGGCGACACCGCCTCGATCTCGGCCCTCCGACAGGCGCCCGCCCCCGAACCGGCTCCGCCGTCGGCGTCGTCCGCGATGACGCCGACGCGAGTTCCCCAGCCCCCGCGGCAGAGCGGCCGCCTGCTCCTGGCGGGTGCGTCGATCGTGGCGATCGTTCTGATCTTGACCCTGGTCGGCCCCCGGCATGCGCCGGTCGAGCCCAAGGCGGCCCCCGAGCCGAAGCCGGAGCCCAAGCCCGTCGCCATCGCCGCCCCCGCTCCCCAGCCAACCGCGGCGTCCGCGAGCCGCGGCTGCCTCGTGTTCCAGAGCTCGCCTCCGGGCGCCGACGTGGAGCTGGACGACCGCTCGGTCGGCCTCGCCAAGTCGGGCGGACGGAGCAAGCGCACGGTGAAGGCGGGCGCCCACACCGTGTCGATGGGCATCGGCGGCAACATGGTCAGCACCACGGTGGAGGCCGCGCCCAACGCCAAGCTCGTCGTGCATTGCACGATGGGCGGCTCCTGCACGGTCCAGGCCTCCGGCACCTGCCGCTGACGGTCTACACTTCCGCCGTTGACGGAGGCGGCCCCCAAGTCTGAATCCCCCCGGCGGTGGCTGCTCCCCCTGGGACTCGCGGCCGGCGTGGCCGCCGCGCTGGTCCTGCGCCTCGTCGGGCACGCCCGCTACCTGCACGACCCCGAGTCGTTGATGGTCCCCACCGTGGGCCGGGAGCTGGGGCACGGCCATTGGGGCGACGCGATCCACTACCAGTACAACTTGATCCAGGGCGGAATCCTGATCGACGGGGGGCTCGCGGCGCTGGGCTTCGCCGCCTTCGGCGACTCGATCCTGGCCTGGAAGTGGTACGGCATCGCCTACGCCGTACTCGGGGCGCTGTTGGGCATGGCGGTGCTGAAGAAGACCGCGGGCACGGCCGGGGCGGTGCTGTGGCCGCTGCTGTTGATGAGCGGCCCGTTCCTCCTCAAAGACGGGCTGATCACCCCCGCGGGGCACCACACCTCGGGCTTCGTGTGGGCGCTGGCGGCGCTCGCGGTGGCGCTGGGAGGCGACGCGGAGAAGCCGACGTGGAAGCGCGGGCTCGCCGCCGGACTGCTCCTGGGAGCATCGATGTTCTACATGCGCACGGCGATCTCGGCGGGTCCGGCGGTGGCGTTGGCGTTGCTGCGCGGGGGGTGGAGATCGATCCTCGCCTCGGGCGTGGGGACCCTCAGCCTCCCCGGGCTGGCGGCGCTGAACGCGGCGGCGTTCGCGGGTTCGGTGAGCCCCTACACGGACTGGGGCTTCCGGCAGACCCTGCAGGTCCTGCTGTACGCGCCGCGCGCGGACAAGCTGGAGATCGACTTCGGCGCCAAGGCCCTCGAAGCCTTGTCCTGGAGCCTGCGGGACCTCTCCTTCGCGCCCGCCGCGCTGCCCGGGGGCGGCCCCGAGCCGATGGCCTTGATGAACACCGCGGGGGGGGTCTGGTCCGGGGCGCTGGCCGCGGTGCCCGTGCTGCTGGCGGTCATCGCGATCGTGGTGGTGCTGCGCCAGGCCGACGAGGGGGGGAAAGACCGGCTGTGGGGCACCGCCGTGATCGCCGCCTTGGGCGCGGGGTACGTCGCCACCTACGTGCTCTCCCCCTTCCGCATCGACAAGTTCCTCCTGGACCCGTCCGACGCCGTGCGGTTCGCCCCGGGCCTGTCGGGTCCCCGGTACGTGCTCCCAGCCTGGTTTGCGCTGATGCTCGGCGCCGCGCACGGCCTCGGCGTGGGGATTGCCCACGCCCGCGTTCGGTTCGTGGCGGTCCCCGCGGCGGCGGTGCTGATCGGCTTGGGGGGCGCGGCGGCAGCGGCGGACTTCGCCAAGCACCGGGAGCCGGAGGACACCTGGTCCAGGCTGCGACCGTACCACTACTACAAGATGTTCGGCCCCCACCGGGGCCCCGACCGGGACGTGCACGCGACCTGCGAGCGGGGCGACCCGATCTCTCACGCCAACCACCTCCGATCGCTGGGGTGGCACGGCATGCCGGGGCTGGAGAAGCTGAAGAGCAACCCCGAAGAGGTGGGGCGTGCGATCGACGATCTCGCCGCGGAGGCCGGCCGGGATCTCACCGACGAGGAGCTCACGTTCGTGCTCCACGGCATGGGCCGGGGCCTCGGCGACGAGCTTCACAGCGCCCAGGGGCTGGAGCTCAAACGCTCGCTCGACTCCATCCTTCGCGGGGCCAACGCGCTGCAGAACCGACCGCTGGGGGAGGCGCTTCTCGCCGGATTCGCGGATGGCTTCCCCCAGGATCGCTTGCGCGACAGCGGGAACGAGACCTTCGTGCAGCGGGCCTGCATGCCGACTGTCTACGGACCCGTCCGGCCGCTGTGCGCCCGGTTCGGGGCGGCAGCGATGAATCCGCCCATCGACGTGCTCCCCGACATGCCCCACACCCTCTTCGAGTCGGTCCCCCACGGGCTGATCGACGGCCCCTGGGGCCAGGAACTGCTGCGTGGCGCCGGCCGCCGCCTCGCCCTGGAGTCACCGTGGTTGGTCGACGAAGTGAAGCGGCGGGACTCGTCGGACCGGCGCGGCATCGTGCTGTGGCCGGTCAGCCTCGCCGATGCGTTCCTCGCCGGATGGGACGAGGGCACCGCGGCCCTGCACTGGTCCGCCGGCGATCCCTGGATCCCGACGCTCGTTCCCT
>PVBE012365853.1_pt1 | contig 19957 bp, 7 predicted proteins | sample 1631181 | NCBI WGS metagenome assembly PVBE01 (sample SAMN08397723, study PRJNA350692) | Marine metagenome, whole genome shotgun sequencing project. | isolation source: water | place: Pacific Ocean | collected 2012-04 | reverse complement strand
TTCCATGGTCGACGTGACCGATGGTTCCGATGTTGACGTGCGGCTTGTCTCGAACGAACTTCTCTTTGGCCATCTGGCGAATCGCTCCTGCGAAATGAAGTGAAAAACTGGAGCCCACGACCGGATTTGAACCGGTGACCTCGTCCTTACCAAGGACGCGCTCTGCCGACTGAGCTACGTGGGCTTACTTCTCCTGGTCGAAAACTTGGAGCGGGAAACGGGGTTCGAACCCGCGACCCTCAGCTTGGAAGGCTGATGCTCTACCAACTGAGCTATTCCCGCTTCTGAACATGGTGGGTGGTGGAGGGAGGAGGATTTGAACCTCCGTAGGCGCACGCCGCCGGATTTACAGTCCGGTCCCATTGACCACTCGGGCATCCCTCCTTGGTGCTGACGACAGGCCTCGAACCCGTAACCTGCTGATTACTAATCAGCTGCTCTACCAGTTGAGCCACGTCAGCGGGCTATTCACACTCCGCTCCCCCACAAGGAGGGCACGGAGGCGAGCTTCTACACGCTGGTCTCCAGAGTGTCAACACGCCCTTCTTGGAAGTTGAAAAGTCCCGTTATTTCGATGGTTTCAGGGCCTTCAGCTTCACGACGGATCGATCGAATCGATCCAGATCCTCCCCCGCGCGGAACCCCAATCTGGTCACCTCGGTGCGGCTCACCCGGATCCCGTTGCGAAGGAATTCGCGCTCGAAAGGAACCACGAGCCCGTCCGCAACTTCCCGATAATCGCCGTAGCGATAGACGACCTCCCCGGACCGCGACTGGAAGGCGACTTCCAGCGGCAGGTAGTTCCTCGCATCCACTTCGAGGCGCGCCGTCTCGTTTCCTTCACTGTCTTTGCCGACGAGCACGAAGCGGCTCTGACCGCTTTCATCGACGCGGCCGGCGACGGTGAGGGCGGCATCGCCGAGGATCTGTCGGCCGTCGGTGGCCAGCGACAGGGGCACCGAGAACAGCCGCTCGGGGGCGAACTCGCGCAGCCGGGAGTCCGCCGTAGCGGGGTCGATGTCGTGCGCTTCGCCCTCGGCGATGACCCAGGCGGCGTCGCCGTTGAGTACCACCGCGGAGTCCGTGCCTTCGCCCTTCTTCATGCGGATGTCGAGGCGCTCCTGGCCATCGGCCACGAACACATAGCGGTGGTCCGCGGTCAGCTCCTTGCGGGTGATCGAATCCCGGATGGTGCGGCGGAAGACGAACTCGAACTGCCCCTGCTTCTCCAGGACCACGCGGCCGCCGTCGGCGCCCCCCAGGGCCTGGGAGATGCGTTGGATCAGCACGCTCATCTCGGGAGCGGCGGGGGTCGCAAAGCTCGGGACGGCGGCGATCAGCAGCAAGGCGATGACGGCGGCGGAGGCTCTCAGCATGGCCAAGTCCTATAGCCTCTCGACTGTGTCCATGCACGCCAGCGAGGTCGGTCCCCAAGTCGCCTGGCTCGACGGCCTCCTCCGTGGGGCGGTGCTTCAGAAGGCACGCGCGGCGGTTCCCGAGGAGCTCTACCTGGAGTTCCGCCGCCCCGGGGAGACCGTGCGGCTCGTGGTCTCGGTGGGCCGGGGGCGGGCGCGCATCCACACCGTCGGGCGCATCGCGAAGGGCAACGCGAGGCCGATCGCGTTCCAGGGACTGGTCCGCAAGGAGTTGCGCGGTCGGGTCGGGGCGATCGAGCTCGTGGGCGGCGATCGCATCCTGCGCCTGCGCGTCGGACCCGAACGCTCACTGGTGGCGTTGTTCATGGACGGGCGGCGTGACCTGCTGCTCCTGGATGGCGACGATGGCGTGCTCGGAAGCGCCCTGGGCACGCTCGGGCGGGGCGTGACGTTCGTGCCGCCGGAACTGCGCGGAGGATCGCCGGCGGACCGCTGGGAGGGCGTCGACGGACGCGAGCGGGACACCGCCATCGGGCGGCACTTCGAGGGGGTCCGCGTGCGCCAGCGGAGGACGGCCCTCAAGAGCCGACTGAGCAGCCGCATCAAGAGCGTTCGGCGGACCATCGGCAAGCGCCGCGCGGAGGCCGATCGGGCCAGCGAGGCGGAGCGCCTCCAGCAGACGGGCGACCTGCTCCAGTCCTCGTTTCACCTCCTCAAACGGAGGCTGGCGAGCCTGGAGGTGGACGACTTCTTCGAGGGCGGGCGCCGCACCATCGAGCTGGATCCGGCCCTCCCGCCCCAGGACAACGTGCAGCGCTGGTACCGGAAAGCGCGCAAGGCGCGGCGTTCGGGTGAGGCCGCGAAGGACCGGTTGGAAGAGGCCGAGCTGGAGCTCCTCGCGCTGGAAGAGGCGGCTGAGGCGCTGTCGGAGGGGCGGCTCGACGAGGTCGAGGCGGCGCTGCCGGCGAAGCGGCGGCGGGCTTCGCAGCGAGCGGCGCCGGATGCGCGCCTCCCCTACCGGGCGTTCCGCGCGCCCGACGGCACCCAGGTGTGGGTCGGCCGATCGGCCCGCGACAACGACAAGCTGACCTTCCGCCATGCACGGGGCAACGACGTCTGGATGCATGTGCGGGGGCGCCCGGGCGCTCACGTGGTGGTGCGCACGCGCGCGCCGACTCCGGAGCTGCTGCTGCTGGCGGCGCAGGCCACGGCGCACCACTCCGGACTGAAGCCGGGGGCTCGGGCGGACGTGGCGTGGACGCTGGTCAAGGAGCTGCGCAAGCCCAAGGGGATGGCCCCGGGCGCGGTGCTCGTCGGTTCGGAGAAGGTGCTCTACGTCGAGGTCGAGCCGGCCGCGTTGGCGGCCCTCACGCGCGTGCGCGAGTAATCGCTACTGAACCAGCTTGACGCTGAGGTCGTAGGGGCCCGCGGCGCCGCCCACACCACCGACGATGATGATGTAGTCGCCGGCCGGCAGGGTGCCCATCCAGACCGCTTCCTCACCCGTCTCCGCAGCGCGACCGCCGAGGTTGTACTCGGGAATCGCGGTGGCGAAGGCGTCGTCGGGATCCTCGTTGCTGTCGATGTCGATGAAGATCTCGTCGAACCACGGGTAAGCGAAGTTGTAGAGGCCGTCGTACTCGGGGGTGGACCCGAAGGTGTCCTCGTAGAACTCGGGATCCTCGAGCAGGTTCTGGGCCTGCCGGAGGCGGATCTGGTCGGACAGCACGCCGGGCGCCGACTCGGCGATGTCCGGGATCAGGTCCTGGTCGTGGTCGTACTGGCACGGCCAGACCGTCGGGCCGGCGCTGTCGTCGTCGTCGTCGCCTTCCTCGGGTTCCGGCTCCACGATCGGGTCGAACGTGCCGCTCATCGTCGGGTTGCTGATCAGGTTCGCCTGGGGGGCGAGCCAGTCGGGCATCACGACCGGGTAGCTGTACAGCGAGGCGTCGCCGCAGGGACCGTCCGCGAGGGTGGGACCGAAGTTCCACTGCTCGTAGTCGAAGGCGTCGGGCACGTCCGAGACGGGAGCCACGGCGAGGAAGGGATCGCCCAGGGTCACGGCGCCGGTCAGGTCGGCGATGCGCCGGTCGACCCAGATGCCGAGGGTGGTCTTGGCGTCCAGCGTGAAGATGTACCGGTCGGTGTCGGTGATCTCGGCGGAGACCTCCGTGTCGTCGTCGTCATCGTCGCCGGCGGTGTCGTCGTCGTCGGACGGAGCCTCGTCGTCGTCGTCCCCGAGGTCCGGGGGCTCTTCGCTCTCGGACAGCGTGATGGTCTGCGCCTCGTCGACCACGCCGATGACGTTCCGCTCGCCGCCGGTGTTGGCCAGCAGCGTGTCGAGGGACTCGCCGAACTCCTCGTCGCCGGTGTCCAGGCGACGGGCCGTCGTGATCTTCGCGCCGGAGACGTCCTCCAGGGTCAGCAACGGGTTGTGCGGGTTGCTGTCGTTGATGCGGATGACGTTGCCCAGCAGCTCGGTGCCGTTGCTGGTCTCGATCTTGATGTAGTTCACCGGCTGCTCGAGCCCGCTGATCTTGACCACGGCGACGCCATAGAAGCCCTTGATCGTCCCGTAGAAGTCCTCCTGCGGGTGGAACAGCAGCGGGTCGAGGTTCTCCGGGAAGAAGATCGCGACGGTGTCATCGGTGTCGGTGTCGAAGCCGGACGCCTCGATGACGTTGGGGCCGCGGACGTCGAAGCCGGTCTGGAAGCCGTGGGCGCCGTAGAGCTGACCCGGGACCGGCACGGCCGGATCGGGGAGCAGCACCTGGCCGGGCTCGTGGAAGTTCGGCACGACGGTGTCGGGGACGAGCTGACCGTTGGCCTCGTTGAGGCGTCCGGAGACCGCCATGGCGGTAGCCCAGTCCAACGCGAAGGCGTCGAACAGCTCGATCTCTTCACCCTCGTCGTCGTCGTCACCGGCGGTGTAGCCGTTGGCTTCGAGCACGGCGGTGATGGTGTCCAGCCCCTGCGTGTCCTCGGCGTTGATGACGTCGTAGATGAACGCGTCGCCGTAGAGGTCGTACAGGTAGCGGGCGAACACGTACTGGCCGCCGCGGTCCTCGAAGTCCTCGAGGGTGTTCTCGCTCAGCAGCGACAGCAGGTGCGAGCGGTCCATGTAGATCCACGCGTCCCAGTAGGAGATGGCGCCGAAGCCGGTGACGTCGGCCGCGAGCAGGCCCATCGAATCGTTCAGCCAGTCCTCTTCCGCGGGCGGGTTGTCGATGTCGGTGGGCTCGGCCGGGTCCAGAAGCGTCTTCTCCACCTGGCGGTGCACCGAGTAGGAGATGAGGTCCTGAAGGGCGACGGCCATGCGGCCGTTGACCTCGAAGTTGAGGTAGTCGACCAGGGGCACGGTCTGGTCGTTCCAGAAGCCGACCGGGTCCGCGGCGTAGAGGAAGAGCATCTCCTCCTCGTTGGAGTTCGGGTTGAGGTCCAGATCGGACGCCCAGAGGTCGATCTCCGGCTCGGCGAAGGACTTCACCAGCCGCTTGTCGTCGGCGGTGTCGCCGTTGGTGAGGGTCAGCGAGTTGAGCCGGTGGCTCAGCAGGACCGTCACGCGGCAGTTGTTGTCGACGTCGGACGGAATGCCGTACAGCGTCGTCAGGGTCGGCCAGATGTTGTTGTCGAACACGTCCACGACGCCTTCGAGGTCGCAGTTCGTGAAGCCGAAAGCGGGCAGGTCGTCCGGCACGACGGTGTTGGTGTCGTCGTCGCAGAACTCATCGAAGTCGATCGGCACCTCGTCGTCGACGTAGATGGCGACGTACTCACCGAGGGCGCGGAGATCGGCGCCGACGGCGGAGCGGAGGGAGCCCTCCATGATGGTGTCGCGGAACTCGAAGTTGCGCGGATCGTTGTGCAGGTCGCCCGGGCCGAGGTCCGGCTCGCAGGTCAGGGCCGGCAGCGGGGCGCGGTCCGGCAGCGTGTTGCCGAAGGGGGAGATGTACTCGCCGAAGGCCAGCGGGTTGCGGTGCTGGGTGCGGCTGGAACGAACCGGCTGCGTCAGCATCAGCGACGGGTTGCTGTTGGCGGCGTAGCTGCCACCTCCGCGGAAGGAGTTGCTCTGCGGCGGCGGGGGCGCCGGGGCGGAGTCGTCGTCGTCGTCGCCCGGGGCGGAGTCGTCGTCGTCGTCGTCACCCTGTTCGGGCGGGGCGATGGGCGAGACCGTGAACTGCGCGTCCTCGGCCTCGGGGTTCACGAGCACGAGGAGGAACTGGGACGAGAAGTCGTCCGGCGCCGGCGGATCCGTCTTCTGGTAGTTCAGGCACTCACCGTCGCTGAGCGGGATGATCGCCTCGCCGTTGATCCAGGCCTGACCCTCGAGGTGGCCGGGCTGGCAGAAGGCGCCGAGATCGTTGGTACCGGTGTTGTCGACCGGGGTGCTGGCCTCGATGAAGACGCACGCGGCGGGGCTGGAGTTGCCCTCCGAGTCGGTGGCGCAGAGCTTGACCGCGACCTCTTCGGCGATGGTCGGGATGTCGACGTTGGAGGTCCAGACGATGGTACCGGGGTGGTTGACCAGGGGGGCCGAGCCGGTCTCGTCCTCGTAGGGGTTGTCGTCGTCGAGGGTGGCGGTGTTGAACGTGCCGTCGACGCCATCGACGCTGAACTCGACCAGCACTTCGAAGCCGGCGGAGTCGGGGTCGTTGATGAAGAAGTTGACCTGGAGGTCGCCTTCGAGCAGCTCGCCGGCCTCGATGTCGGGGATCACGCTCGCGATGGTGATCGTCGGAGGCGTGTTGTTCTGCTCGGCCGAGTCGTCGTCATCGTCATCGGGAGCGATGTCGTCGTCGTCGTCGTCGTCCGGCGCGTTCCGATCGAAATCGTCGTCGTCGTCGGGACAGCCCGCCAGCAGGGGCAGCGCGAGGAGGAAGAGAATCAGGAGCGCCAACCGGTGGAGCTTCGCCATGTGCAGAGACCTCGTGCGCAATTGCGCGTCTAATAAACTGGCTCGCAGGGTATCACCGGGAGATCGCGAGGGTCAAGGGAGCCCGATGCCCCAGGAACGCTGAAATATCAGGGGGTTCCAGGCTTTCCAATGCCCGAAGGATCACGATTTGAATCACACTCGGCCAGCGGTAGACTCGCCGCCGCCATGGTTCGACTCCTCCATCTGTTCGTCATCGCTGCCCTTTTGAGCGCCTGCCCGTCGGGCACGGAGCGCTACGAGGAGGCTGAACTCGGTCTCCAGGTGGGCTTCATCTGCCCCGGGGATCCCAGCGGGATCTGCGACTTCAGCGACGAGACGGAGTTGCGCGTGGGCGCGGCGAAGTACGACATCACGCCGACGGACTACGAGACGTGGATCGACGAGGACGGCGATTCGGGGTACCGGACGGCGATCGACACCTTCCTGGACTGCGGCGTGGACCGGCTCTGCCCGGGCGATGAGGGTTACAGCGCGCCCGACGAGGGAGAGAGCGACGGGCTGTTCCAGGCATTGTGGTTGGCGGGCTTCGACAACGCCCGTCCGATGACCGCGGTCGCCGACCCGATCTGGGCCCGCGCGACGGTGATCGAGCAGGGCAACACCTCGATCGGCGTGGTCTCAGTGGACCTCGTGGGCCTCTTCTACAACCAAGTCATCATCGCGCGGGAGACCGTGGCCGAAGAGCTGGGGCTGGACCACGTGATCATCTCGTCCACCCACGTGCACGAGGCGCCCGACACGATGGGCCAATGGGGTCCGAACATCGCCCGCTCGGGGGTGAACCCGACGTTCATGGCGCTGATCCACACCGGCGTGCTCGAGTCGCTGCGCCAGGCCCAGGCCGAGGTGGTCCCGGCGGACGTGCACGGCGGGCGCTTCGACATCCCCCATTCGATGTGGGAGGGCACCGGGGTCAACAACGTGAACCTGGACACGCGGGACCCGAACATCACGGACGAGACCGTGTGGACCACGCGCTTCACGCGGGCGGGCACGGACGAGACCATCGGCACCTGGATCAACTTCGCCAACCATCCGGAGGCGGCGGCGTCGGACAACCTGCTGCTGACGGCGGACTTCCCCCACACGCTTCGGCTGACGGTCGAGGAGGGGGCGAGCGAGGGACCCGAGGGGGCGTTGGCCGGACTCGGGGGCGTAGCGACGTACTTCCAGGGGGCCTGCGGCGGGATGATGACGCCCCTGCGGATCGACACGATCGACCTGGATGGAACGCTGCACACCGAACACGGCATCCCGAAGGCGCACGCCGTGGGGCGGGTGATCGGCTACCACGCGCTGCAGTCCGTGGCCGCGGATGCGGTGGTGGAGGCGCCGGAGCTCTCCGTGCGCGTGCGCGACTTCTTCCTGCGGGTGGAGAACGCGGGCTTCCACGTCATGCTCAACGCGGGGGTGTTCGAGCGACCGGGCTACAACTACGACCCGGACCAGCTGATCGGCGAATACAACGAGCCCGACCTCAAGACCGAGGTGTCGTTGCTGCAGATCGGGTCGATCTCAGCGCTGACGATCCCGGGGGAGTTGCTGCCGGAGTTGGCGATCGGGGGGTACGACGGGTCGCATACGGGGCCGGTGGCGCCGATCGTGGACCCAAACAATGAGAATCCGCCGGACTTGAGTGCTGCGCCTGAGGGGCCGTACTACAAGGATCTGATGCCGGGGGAGACGAAGTTGTTGCTCGGGTTGGGGAACGACGAGGTGGGGTACTTCGTGCCGGATTACAACTTCATTTTGGATGAGGGGAGTCCTTACTTGGAGGATGCTCCGGGGGATCATTATGAGGAGACGAATTCGGTAGGCGCACTTGCGGTGGGGGAGATGACCTATCACCTCACGAGGTTGCTGGCTTGGGAGGCGCCGCAGGCTGATTGAGGGGGCTTCTGTTCCTCTCACCACGGAGCAAAGCTCATGCCACTGAAAGATCGATGGACGCGGTCTACGACCGGCTGTGCGGAGTGTCCGAGATCGTCCGGCTAACCGGGCACCCCCGGACGCCGCCGGACAGTCGCGAGCAGCAGCAGCAGCCCGAAGACACCGGCCGTCCCTCGCCCCGCGAACGAGCCTTCGCCTTCACAGGCGGCACAGCCCTCTTCCACGATCGGGATCGGCTCGTACGTCCTCAACGCGGTCTCGCAGTTGCCCGTATTTGCCGGATCGTGCCGGAACCCCACCCAGCCCCGGTAGGCCTCTGACGCCAGCGAGGTCGTGGTCCACGCGTACAGGAAGCCTGACCGCGTTCCCGTCCACACCTCCAGGTAGCCGTCGCCGTCGGCGTCGCCGATCGCGGGGCTGCCGAGGATCCACTGACCCGTCTGCTTCGGCCACCCGATCGGCTCCTCGCCGCGGGCGTTGAAGGCGTGCACGAGGTGCCCGGCCGAGCCGTTGATGACCTCCGGCTGACCGTCCCCGTTGATGTCCGCGACGCCCGGGTTCAGGAAGAACTGCAGGTCCTCCATGATCTGCGGGAAGCCGAGGAGGAACTCGTTCTTGGGGAGCCCCGAGGAGTCGTCGAGCACACCCGTCCACGCGCTGAGCAGGTGGTCGTGGTCGTACCGGATGCCGTCGTCGATCAGCCCGTTGGCGTACTCGAACCCCGTCGAGCCGACCATGTAGTCCGGCACGCCGTCCTGGTTGAGGTCCCCCCAGGACCCGCTGTTGATCATGATGAGGTTCGCCGCCTCCTCATCCGTATTGCTCAGCGGACCGAAGTCGATGGCGAGGCGGGCGAGGCGGCTGTAGTCGCTGCCGTCCCAGGACAGGAGCTTCCCGGAGTCGGCGATCGTGTGGACCGCGACCTCCAGGGTGCCGTCGCCGTCCACGTCGCAGACGGTCGGTGAACCGGGCACGCCCTCGCCGACGTACGGCAGCGCGTTGGTGTACGCCCCGAACAGGTTCGCCGGCCAGCCGTCCTGGATCTGCCCGTCGTGCGACAGCAGGTAGGCCAGCCCGTACGTGCCGGTCGTCTTCTCGTTCGTGCCGATGACGATCTCGTTGAACCCGTCGCCGTCCACGTCGCCCACGGCGGGGCTGCTGATGATCCTCTCGCCGTTGCTCTCGCCGTCGCCGTAGATCGTGCGCAGCTCCAGCGGCCAGCCGTCCGCGTGGGTGCCGTCCTGGCGGAGCACGTACACGTTCGCGTCCATCGCCCCGATGACGATCTCGAGGTCGCCGCCGCCGTCGATGTCGGCCAGCGCGGGGGTGCTGAAGAAGCCGTAGTCCCACAGGTCGATCTCGCTCGTCTGCCCCTCGATCGCGTCCAGCGGAGCGACGAAGGGGAAGCCGGAGACCACCGAGCCGTCGGCGTGCCACGCGTAGATGACGCCGTTGAGGGTCGCGCTGACGATCTCCAGCTGGCCGTCGCCGTCCAGGTCGCCGATCGCGGGGGTCGCGATCATCGCGTGGCGCTGCTCGGCCGTGACCGAACCGTCCGCGTGGCCCGGGGCCGCGAGGTGGTTGTCGGGGTGGTCCGGCGTGAACTCGTCCAGCAGAGGCATCGCCTGCGGCCAGCCCGGGAGCGGCATCAGCGAGCCGTCGGTCACGTTCACGTTGCCATCGGAGGTGACGAAGATGACGTCGTCGAGGCCGTCACCGTTGATGTCCACCAGCTGGGGGCTCGACTCCACCGAGACACCCACCCGCGCGGGCATGCCCGGGAGCAGGTCGGGGTCGGCATGGATGTAGAAGCTCTTGCGCATCTCGCCCCGCCGTCCGTCGGCGTCCGTGACCTGGAGGCGCAGGGTGGCGGCGTGGACGAAGGTCTTGTCCTGCTTGCTGAGGGCGTGGTCCTCGGTCGTGTAGGCCGGGATCGGAGCCGCCGGGTCCATCGGCACGTCGTCGAAGTCGAGGCGGCCGAGCACGCCGTCGGTGGGCTCGGTGCCGTCGCCGCTGGCGAAGGTGGCGAAGGTCGACTCGTCGGGGTCGATCCCGGGGGCGACCTGGAGCTCCCAGGAGTAGGCGGAGCTGCGGTTGGCGGCGGCGTAGCCTTCGATGTCCAGGCCGCTGCGCTCGCCCGCGTTCAGCACCTCGAACCAGGTCGGGGTGAGGATGTCGGCTTCCGGCGGAATCAAGCCCGCGTACACGTCCGAGACCGCCCGGAAGGCGTTGACGCGGCCGTAGCCGAAGTAGCGCTCCCAGCCCTGCCGGCTGGGGTACTGCTCGGGGTCGTCGTCGACCGGGGTGAAGGCGATGTCGTCGACCGTCGCGACCAGCAGCTGACCGACCTCGTTTGACGTCAGCAGCGAGTCCAGGGTGCCCGCCTTGAGGGCGTCCTTCGCGGCCGACTGGATGAGGCCCGTGGTGCCCGAGGTCACTCCAACCGCGCCCGAAGAGCACGACGTGGACGGGGCCGAGAGCACCAGGCGGCCACCGTGGTTGGAGCACTTGGAGTAGCTGAAGAAGGTGGTCGCGGCCTCGCGCGAGTCCGCGTCGTAGCGGATGGCGTGGGTGTAGATCGTGTGGTGGTTGTTGGCCGGGTAGTTCTGGTGGTAGCTCGTCTCGTCCGCCGCCGAGGCGATGATCGGGACGTCGTTGGTCCACGCGTACTCGATGGCGTCGACCGTCAGCTGCGTGTTGTTGAGCACGCCGAGGGCTTCCTGGACGAGGCTGGCGCCGTTGTCGACGGCGTAGGTGACCGCGAGGCCGAAGTTGTTGGTGTCGGCGACGAAGCTGTCCCCCACCCGCAGGCTCAGGAGCATGCAGTTGGGGCAGACCCCGATCGAGCCCCCGTTGCCGCCTTCGCCGGTGCTGTCACGCCCCTCGCCGGTGCCGTGGCCGTTGCGGGTGTCGTCGTAGGGATCGTTGTCGTTCCACATGAAGTCCCAGCCGCTGATGTCGTCGATGTAGCCGTTGCCGTCATCGTCGACGCCGTCGCTGAAGAAGGCGATGAGGTCGCCCGGGTCCTTCACGTTGTCGGTGTGGGTGGAGGCGCGCGCGACGAGGTCGGGCTGGATGCGCTCGTCCTCGGCCCAGTCGGCCATGTTGACGATGCCGTTGCCGTCGAAGTCGAACGTGTCCCGGTGGGCACCCTCGGTGTCCTGCGGGTAGCCCTCGGGCACGGGGAGCTCGCCGAGGTTGATGTAGTGCTTGTTGACGAGGTCGTGGTGGTCCCACTCGATGCCCGAGTCGGTGACGGCGATGATGACGTCGCTGCGCCCGGTGGTGAGGTTCCACGCGCGGTCCGCCCAGAGGCCGGAGCCCAACGGCACTTGAACGTCGGGGATGCGGCCTGCGGGGATCTGCTCGGGGATGGTCGAGCCGTAGTTCCAGCGGCCCCACGGGTCGTATTCGGAGGGGCAGTCGCCGCCGGTTCCGCAGTCTGGGTAGGTGGGGAGGGGGAGCTCGGCGGAGGCGATGGGGATGCCGAGGACGGTGATCGTCATTCCGAGGATCAGCTGGGAAACCAGGAAACTGGGATCGGGCACGTGCTTGGGGGGCCATCTCAGCGCCTCCGGCGAAGCGCGAACAGCGCGAAACCAATGAACAAAAGGCCGCTTTCCCAGTTTCCCAGTTTCCCAGTTTCCCAGCCAGATCGGCCCAGAGAAGCCCCACACCCGCCACACCCTTCCTCCTCAATCGCCGGATACACCCTCAACTCCGTCTCGCAGTTCCCCGTGTTCCTCGGGTCATGCCGGAACCCGGTCCAGTGCCGAACCCCCGTCTCCGCCACGGTCGTCGTCTTCCACGCGAACAGGTAGCCGTTCCGGGCCGCCACCCAGACCTCGAGGAAGCCATCGCCATCGGCATCACCCAGGGTCGGGGAGCCGATGATCCAGCTGCCGGTGTTCTTGGGCCAGCCCGCGGGCTCGTTCCCGTCGGCGTTGAAGGCATGGACGATGTTGCCCGCGCTGCCGTTGATCGCTTCGGGCTTGCCGTCGTTGTCGATGTCCGCGACCGACGGGTTCAGGAAGAACTGCATGTCCTCCATGATCCGAGGCCAGGCGGGCAGGAACGGCATCATGTCGCCGTCTTTGACTCCGCTCCACCCGCTGAGGTGGTGGTCGTGGTCGTACCGCTCGCCGTCGTCGAGCAGCCCGTTGGCGTAGTCGAAGCCCATGGAGCCGATCAGGTAGTCGGGGGTGCCGTCCCCGTCCATGTCGCCCCAGGCGCCGCTGTTGATCATGATCAAGTTGGCGCTGGACTCCGCGCTGTTTGTGTACGGGCCGAAGTCCGTCGCGACCCGCGCGAGGCGGGCGTACTCGGTGCCGTCCCAGGACAGGATCTTCCCGCTGTCGGCGATCGTGTGGGAGCCGATCTCGAGCTTGCCGTCCCCGTTCACGTCGCACAGCGCGGGGGAGCCGGGCACGCCTTCGCCAACGAACGGCAGCGCGTTGGTGTAGGCGCCGAAGAGGCCGAAGGGCCAGCCGGGGGCGATCGTGCCGTCGTGCTCCAGCACGTAGACCATGCCGTAGGTGCCGGTGGTCTTCTGGTTCGTCCCGATCGCGATCTCCAGCCGGCCGTCGCCGTCGATGTCGCCGATCGCGGGGCTGCTGATGATCCGCTCGCCGCGGGTCTGCTCGCCCTCGGACGTCTCGTACGTGTGACGCAGCTCCACGGGGAAGCCCGGCAGCGCGTCGCCGGCCGCGTCCAGCGCATGCACCTGGCCGTCCATGCCGCCGATGACGATGTCCAGGCCGCCGTCCCCGGCCAGATCGCCCAGCGCGGGGGTGGAGAAGAAGCCGTAGTCGTAGTTGTTCAGGTCGTGGAGGTTCACCCCCGTGACCCGGTCGCGATCCAGCCAGTAGGACCACCGCAGCGTGCCGTCGTGCTCGAACACCAACAGCGCGCCGTCCATGCTCGCGACCACGATCTCGACGTCTTCGTCGCCGTCCAGGTCACCGACCGCGGGGCTGGCGATGGCGGCGTGGCGGGCATCCATCGAGCCCGCTCCGTCGACGAACGCCGGCTGAGCGAGGTGGTTGCGGGGGCTGTCGGGATCGGTGGCGTCCAGCAGGGGCAGCTTCTGGGGCCAGCCGGGCTTGTCGGCGCCGGTGGCGTCCGTGACGTGGAGGTGGCCGTCCGAGTTGATGTAGACGACGTCGTCGATCTCGTCGCCGTCGACGTCCACGAGGTTGATGCTCCCCTCCACCGACACGCCCGCCTTGCGGGGGTAGCCCGGCAGCAGGTCGGGGTCGTCGTGCACGTAGAACATCTTGCGCATCTCGCCCCGACGGCCCTCGCTGTCGATGACGACCAGCCGGATTGTGGCGGAGTGGATGTGGACCTTGGCGGCCTTGCTGACGTTGGTGTCGAAGCGGTCGTAGGCCTCGATCACCGCCCCCGGATCGAGGGGCAGGGAGCGCAGGTTCAGCGTGTGCAGTGAGCCGTCGGCGGGGCCTGAACCCGAGGCGATGACCTCGAACTCGGTGTCCCGGGGATCTGCGCCGCCGGCGGCCTGAAGCTCCCAGGTGAGGCCATCGGCGCGAGCCGCCCGGACCAGTCCGGTGATGTCGACGCTGCTGGTGGTCGCGAGGTTGTAGACGGCGAACCAGGTGGGGCTCAGGAGGTCGACCTCGGGCGGAATGTCGCCGTCGTACACCGCCTGCACCCCCTTGTGGGCGTTGAGCCGGCCGTAGCCGAAGTGCTGATCCCAGCCGACGTGGCTGGGGTACCGGGTGGGGTCGTCGTCCAGCGGGTTGAAGGCGACGTCATCCACCGCGTGCACGAGCAGTTGGTAGACCTCGTTGGACGTCAGCGGGCTGTCGATCGTGCCCGCCTCGAGGGCGTCCTTGCCGGCCGAGTAGATGAGCCCGGCGATGCCGGCGCCGCGCCCGACAGCGCCGCTGCTGCAGCCCTCCGCCGCGATCGACAGGTCCAGCCGCGCGCCGTAGTTGGTGCAGTTGCTGAACGCGAACCAGGAACTCGCCCCGTCGGCGTCGGTGGAGTCGTGCCGGATGGCGTGCGAGTAGACGACGTGGTGGTTGGCGCCCGGCATGTTGTGGTGCCAGGCGGTCTCGTCCGCGGCCGAACCGATGATGGTGGTGCCCTGCTCCCACGCGTAGTCGATGGCGTCGACCGCCAGCTGCGTGTTGTTGAGGGTGCCGAGCGCGCACTGCACCACGTCCACGCCCATGTCGACGGCGTACAGCGTTCCCTGGCCGAAGTTGTTCACGTCGGCGACGAAGCCGTCCCCCATGCGCAGGTTCAGGAGCATGCAGTTGGGGCAAGAGCCGATGCTGCCGCCGGCGCCGTTGCCCTCAGCGACCGACCAGCGACCCTCCTTCGAGCCGTGGGAGTAGCCGTCCTGCTGGATCTCGTCGTAGGGGTCGTTGTCGTTCCAGAAGAAGTCCCAGCCGCTGATGTCGTCGACGTAGCCGTTGCCGTCGTCGTCGACGCCGTCGCTGAAGATGGCGATCAGGTCGCTGGGGTCGATGATCGTGTGGGCGTGGAAGTCGGCGTACCCGGCGGCGTCGGGGCTGAGGCGGGGGTCCTGCAGCCAGTCCTGGATGTTGTGGATGCCGTCGCCGTTGAAGTCATGGGTGGCGGCTTCGACGCCGTCGGCGTCCTGCGGCAGGGGGAGTTCGCCGATGTTCAGGAAGTGCTTGTTCAGAAGCTCGCCCTGGCCCCACTCGATGCCCGAGTCCATGACGGCGATGAGCACGTCGGTGCGGCCGGTGGTCACGTTCCAGGCGCGATCGACCCAGGCGCCGGAGCCGAAGGGACGCTCGTCCTCGGGCACCGCCAGCTCGCTGATCGGGTGGCCCGAGCCCAGCTCCCACTCGCCGAGGGGGTCGTAGTCGTTGGGGCAGGGGCCGCCGAGACCGCACTCGGGGAAGGTCGGCATGGGGAGTTCGGCGAGGGCGGGGGGGATGCCGAGGAGGATCGTCAGTCCGAGGATCAACTGGGAAACTGGGAAACTGGGAAACTGGGAACGGGGCGAATGGGTGGGCATCTCAGCGCCTCCTGCGGCACGCGAACAGCGCGAGAACAAATAACAAGAGGCCGCTTTCCTGGTTTCCCAGTTTCCCAGTTTCCCAGCCGAGTCGGCCCAGGGAACAGGAACAGCCACCAGCCTGAATCTCAGGGGGAAGAACCTGCCGCAGCGGCGTGTGCAGGTTCCCGGTCCCCCGGTTGTCGTGATGGAACGTCGCCCACTCTACGGGCCCCCAGGCGGCGCCGCGCGTCTTCCACGCGAAGACGTAGCCGTCACGGGAGGCGACGACGACGTCGCGGAAACCGTCGCGGTCGATGTCGCCGACGGCGGGGGAGGCGACCACCCAGCCGCCGGTGCTCTTGGGGAAGCCGGGGGCCTCGACGCCGGTGACGTCCCAGGCGTGGACGAGGTAGCCGCCGGAGGCGCTGATGACCTCGGGGAGGGCGTCACCGCTGACGTCCGCGACCGCCGGGTTCATGAAGAACTGAAGGTCCTCGATGACCTGGGGGAAGCCGAACTCGAAGTCGCCCGTCAGCGGGTCCCAGGCCCCCACGAGGTGGTCGAACTCGCTGCGCACGCCGTCCTCGAGGAAGCCCGTGGCGAAGTTGATGCCCGCAGCGCCGTTGATGAACTCGGGCACGCCGTCCAGGTCGATGTCGCCCCAGGCGCCGTTGTTCATCATCTGCAGCAGGGCGTCTTCCTTGCTGTTGTGGCCGCCCCCGAACGCCTCCCGGGTCGCCGCGAGGCTGACGAAGGGCTCGCCCGTCCACGACCAGATGACGCCCGGATCCGCGATCGCGTTGGCGCCGATCTCCAGGGTGCCGTCACCGTCCACGTCGGCCAGGCTCGGCGAGGTCGGCATCCCCTCCCCCACCACCGGGAGCACCTCGGTGTAGCCGGCGAAGACCGCGATCGGGAAGTTGTCGAGGTAGGCGGCGCCGTCGGCCCCGATGCCCGTCCCCTTGATGGCGTACAGCAGCGCGTACTGCGACGTCAGCGCCTCGTTGCTGCCGACGACCACGTCCAACACACCGTCCCCGTCCACGTCACCGATGGCGGGCGAACTGACGACGCGGTTGGCCGGCTCGGCGCCCCAGATCGAGACCACGGGCACGGGCCAGCCAGGCTGCTCGGTGCCGTCGGATCGCCACACGTAGACGTAGCCGTCCATCGCCGAGGCGATGATCTCCCAGCTTCCGTCGCCGTCCAGATCCTCGATGGCGGGCGATCCGAGGAAGCCGCGCTCGACCTTGATCTGGGGGGAGGTCTGGTCCGAGTTGGCCGGGTCCACCGACACCGGGAAGCCGGGCAGCACCGAGCCGTCGGCGCCGGAGTAGACGAGCAGCTGCCCCCGCAGCGTGGCGACAACGATGTCGAGCACGCCGTCCCCATCGAGGTCGGCCAGCGAAGGGGTCGCGATCACGCCCTGGTGCGGCAAGTCCTCCAGCTGCGCCACGCCGTCCGAGTCGAGGTGGTGGGTCTCGCCCGCGGCGTCCACCTCTTCGATGACCGGCGTCCACACCGGCCAGCCCGAACGGGAGATGCCGGTGGCACCGTCGCGAACGTGGACCGCTCCTGCGGTCGTGGCGAGGATCAGCTCCTCCCGACCGTCGCCGTCCAGATCCGCGATGCGCGGCGACGCCTCGATCGACGCCTCGAGCTCCAGGGGGTAGCCCGCGAGCAGGTCGGGGTCGTCCTGCAGGAACGCCATCCGGCGGGCCACGCCCGTCTGTCCCCGCGTGTCCGTGACGACCAGCCGCAGCGTGAACGCGTCCCGGTGGGCACTGCGCATGCGGCTGACGTTGTTCTCGAAGAGGTCCCGATCGTCCGCCGGGGAAGACGGCTCGACGCCGCCGGCGATGAGGTCGGAGGTCGTGATGGAACCGAGCAGTCCGTCGATCGGCTCGGTGCCCACGGCGAACTCGATGAACGAGCTGTCTCGCGGATCCCCGCCCGGCGCCCACTCCAGGCTCCAAGAGGCGACGTCGTCCCGGATCGCGCTGACGCTGCCTTCGATCTGCACGACCTCGCCGCGCTCGTGGACCGCGTACCAGCGCGGCGCATCGAAGACGGCGACGGGGGGGATCCGACCCTCGGCCGCATCCGTCACCGCGCGGGCCGCCGAGACCCGGCCGTAGCCGAAGTAGGCGTCCCAGCCGGGGTAGGAAGGGTACTTGCCGGGGTCCGCGTCGTCGCCCCGAGAGCCGGGGACGTCGACGTCGTCGACCGTGGTGATGAGCAGCTGCTTCACCTCGTCGGGGGTCAGCGGCGGGTCAAGGCCTGCGTCCATCGCGGCCGACCAGATCAGTCCCGCGACCCCCGCGGCGCGCCCTACCGCGCCCGAAGCGCAGCCGTCCGACGGCACCGTCAGGTCCATTCGCGGACCGTGGTTGGTGCAGTTGCTGTTGTTCAGGAACGTCGTGCTGTCGGCGATCTCGTCGCCGTCGTACCGGTTGGCGCTGACGTACAGCGCCTCGGGGTTGGTGGCGGGGAAGTTGTGGTGCCAGGAGGTCTCGTCGCCGGCGGCGAACACCAGCACGGCCCCCGACTCGTGCGCCCACCGCATCGCCGACCGCAGGTGCGGGTTGTTGCCCAGCGCCCCCAGCGCGCCTTGCACCACCTTGGCGTCGCTGTCCGCGGCGAACAGGATGGCGGCGGCGATGTTGTCCGCATCGGCGATGAACGCGTCGCCCACCCGGACGGGCAGGAACATGCAGTTGGGGCAGCTGCCCACCGGTCCGCCGTCGTTGCCCTCGGCGCAGCTCAGCTTGGCCTCCGAGGTGCCGTGGCCGAACCGGGTGTCGTCGTAGGGGTCGTTGTCGTTCCAGTGGAAGTCCCACCCCGCGATGTCGTCGACGAAGCCGTTTCGGTCCGCGTCGATGCCGTCGCTGAAGGCGGCGATCAGGTCGCTGGCGTCGAGCAGGTGGTCGGCCGCATCGACACCGTCGGTCATGACGACGCGCAGGTCCCAGGCGTAGTCATCGACCGTCAGCACGCCGTCGCCGTCGATATCCCAGCGGCCCCGGATCCCGGGCCCCTCTCCGATCGCCGGCTCGGGCAGCTCGTCCCGGTTCAGCGCCACCTTGCGGCGCACGCTCCCCTCGTCCCACTTGATGCCCGAATCGAGCACCGCGATGGTCACGTCGGTCCGGCCCGCGGTGATGCCCCAGGCCACGTCGACGCCGACGCCGCTGCCGATCACCTGCTCCTGGGCGTCATGCACGAAGACCTCGGGAGGGAGCCAGGAGATCAGCTCCCAGTCGTTGCCGAGGTCGTTGGGGCACAGCTGGGGAGCGTCCTCGGCGCAGCCCGGAAACGGACCGGCGGGGAGCTCGGCGCGCGCCGGAAGGGCGAGCGCGAGCACAGCGGCGGCGGCAGCAAACCGGACGTTCCTCACTGTGTTCACCACTCCTGCTCCCCCGGGGACGCGGCAGCATCGGTGGACCCCGCCCATCGGGTCAAGGGCATCGCTCATCGCCTTTGCTGAAAGCACGCGCACGTGAGGGGGCCCTTGACGGCTCCGGGGGACCTCTCCTACTGTCCGGCGCGCTTCGGCCAAGGGGCCGAGCTTCGAGGGGTTTTCGATGAACAAGTTCCTGCTTCTGCTCGTTCCGCTGCTGGCCGCCATGGTCGCCTTGACCGCCTGCCCGGTGGCCGACTCCGACGGGGACGGGTCCCCCGACGACCTCGACTGCGAGCCCGAGAACGCGGACGTCTACCCCGGCGCCGAAGAGCTGCCCGGCGACGGCGTCGACAGCAACTGCGACGGCTCCGACAACCCCGTCGAGGGCGGCGACGACGACGACGAGCGCACCGATCCCGGCGTGTTCGACTCGACGGACGAGGTCACCGGCGACTGGAGCTGCGTGGGCAACCTCCCCGAGCTCGTGGCCGGAGTGCCCGGAGCGTTCGACGGCGTCGTCGAAGACTTCCAGGAGGACGACCCGGTCGCTGGCGCCCGCGTGCGCATCTGGCTGGACAACGACCCCACCGGCGCGAACCCCGATGGCGAGTTCACGACGGAAGCCGACGGCACCTTCACGATGGAGGACGGCGTCATCTCCTGCAACCCGTTCGCGGTCCGCGTCTGGACCGAGTTCGAGCCGCCGGAGACCTACCAGACCTTCCAGGTCGACATCGCCGTGGCCGGCACCCCGCCGTTCACCGAGGTCCTCAACTCCGTCGCCTACAGCACCTACCAGCTGCTCCCCCTCACCGTCGGCGTCGAGCCGGAGGCGGGCAAGGGCATCGCCGCGGGCCGGATGCGCGACTGCGAAGGCGAGCCGGTCGGCAACGGCGAGGCGTCCGTGGGCACCCTGGACCTGGACAGTGGCGCGGTCACCGAGGCCGCCGACTACCAGATGCGGTACTTCGAGGATGAGGACCCCGAGCAGAACCAGCTGCACATCAGCGAGGACGGCCTCTTCGGCGGCATGAACGTGCCCCCCGGTTCCTGGAACCTGCTCATCTGGGGCATCCCCCAGGACGAGGCGCACTGCATCACCACCACCGGCGGCGACGTCATCAGCACGGACCGCAACGAGGCCTACTGCCTGCTCGGCTTCTCGTCCCTCGAGGTGCAGCCGGACTCGGTCAACATCGCCAACGTGGAGCTCGAGCCGTTCCCCGATGCCTGCTACGCCGGCTCCGGCGACGACGATGACTCCTCCGGCGACGACGATGACTCCTCCGGCGACGACGACGACGACGACAGCGCGGACGACGACGACGACGACAGCGCGGACGACGACGACGACG
>PVBE011986394.1_pt1 | contig 19960 bp, 13 predicted proteins | sample 1631181 | NCBI WGS metagenome assembly PVBE01 (sample SAMN08397723, study PRJNA350692) | Marine metagenome, whole genome shotgun sequencing project. | isolation source: water | place: Pacific Ocean | collected 2012-04 | reverse complement strand
GCCCAACATGCCGTGGCCAAGCGGAAGGAATTCAAGGGTACCGTTGCCAGTGTGGAAACCCGCGACTTCTTTCGCCCCGCCGAAGAATCTCCCTCACGACAAGGCTACCACTGGAACGGCAACGCCGAAACCTATTACCTGATCGGGGAAGGCATGGGGCAGGCCATGGTGAAGTTGCTCAAGAAATGAATTCGCTTTCAGCCTGTTGAATCCGACAGCTGAAAAAAATTGTCAGGAAAATGGATGACCGGGAGTATTCTGGTGGACAATTCATGATGAAACGCTTGGCCATACTGTTCACGACGTACATGCTGCTGGCTTTAGGGCAAAGCGCGGTGATGGCAGATAGCCGCGTCAGTGTAAAGCAACTGCGCTGCGAGTATCGCGTGAATCCGCTGGGCATCGACGTGGTGAAGCCGCAGCTCAGCTGGGTGCTGCATTCCACCGATCGGGGCCAGCGGCAGACGGCCTATCGTCTGCTTGTCGCCAGTAGCCCCGAAAACCTGAGCGCCGGCGAGGGCGATCTATGGGACAGCGGCAAAGTTGAATCGGACGAAACAGTTCACATCGTCTACCAAGGCGAACCCCTATCGTCCCGATTGCGCTGCTGGTGGAAGGTGCGCGCTTGGGACAGGAACGACAAGGCATCAGACTGGAGCGCGCCGGCGATGTGGTCGATGGGGTTGTTACAACCTCGCGACTGGCAGGCGCAGTGGGTTGCCGGCACCAAGGACAGGCCGGGTAACGAAGCGGGTCCCTTGCCAGCCACCATGTTGCGCAAGGCGTTTGTCGTGGACGGTCCCGTCAAGCGGGCGACGGCGTACGCCACCGGACTGGGCCTTTACGAACTGCACTTGAACGGTCGTCGCGTCGGCGATCATTTGTTGGCGCCGGAATTCACCTCGTATGACAAACGGATTCAGTGCCAAACGTTCGACGTTTCGGATCTGGTCGCACGCGGCGATAACGCCGTCGGAGCGATCCTGGCTGACGGCTGGCACGGCGAATACTTCTTTGGCATGCCGCTAAAGCAGGCTCAGCGGCCGTTCCAGGGCCAGCGTGGATTCATCATGCGGCTCGATATTGAGCTGCTGAACGGAACAACACAGACGATCGTCACCGACGGTACATGGCGATCGACGCGCGATGGCCCGATCCGCTCGAGCAGTCTCTATAACGGTGAGGCGTACGACGCGCGCATGGAAACGCCCGGCTGGGACAGGGCGGGTTTCGACGATAGTCTTTGGGATCCGGCGATCGTCGTCGAACGGTTCGCGGGCGCAAACCTGGTATGGCAACGCAACGAGCCGATTCGGGTCGTCAAGGACCTTGCAGCCGTAAAGATGACCGAGCCGAAGCCGGGTGTCTACGTTTTCGATATCGGCCAGAACATGGTCGGCTGGTGCCGGCTTACGGTACGCGGTCGAGCGGGCACGACCGTAACGTTACGGCATGCCGAAATGCTCAACCCCGACGGCACGATCTATACGGCCAACTTGCGGGGGGCCAAACAGACGGATGTCTACATCAAGCGCAGCGACGATGTGGAACTTTACGAGCCTCGTTTCACGTATCACGGCTTCCGTTACGTCGAACTTACGGGCATCAGCTACCGGCCCGCGATGTATATGCCGCCGTACGTCCCCGAAGCCGGCGATGTGGTGGGACGCGTGTTCCATTCCGATTCGCCCGATGCCGGTTCTTTTCAAAGCTCGAGCGACCAAATCAACAAGATCATGCACATGATCGAGTGGGTACAGCGGGGCAACATGCACGGGATTCCCACCGACTGCCCGCAGCGCGACGAGCGGGCAGGTTGGATGGGCGATATTCAGGCTTTTTCGCAAACTGCGATTTTCAGTCGCGACATGGCAGGTTTCTTGAGCAAGTGGGTGCTGGACGTTCGTGATTCGCAGGCAAGCGACGGACGCTATCCGAATTTCGCTCCGATGGATCACAGCCGCTGGAAGGGAGGGACGCCCGCGTGGGCGGACGCGGGGACGGTCGTGCCCTGGCGGATGTACCAGAATTATGGCGACACGCGGATGATCGCCGAGCACTACGAGTCGGCTCGCCGCTGGGTCGACTATGTCCACAGCAGGAACCCCAACATGCGGTGGGAGAACGCTCTGGGCAACAAATTCAACGACTGGCTGAACAGCGATACGCTGTTCATGGAGGGCTGGCCCCGGACAGGCGGCGCCGTACCACCGCACGTGCTGGCGACCGCTTTTTTCGCACAATCGACAGAGATTGTTGCCAAGATGGCCGCCGTTCTCGGACGCGAAGACGACGCAAGGACATACGGGCAGATGTTCCAGCGCATTAAGGCAGCGTTCAATGAGAAGTACGTCAAACCCGACGGTCGCATCGAAGGCGATACCCAGGCAGGGTACGCGCTAGCTCTGCGGTTTAACCTGCTGCCCGAAAAGTTACGCCCGAAGGCGGCGAAGCACATGGTCGACGGCTTCGCCAGGTACGGCGGCCACATGTCGACCGGCATTCAGACGTCTCACAGGCTGATGCTGGAGTTGTCCAGAAACGGTTACAACCACGAGGCGTACCGACTGTTGAACTTGCGGACTTGTCCCTCGTGGGGATTCATGCTCGAGCAAGGTGCTACGACGATCTGGGAGCGCTGGGATGGCTACGTCGCGGGACAGGGTTTTCAAAAACCTTCGATGAATTCGTTCAACCATTGGGCGCTGGGCGCCGTCGGCGAGTGGATCTGGCGCAACATTGCCGGGCTCAATCCCGACGACAGCCAACCCGGCTGGAAGCATTTTACGATCGAGCCGCGACCCGGCGGCGATATCACTTGGGCCCGCGGGCAATACAATTCCATCCGCGGTCCGATTGTCAGCAACTGGCGTATCGAGGATGGACTATTTCACTTGGACGTTACCATACCCGTAAACACAACGGCCACGGTGAGTGTGCCGGCAAGTGATACGGATAGCATCACCATCGACGGCGAGCCTGCGAATGCGTCACAGATAGTTCGTCTCCTTCGTGTCGAAAACGGCAGGGCGGAGTTTGCTGTAGCATCGGGGCGTTATCAATTCGTATCGTTGCTGAGTCGGTTGAAACCATAATGCCAACGTTCGTTGAGTCGCGCTAGACAAGGAGAAGAAACTCGAATGTCCCTCAAACACGCCGGTCCCCGCCACGCCCCTTTTAGGAGATTCTGCGCACTCGTTATGGTTCTCGGATTGTCTGGGAACGTCAGCGGACATCTCGCCAGCGCCGAGGACGTCTACCAGCCCAATCCCAAACCTCCGACCGACGGCTTGATAGGCTCGAACTACACGCCGGCGTATGCGGTGAACCAGGTGCAGTTCTGGCACGATTTTCGGCCGGATGTCGTCGACAAGGAACTCGCGGCGGCGCGCAAGTACTTCGGGATCTCGACCTTGCGAGTCTACCTGCACGACATCAACTTCTTTGAGGAAAAGAAGGTGTTGATGGCCAACCTCGAGTCGTTTCTAGATATCTGCACCAGCCACGGCATCCGGCCTGGGTTTGTGTTCTTTGATGGTTGCCATCGCCACGAGGGGATATACCTAAACAAGCCGACCGAGCCGATATCGGGTTTTCACAATGGCCGATGGGCACAGTCGCCTCAGGCGCGCGACATCGACGAAAACAATCTCGAGAAGTTCAAACCTTACGTCCAGGAGGTCCTACGAGCGTACCGCACGGACGACCGCGTACTGTTCTGGGAGATTCACAATGAGCCACCGCCAGGAAACAAGTATCGTGACAGGCTCAAGAGAGCTGGCTACGCCTGGGCAAAGGAAGTCAAACCGACGCAGCCGGTGCTTAATTGCGAAAAGGGCAAAGGGGGGTGGGGCGATTGTGATGCCTCGGATATTGTCGATTCTCACGTCTACAACAACGCTTGGGGTTTCTGGGAGGGCTTTTCGAAGGCCAACCCGGCAAAGGGAACCGTATTCACCGAAGCCGGCGCACGCTGGAAAGCGACCCGCCGAATCCACGGCAGCCCAACGGACGTTGTTGACTGGCTCGAGAAACGGCGCGCTGCCGGAAAGTCGATTCCCGGCGTCTACCTCTGCTGGGAACTGATGGTCGGCAATTCCAACTGCCGCTGGCACTGGGTCGACAACGGCCATACGCGTGGCCAGCCCGATCCCGAACCGGAAATTCCCTGGTGCGGACTGATGTGGCCGGATGCCACGCCCATCTCGCTTGCCGAGGCCGAAATTTGCCGGCGTTATGTGACCGGCAAGTCACAGGCTCTCCTGTTCGATTGCTTTGAAAGTGGCGACAAGGCCTGGAAGCTGTATGGCACGAAACACATGCGAAGCAATCACGGGATGGAAGTCCCGCACAAAACGAAGGCCGTCGCCGGCGATCCGAAATGGACCGACTATCTTCTGGAAGGACGTGTCCTGGTCACCATCCCGTGGAAGAAAGAACCGAAACCGCAGTACGGCGATGCCGAGGGCCCCACCTCCGCAGGACTGCTCTTCCGAGTCAACAAGCCGGGTGACGATTACCAGCAGTTGCGCGGCTATTCGATTACCCACACGGGGAAGCAGCTGGTCCTGGGAAAATTCGAGAACAAGAGCTGGAAGGAACTGGTCTCGTATGACCTCACCCGGCTCGAGACGAAATCACGGCTGAACGAGTGGAGCATGATCCGCGTCGAGGCCAAGGGGCCCAGGATCCGTGTCTGGTTCAATCGTACGCATGGCGATCCGCAGCGTGGCCTGCGCATCGACTATGCCGACCAAGACAACCCGATCCTGTCCGGGGCAATTGGTCTTACTTCCTTTAAGACAACGGCTGTGTTCGACGACATTGTCGTGCTGCCGGCCGACGAGTAGTCGCCCTAAACAGTGGCGATATTTCGAGCGATACCAACCGACTTGCCCACCACGCAAATATGTCAGCGGCGAGACGCATATGTATCTCGGCCGACAGTACAGGGTGATTGCACGCCAAGTCATTTGCCGAACAGGACTTTTGCGAGATAGGTATCGTCCCATGCCGCATTGAGTCTCTTGTTCTTGATACCGACTTTCGCTGTTGCCTCCTTTTTCAAGAGACTCAATGCGGTGCGGCGAAGAATGCTGAAGTTGGTATCGGCATGGCCTTTGCGGATCCGCGATTGATCTTCACTGAAGGTAACATCAAGTTGCCAATGCAAATTGTTCTCGATGCCCCAGTGACTCCGCACGGCTTCGGCGAAACGACGACCGGATACATAACGACTCAAAATGTAATAGCGGATGGCGATGCACATCTTGCCGTCGCGGACGGTGTTATTAATCGCGATCCCAATCGCCTTCAAGCTCTTCCAACGTTCCGCATCTGGAAGATCTTCCGGTATCCGGCAGATCAGATAGGTGCGCAGGTCTTCGCGACCGTGTTTGCTCTCTTCCGTTTCGAATCGACGCACCGGATAGCGTGCAAAGTCATCCTCCAAGTGGTCGTCGAAGAAAGCTACAAGACCTTCGTGCAAAGTGGGCTGGTTTCCTTTCGCAGCCAAGCAGTAATCTGCCTTGGCGTCGACAATCTTCGCAGCGATTTCCGTTTGGCACCCCATGGCGTCAATCGTTACCAAAGCACCGGTAATCTCGATCAATTCAAGCAGTTTAGGGATCGCCGTAATCTCATTACTCTTCGCATCGACGACGACTTGGCCGAGACTAATATGATTTGCAGTTGCCCATGCGCTGACCATGTGAATCGCAGACTTGCAGCTAGCCTTGTCATAGCTGCGACGGAGCGTCTTACCATCGATTGCAACGATTTGTCCGCCACTGATCTCCTGGAGAGACGTGATCCAATTCAGTAAGCACTTTTCAAATTCCGCAGGACGAATCTGAGCGAGAATGGCGTTGAAGCGATCATGCGAGGGAATCCCAGCGGACAAATCAAGATGCTTCGCAAGCCAATCTTTTTTGGTTCTGCCAAACTTTGCAATCGCTACGAAGTCATCCGCTCCGCATATCACGGCACAGACGGAAATGAAGAGAATGTTTTGAAGCGGATAGACAGGTTCACCTCGTCTTGGCTCCGTAACATCGGAGAAATGATCGATAAAACTGGCAGACACAGACATGGCATATTCCCTTTCGAGGCTCAGGCGTTCCGTCATACAATGCAGCGTGAACACTCACACTGACTCGCAGTTCGCCAATTATGCCATCTTGCCCACAATCGCGCAATCCGCCTGGCCGACAGTACCGTTTGAAAGTGACAAAATCAACTGAGTCGTCGGTCAAACTCAAGGGAAGGTTTTTTCAGGTTCGGCACGCAGACAAGGAAGATCGCAGTGAAATTGAACGTCTTGTGATGGATTGGTATCGAGATCACGCCTCTCGGATGACAGGGCCGGCTTGGCGGCAACAGCTTAGCGTCTGAAGAATGATAAGGAGAAGAAACACAAGAGCGGACCGGCCTGCCTTCTCCGCGATGGGAACCGGCTCTTTGTTCAGATGCGCCCCCCACTATGCGCCGGAGCAGGCCCCTTCCCATTTTTTCGACCTGCAAACCGGCAGGACCACAGAAGCTCCCGGCATCGTGCTTTGGACGAGCGTTCCGTGGTATGCATCGAGGCGCATCCTGCGCTATTCCAACGGCCTCATCCTGCTCCATCAAGGAACCCCGCATATGACGGAGCACGCACTCCAGTGCTGGAGCCCGCAGGAGTAGAGGAGTTAGGGATTAATGAAAAGACGTTTGACAATATGTTTGGGCGTGACTCTATCTGTCGAAGCCAATGTTCCTGCAGCTGCTGCCGGCAAGGCCGATATCCAGCATCGGCGACAAGGTCGCGGTCGCGGCGATCTGTCAGAAGTTGCTCGAAATTGTCAGGAAAATGGATGACCGGGAGTATTCTGGTAAATAGTGGCCTCCGACAAACATGAATCATTCATTTCCTTGCTTTCCAAGCACGGAGGTATGTTGCGTGGAATGATTCGCAATGGGGTGCGGGGACAAATGGAAGTGGACGAGGTCATGCAACGGGTCAGCCTGATCGCATGGAAGAAGTTCGGGCAATTGAACGACCCAAGTGGCTTTCCCAAGTGGGCGGCGACGATTGCCCGCTTCGAAATCATGAAATTTCGAAGAGAACGAGCGAAGGATAGTAAGGATAGTTTGCAGTTTAATGACACATTGACTGAAATGCTGATGACTGAATCGATCGAGGAAACTGAGATTCGAGATCATCGAATTCACTTGATGGAGGAGTGTCTCAAGGAGTTGCCCGAAGATCGTCGGGAATTGTTGATGATGGCGTACGAATCGGAATCAAGCATGAAGGAATTGGCCGAGCAAATCGGGCGTACGCCGGACGCGCTTTACCAGATGATGAGTCGGTTGCGAATAACTTTGTTGCTTTGCATTGAAAGGAAAATGGGGAAGCAGGCTTTATGAAGAAAGAAGATCTATTACTAATCGATGCCTGGCGGCACGGAGAAATTTCCGAGGAAGATTTCAAGGACTTGGAAGCCCACATGGAAAAGGATCCGAAATTACGATCTGCTTTTAGATCCCTTACGCATCTGGAAGATGGTTTGCATGTGATTTCCCAGAGGAAGTCGGCATTCCGCTTGAATTTTTTCTCTCTCCTTCCCGGTGGGTTAATAGGCAAGGCTACAGCCTTCCGATCCTTGGTTGCCGGTGGCTTGGCAGCATCTTTGGTAGCCCTGTTCACCTTCTGGGCATTGAACGATCACCCTGCTGATCCAGAACAAGTTGATACCCCTGTTGATCCGGAACAAATGGATGGGCATGAGCTTGCAAGTAGTCGTTACTTGGAATTCGATTCACCCCTCCTACCCATTGGGAAAAGCGACGATGTCCTGCTTACATCATCCACCTTGTTTCTGGAAAAAGGAGGAGCTTCATTGGAGTCCGCTAGTGGGGCGAAAGTGATGTTTGAGGGACCCGGAACCTTTGGATTGAACTCGCCCGCAGGGGGTGTTCTCTACGAGGGGTCGATGATTGCCCGGATGGCAACCAAGGAAGCAACCTATTCAGTTGAGACCCCCAACCTGAGAATTCTTGACCGCGGGACTGAATTTGCCTTTCGTTCAAAGGGCGAGGATGAGTTGGAACTGGAGGTTTTGGATGGTGAGGTGGAGGTGCAGACATTGAACCGCATGCCCAAGTTCTTCTGGAATTTTGACGGAACGTTGCGTGATCCCTTTAATTCGGTCGAGCTCACGCTCGGTGCCCGAGCGTCGACAGTGAAGGGGTTGGTTGGCTCCGGGGCCTTGTCCTTTGACAACCAACCCGAATCCGTTGCCCGTGTGGAGGGCCAGACCGGGAAAATGGTGGGAACAGGTGAAATGTCTTTTTCCACGGGAATCAGTATTGAGGCGCTCTTCGTTTCCAAATGGTCCGGTAAATACTTGGATTACGACCAGATCTTCAGAAAAGAGGATGGAAACCATAGGATCTTGCTCTGTTTTCAGAACGACAAGGACATGGGGGATTATGATACCCCCGAGGTTTCATCCGGTCCCGTCCTTTCCTTCGGATTACATCTCAACGGTTTTGGGTACGAGGAACTTGACATGCCCCTTGATGGCAAGGAGGGAAGGCCGGCACTGGGAGAGCTTACGGATGGAAAGATTCACCACGTGGTTGCGTGCTACGATAGCTTTACCGGTAAAAAATCAATCTTTCTGGACGGCAAACCGGTCTTCGGTCATGGCTATCCCGTGGGCACCCTTATCCTCAGCGGTGGGCCAAGCGGAGCGACAATCGGTAATATTCTACAGGCCGAGCCCTTCAACGGGGTAATCGATGAATTAGCCATATACCCTTTTGCCTTGCGTGCCGGTGAAATTTCCCTTCACGCCAATCGAGCGAGAGACGGCTTGCCTTATTTCAAGGCGAAAGCCAATCGACCCGCCTATGCGCAATGGATCCCGTTGAAGTCCTACCCGATGGGATGGACGGTGAGTTTTAACCGTTTGACTGGAAAGCTTCTTGATTCAACCTTCGTTCCTTGATGAAAAATGCTTTGCTAGTCTGCCTTGTATTTGCCTTCTCCCAGGCTTTGCAAGCAGAGGAGTGGTGGTCCCGAAAGCCGCTGGTCGAGCCCAAGGTTCCGGAAGCCAAGGAGTGGGCCCGCAACGAGATCGACCGGTTCATTCTGGCCAAGCTGAATACTACTCGAGAAATGAATATGTTTCGCCCCTATTGAATTAGACAGCTGAAATAAATTGTCAGACTGGAAAACGCTATGCTTTGGGGCACAAACTATACTTCGACCGCCATACAGGATTGCCGGTCGATTCTCAAAGCGACATCTTTCCCGACCAATGAAACCAGTTGTTTTATCCATGAAAAATCCCATAAGTTAAGTGGTGGCGTGACCATTGCAGGAACAACTGGTTTGTCAAACCGCTGGGGCAAAGCAGGAGCCGTGGCTCTTTTCCTCTGCGCAGGCTCTCCCGAGGTTGCTTCCGCCACGGTTTCGTTCGGGCGGGAAATAAAGCCCATCCTGACCGAGAAGTGCTACCAATGCCATGGACCTGATGCGGAAGCCCGTAAGGCAGATTTACGGCTGGATCAAAAGGAAGGCGCCTACGCCAAGGCAAAAAGCGGTAATCACGCCATTGTACCGGGAAACGCCGAGGCAAGCACCTTGATCTCGCGTATTTTCTCGAAGGACGAAAAGAAAGTCATGCCAACCCTGAAGACAGGGAAAACACTGTCGGCGGAGGAGAAGGAAAAACTCCGACAATGGATTGACGAAGGAGCGGAATGGGAAAAACACTGGTCCCTCCGCAAACTAGCCCGCCCACCCGTACCCAAGGTGACGAATCCCACCGGCAATCCAATCGATGCCTTCATTCGGTCCAATCTGGAGAAACTCGACCTGCAACCCTCTCCTCAAGCCGATAAATTAACCTTGGTTCGGCGACTTTACTACGACCTGACCGGCCTCCCCCCCACGCCCGAAGAGGCCAACGCCTTCGTCAACGACGAATCACCCGACGCCTACGTGAAATTGATCGATTACTTGCTTGATTCACCCCGCTACGGCGAACGCTGGGGGCGACATTGGCTGGACGTCGTGAAATACGCCGATACCTGCGGTTACGACAAGGACAAGCTCCGTCCCAATGCCTGGCCCTATCGCGACTACGTCATACGCTCCTTCAACGAAGACAAGCCTTTTGCCCGCTTCGTGGAGGAGCAGATCGCAGGTGACGCCCTTTTTCCGGACGATCCCGACGGTATCCTCGGATTGGGTTTCGTGGCGGCCGGGCCTTGGGATTTCATCGGGCACGTCGAGGTGCCGGAAAGCAAGCTGGACGGACAAGTGGCTCGCCATCTCGACCGCGATGAAATGGTTACCAACACTCTCAACACGTTCTGCGGCGCCACCGTTCAGTGCGCCCGCTGCCATGATCACAAGTTCGATCCCTTCACTCAGGAACACTACTATGGACTGCAGTCCGTCTTCGCCGCCGTGGACCGGGCAAACCGCCCCTACGACCAGAATCCACAAACGCAAAAGCGAAAGAAGGAACTGGAAGCCGGTCTTGCCACACTTCGCAAGGAAAAGGCCGCCATCGAGGAAGCCATGAAGAAGGAAGGCGGCCCGGAACTAGCCAAGCTCAACGAGCGAATCAAAGCATTGAATTCCAAATTGAAGCCACCTGCCAAGCGTCCGGAGTTCGGGTACCACAGCAAGATTGAGAAATCCCCCGACAAGGCAAAATGGGCGCAGGTCGACCTTGGGGAGCGGGTTGACATCAAGAAGGTCATCCTGAGTCCCTGCCACGACGACCACAACAATATCGGGGCGGGATTCGGGTTTCCCGTACGATTCCAGGTCATCGCCTCCAATCGGGAAAACTTCTCCCGCGCGCAGGTGCTTGCCGACGAATCAAAAAAGGATTTCATCAATCCAGGATTGATTCCCGTCGAGTACGCTGTCCAGTCTTCCGCCAGATATCTTCGAATAGCCGCCACGAAATTGGCCCTGCGTTCCAATGACTACATTTTTGCTCTGGCGGAATTACAGGTACTGGATGGCGACGGAAAGAATCGCGCCCTTAAGGCCAAAGTTTCCTCACTGGATTCCATAGAGGCGCCCATCCGCTGGCGGCGATCCAACCTCACCGACGGCATCTGGGCCTCAAGCGCCGGCAAGGAAGCCTCCAGGGAGATTGCCAACCTGAACAAGGAAAAGGCCGACCTCGTCGCCAAGTTTCAAACACCGAAACGAAAAACTCGAATCGGGGAACTGGACAAAGCCATCAAGCAAGCCAACGCCGAGCTCGCCAAAACGTCCAAGGGCAGGATGATCTACGCCGTCGCCACGGACTTCAAAGCGCAAGGACAGTTCAAGCCCACCAAAGGCAAACTTCGCCCCATTCACGTTCTGCATCGCGGTAACCTCAAGGAAAAGCGCGAAGTAGCCCGTCCGGGTGCCCTGCCTCTCTTTCCCGATGGAAAGTTCGTCTTTGATCTTGCCGCCAATCATGCCGAACACGCCAGGAGGGCAGCCCTCGCCCAATGGATCGTACGTCCCAATCATCCTCTCACTTGGCGAGTCATCGCCAATCGCATCTGGCAATGGCATTTCGGGGATGGCATCGTGCCCACCCCGAACGACCTCGGCGGCATGGGGCAGCCACCCAGCATGCCCGTGCTGCTCGACTGGTTGGCCTGCGAGTTTCAAGACAACGGGGGCTCCTTCAAGAAGATCCACAAGCTCATCCTCACCAGCGCCGCCTGGCGACAAAGTTCGGTCGCCAACGACAAGGCTCTGGCGGTCGACGGGGGAAATCGCTTCCTTTGGAGAATGAATCGGCGGCGGCTCGAGGCCGAGGAACTGCGAGACGCCATCCTCACCGTCAGCGGCAAGCTGAACCTTGAAATGGGTGGACCCGGTTACTACCTCTTCGCCTTGGAGAAAACCGCCCACTCCCCGCATTACGAGTACCACAAGTTCAACCCGGAGGAACCTAAGAGCCACCGCCGTTCCGTCTACCGCTTCATCGTGCGTTCCCAGCCTGACCCGTACATGACCACACTCGACTGCGCCGATTCCTCCCAAAGCACCCCGAAACGAGAGGAAACCCTCACGGCGCTCCAAGCCCTCTCCCTGCTCAACAACAAGTTCAATCTCGCCATGGCCAGCCACTTCGCCAAGCGCCTCGAGGACGAAGGTGGCGAATTGTCCGACCAAGTGGAACGCGCTTTCCGCCTGGTCACCCACCGCAAACCAACCGCCGAAGAACGCGAGGCTCTCGAAACCTACGCCCGCAAGCACGGCCTTTCCAATCTCTGCCGAACCCTCTTCAATCTCTCCGAATTCACCTATCTAGACTGATGCAGAACTCTCTTTCACCCACTCACCCTTCCCTCTCCCGACGCGACTTCCTGTGGCGCTCCGGCGGCGGCTTCGGTGGCCTCGCACTCGCCACCATGCTGACCAGCGACCCGCTCGGCGCGACCCCAGCCCACGGCGTCCTCGGTGGTGTCCTCCATCACCCCCCACGGGCCAAGCGGGTCATCCAGCTCTTCATGGGAGGCGCGGCCAGCCACCTCGACACCTTCGATTTCAAGCCCGAGCTGATCAAGTGGCACGGAAAGAAATCCGACTTCGGTGAGCATGTCGAAGCCTTTCAAAACGGACTCGGTCCCTGGATGAAATCGCCCTTCGAGTTCAGACGGCACGGAGCCTGCGGCAAGAGGATCAGCGAAATCGTGGAGCCTCTTGGCGAAGTGATCGACGACATCGCCTTCGTCCATAATCACGTCGGCAAGACAGGCGTGCACAGCCAAGCTACCTTCCTGCAGGCAACGGGATTTTTTCTTCCGGGCTTCCCCGGCATGGGTTCGTGGGTGAGCTATGGTCTCGGCAGCGAAAGCGACGACCTCCCCGGCTTCGTCGTCCTGCCCGACCACCGAGGCTACCCCTCCAACGGCCCCAAGAACTGGGCCTCCGCATTTCTCCCGGCCCATGTGCAAGGCACCACCATCTTTCCCCAGCGCAAAAACCCCATCGATGACCTCCACCCCAAGGCGGACTTCGTCACCGACCGCAGTCACCGCGAAGGCATCTCCCTGATCAACAAGCTCAACCGGGCCTACCGCGAGCAACGTCCCGACGACTCTCGCCTCGAGGCACGCATCAAGAGCTACGAGTTGGCCGCCCGCCTCCAACTCTCCGCCACCGAAACGCTGGACGTCTCCCAAGAACCCGACCACGTACTGAAGTTGTACGGCCTGGATGGCGTGCAGAGAAAATATCCCTCCGAAATAAACGCCCCGGAGGAAACCGAGTATTTCGGACGCAAGTGCCTGATCGCCCGGCGATTGATCGAGAAAGGCGTGCGCTTCGTCCAGATCTGGTCCGGAAACGACAACAGTTTCCCCCGCCGCAACTGGGACAGCCACGAGGACATCGCCCGCGACCACCCACCCCTCGCTCTCGGCATGGCCCGCGCCGCCACCGGCCTGATCAAGGACCTGAAGCAACGCGGACTCCTCGAGGATACCATCGTCCACTGGACGACCGAGTTCGGCCGCATGCCCAGCTCCCAAGGCAGCAAGGGGCGCGACCACAATCCCTACGTCTTCACCAACTGGCTCGCGGGCGGCGGCATCAAGGGAGGCGTTACCCACGGTGAAAGCGACCAATGGGGCTACAAGCCTCTCGACCGCGACCACCCCACCGAAGTCCACGACGTCCATGCCACCATGCTCCATCTTTTGGGCATCGACCACAAGCGCCTCACCGTCCGCCACAACGGTGTCGATCGCCGCCTCACCGACACCCACGGCAACGTCATCAGGGAAATCATCGCCTAGGAAACAATATCAGTCCAGTTCCGCCCGGACTTGCGCCGATTGCTTTCTTTCTCCAAACAAAGGTCATGGTCACCGACTTGGGACTGGACAAGGAATTCCTCACCGAACTGTTTCCCCGGCCACGGGGTGCTGAGGAGTGGTTGCAACACGCGTTGAGCCAAGAACAGGTGCTACACTTCAAGGAACAAGGCTACCTGCATGGGGTGCGGTTGCTGAACGAGGAACAACTGGATGCGTTGAGAGATCAACTGGCTGAAATGGTCGATCCCGAACATCAGGGGCGCGAACATTTCTACGAGTACCATAGCAATGAGTCGGAAAACCCAAACAACGTGCTCTTTCACGCCTTGGGGGCTTGGCGGGTGCGTCCCGCTTATCACGACGTTCTATGGAACCCCGCCTTCCTGATGGCGGCCTATCAGTTGCTGGGAGCGCCCTTTCGGCTCTTTCACGACCAACTCTTCAGCAAGCCGGCCAAACACGGCAGCGTGGTCGCTTGGCATCAGGACTTTTCCTACTGGACCTGGACGACGCCCATGGCTCACCTGACCTGCTGGATGGGTCTGGATGACGCCGACGTCGAGAACGGTTGCTTGTATTACATCCCCCGCAGCCACCACTGGGGCTTGCTTGAGAAGACAGGTTTGGCCGGCGACATGGACGCCGTGAGAGAAATCCTGACGCCCGAGCAGTTGGCCGATTTCGACAACAAGGCGCCCGCCGAGATGAAGGCGGGCGAAGCCACCTTCCATCATCCGCTGCTGATGCACGGTTCCTACGAGAACAGCTCCGAGCGCAGTCGCCGGGCCACCTTGATCAACGTCTTCGCCGATGGCGTGATATCCAACTTGGAGGGCGCCGATTCGCCCAAGGGCGACAACTACCCAAAGATACCCAAGGGCGACAAGATGGGCGGCCCCTACTATCCCCTCCTGCTCGATCCCAAGAAATCATTCGCGGGCTTTGCCGACTCTATCCCGACCGTCGACGACGTTTGATTCCGGACAAGCGCTTTTTTGCCCCACGGTCAAAAAAAGATAGTTCGAACCATTCTTTCCCTTGCGAACAAAAGGTGAGTTCGGCAAATTGACAAGCTTGTGAAGCCCCTCTTGATGCTCGTAATATCGTTGACCCTCATCGGTATGGTCGACGCAAAGCGTGAACATACCTTTACCGACGAGGAGCGGGCGTGGTGGGCGATTCAACCGGTGATCGATCCCGAGGCGCCTGCAAACGGCGGCGATTGGGCCCGCAACGAAATCGATCGCTTCGTCGCCCGGAAACTGGACGAGGCGAAGCTTTCCCCTGCCCCCGAAGCTGGGCCCCGCGAACTGCTACGGCGGGTTTATTTCGATCTGCATGGCCTGCCGCCTTCTCCCAAGCAAGTGGAGGCTTTTCTAGCCGCTCACTCCAAGGATCCCGACGAGGCCCTTTCGAAACTTGTCGACGAATTGCTTGCCAGTCCACGCTACGGCGAGCGCTGGGCCACGCACTGGCTGGACGTGGTCCGGTACGCGGAATCCGACGGTTACCGGGCCGACGCCTTCCGTCCCACCGTCCACCTGTATCGCGATTACGTCATCAAGGCCTTCAATGACGACAAGCCCTACGACCAATTCGCTCGCGAACAACTGGCGGCCGACGAATTTGCTCCCAACGACCCCTCATTGCTCGTCGCCACCGCCTTCCTGCGCCATGGCGTCTACGAATGGAACCAGCGCAACGCCCGCATGCAATGGGAACTGATCATGAACGAAATGACGAGTGTCACGGGCGAGGCATTTCTTGGGCTCGGAATCGGTTGCGCCCGGTGCCACAACCACAAGTTCGACCCCATCCTGCAAAAGGATTACTACGCCTTGCAAAGTTTCCTCTCCGGAATCTGGTGGCCGGAGAACCGCAAGCTCGGTACCCCCGAGGAACTGGACAGGCTCAAGGCGTGGGAAAACGAGGCGCGGGAAATCCGCGAAAAAATGGGAGAGATGGAAACCCGGGCCCTCGCCGGGAAAAAAGCCTTCGTCGTGGGCCAGTTTCCGGAAGACGTGCAGGCCATGTACAACAAACCCACCGGGGAGCGCACGCCCTACGAGGAACAACTTGCCCAATTGGTGGAGCGCCAGGTAGTCGCCCAGAATCGCAAACAGGACATCGAGAAGCTACTGGAGAAAAAACCCGAGAAACTCGCCGAATACAAGGAACTGAAGAAACAACTGGCAACCCGTGAAAGCAAGAAACCCAAGTTGCCCGATGCCTTCATCACCACCGACGTCGGCCCCGAGGCCGCACGCACCTTCATCAAGTCCCGCTCCGGCAAAACCGAGGTGAAACCCGCTCTCCTCGCCCTCCTCGGGCAACCCACGCCGAAGATCACGCCCACCGCCCAAGGTACGTCGGGGCGCCGTTCCGTCCTCGCCAAGTGGATCGCGAACAAGGACAATCCGCTCTCCACGCGGGTCATCGTGAACCGCATATGGCAGCATCACCTTGGCCAAGGAATCGTGCCCACGCCGAACGATTTCGGTACCTTGGGCGAGACGCCAAGCCATCCCGAATTACTGGATTGGCTAACTGCGCGTTTTTTGGAGAACGGCTGGCGCGCGAAGCCTCTGCACAAGCTCATCATGACCAGCGCAACCTATCGGCAGACCGCCCGCCGCGAGCCTGCCGAGGCCGAGAAACTCACCGATCCAGGCAACCGGCTCCTGTGGCGTTTCTCGCCCCGCCGGCTCTCCGCGGAGCAGACGCGCGACGCCATGCTGGCCGTTTCCGGCGAACTTCGCGAAAAGAAAGGTGGTTCCTCCGAGGGGGGAGATAAACCCGTCCGCAGCATATACCTGAAGAAGCTTCGCAACACACCCGACAAGGTACTGCAAAGCTTTGACGCCCCCGATGGTTTCGACTCCGCTCCCACTCGCCTCCAGACAACCACCCCGACACAGTCCCTTTTGCTGGTAAACGCAGATTGGCCACTTAAGAGAGCCCAGGCATTCGCCACCAAGTTGATGGGAACAAAGAAGGTGATCACTCCCAAACTCGTTGAACACGCCTATCTCAGCGCCTACGCCCGTCCGCCAACCGAAGATGAACTGCAAACGGCCCACCATTTCTTGATGACTCAAGCGGTCGCGGCAAAATTATCCCCGCCCGCAAAGATCGACAATTTCCCCGATGAAAACGGCCTTCGTCCCATTGCCCAGGCTTTTGGGAAAGTGAAAGGGTTCGGCTTGGGCGCCCGCTCCTTGTGGTTGCAACCCGGCAGCCGCTTCGAGCAGCTTGAAGTGGAGGAAACCAAACAAAACCTCGAGGCCTTCACCATCGAGGCCGTGGCCAGCTTGGACAATCTCCATCCTGACGCCAGTGTGAACACCTTGGTTTCCCGCTGGAACGGGAACCAGCAGACTCCCGGCTGGACCTTCGGCGTGACCAGCGTCAAATCCGCCTACCAACCCCGCAACTTCATTGTTCAATTGGTAGGTGAAAACATAGGAGCCGACGTCATCTACGAAGTGATCGCCTCCAACCTCCGCATCCCCACCGGTAAACCCGTCTACCTCGCCGCAAGCATCGTCGTCGACCCCAAGGGCAAAGGCAAGGCGACCTTCCATTTCCAAGACCTTTCCGATCCGAAAGCGAAACTGCAGACCGCCGAAGTCGACCACGGCATAGCAAGACGCATCCAGACCCCGGACGTTCGTATGTTGATCGGCGGACGCGACCAACGCGGACACCTATGGGACGGCCAACTCGCACGCCTCGTGATATCACCCGAGGCCTTGGGGCGTGACCAATTGCTGATATCCGAGCCCAACAGTCCACCGAACAGGCTCATTGACTGGAGTTTCCAAGGAGAAGACGGCGAACGCCCTGCTCCAAATTCGGCTTGGCTAAGGCGTGAAAAAAACAAGTCGCCGAGAGGAATTCCCTCCAGCGTCCTAGCCGCCGTGACCGACTTCTGCCACGCATTGCTCACCTCGAACGAATTTCTTTACCTGCACTGACCATGGCCTGCAAGCATGTCGATTGGCCGACTTCGCGGCGCGAATTCCTGATGAACGCAGGAACCGGCTTCGGGGCCGTCGCCCTAGCCGCCCTGACAGGCGAGCGCCTGCTTGCCGCACCCGCATCCAATCCCACCGTGGCGAAGGTTCCCCATGTCTTCGGGCGAGCCAAGAACGTCATATTTCTCTTCATGGAAGGCGGTCCGAGCCATCTTGACCTCTATGATCCCAAGCCTCTCATCAACAAACTGGCCGGGCAACCTCTTCCCGACAGTTTCGAGCGCCCCGTCACCGCCATGGGCGAAGTGAATTCGCCCCTTCTCGCCTGCAAGCGCAAATGGACGCAACACGGGGAAAGCGGGCTTTGGGTTTCAGATTGGCTGCCTAACCACAGCCGCATCGCAGACGAGCTTTGCGTCATACGTTCCTGCGTTTCCGATGGAATCAACCATGCCGGCGGCGTCAGCCAAATGAACACGGGCTCGGTCTTCGGAGGCAGACCCTCGCTGGGAGCTTGGATCTCCTATGGGCTCGGCACCGAAAACCAAAGTTTGCCCGGCTTCGTCGTGATCAAGGACACCAAGACTATGGTGGTGAACGGCACCCGTTGCTGGGGCTCGGGCTTCATGCCGTCAAGCTACCAAGGCGTCTTGCTCGAATCGGGCGAGGAACCCATCTCCCACCTCAACACTCCAAGCGACGTTTCGCCGGAGCGACAACGTCACAAGTTGTCTTTTCTCCAAGGCCTCAACCGCCAACACCAACGCAGCCGCCCATCCAACACCGACCTAGAGGCCCGCATCCGCAGCTACGAACTGGCCGCCCGCATGCAGGCCAAGGCTCCCGAAGCGGTCGATCTCTCCAAGGAAACAAAGGCCACGCAACAGCTCTATGGACTTGACCAAGAACACACCAAGACCTTTGGGCACCAGTGCCTCCTGGCCCGACGCCTAGTCGAGCGAGGCGTGCGTTTCGTTCAGTTGTACCATGGAGCCGGGAGCAAGTGGGATAGCCACACCGGCATAGAGAAAAACCACGCCAAGCTATGCGCCTCCGTGGATGGGCCAATAGCGGGTCTGATCACCGACCTCAAGGCGCGCGGCCTGCTCGATGAGACCCTCGTCGTCTGGGGCGGCGAATTCGGCCGCACTCCCATGAGCGAGAAAGGAGACGGACGCGACCACAACCCCACCGGCTTCACCATGTGGATGGCCGGAGGCGGAGTGAAGGCCGGTCACACCGTCGGCGCCACCGACGAACTCGGACTCTACGCCGTTGAGGACAAAGTTCACGTCCACGACCTTCACGCCACCATCCTGTCCCTCCTCGGGCTTGATCACACCAAGGTCGTCTACATGCACAAAGGCCGACCTGAACGCGTAGACGTGGACGAGGGACGCTTCAAGTACAAGGTCTTGGGTGTCGAGCCCTAGTCTGGGGACGGAAATTTTCGAGTCGGGCGGGAGCGAGCAACTGGGCTCCGGAAAGAAAATAAATCAAGCGGATTGAGATTCATCCCCCGATTCACTTTTCGATTCAGCCTCCGCTGTTTCCTGTACCGCGGTAAGAGGCAAGCGTATGAAAAAGGTGGTTCCCGTACCCGATTCGGTTTCGAACCAGAGATGGCCGCCGTGCGATTTCGTTATGACGTTGTGGGCGATGGCCAAGCCCTGACCCGTGCCCACCCCCACTTCCTTGGTCGTGAAAAATGGCTCGAAAACCTTTGCCTGAACTCCTTCGGGAATGCCTCCCCCATCATCTTGGATCGTTATCACTACAAAATCATCGTACTGTTTCGTGCTAATCGAAATGACCCCTTTCTCGCCATCTGGCTTGATACCTCGGATGGCGTGGGCGGCATTCACGATGAGGTTCAGGACAACTTGGTTGACTTCGCCTACGTTGCAAGGAACGGAGGGTAAATTGGGATCAAGATCGGTCTGCATGTCGGCACAATACTTCCATTCGTTGGAAGCAACGACAATGGTGGTTTCGATCGCTTGATTTAGATTCTGAGGTTTCTTTTCGGATGCCGCGTCACGATACGCAAAATTTTTCATCGACTTGACGATGGTAGTGATTCGCTCCATCCCCTGCAGCGCCTCATCGACAGCCCCAGGAGCATTTTCGCATAGGAATTC
>PVBE010713175.1_pt1 | contig 19960 bp, 21 predicted proteins | sample 1631181 | NCBI WGS metagenome assembly PVBE01 (sample SAMN08397723, study PRJNA350692) | Marine metagenome, whole genome shotgun sequencing project. | isolation source: water | place: Pacific Ocean | collected 2012-04 | reverse complement strand
TATTTTGGGAATTATTAAATTTTCTATTCGGAAAAAAAACTCACTACTATTTAAACTCCTTGAACGATATACTAGTGATCCTATTAACTATTTGATTTAGAACACTTTATAGCAGTAAAAGTGTAAACGCCCATAATTTAATAAATCACCGTGAAAGAAGCCTCTGACCCTAAATCGCTTAATTTATCTAGTTTTTTTTCTGAGGGTAACCCTAAAAAAAGATTTCTGAAGTTTGTCTTCCTAGTGATAGTAGGATTTATCCTTGGATTTATCACCATTCGCAAGGGATACAACCTGACGCCCGAATCGTTCCGCGATTTAGTATTATCACTTGGCATGTTGGGCCCGGTTATCTACACCGCCATTTTTATTGTGCGGCCTCTTTTTCTGATTCCTTCAATAGCTCTTTTTATAGCAGGAGGACTGGCCTTTGGCCCCATCGTTGGTCCTATTTATGCATCGGTCGGCGCGGCCTTGGGTGGCACGGTTGGATTCTGGTTTTCTCGAAAAATGGGGCACGATTACGTCGTATCTAAACTTAAACTGGGTGCTGGAGTCTTGGATAATACCCACTTCAGTTTTTCTGTAGTTTTCCTGTTGAGCCTGATACCTGTCATGCCAGTCACCGTTATCAACTACGGTGCGGGTCTATCCCATATGAAGTTTCGCGATTATATTATCGCCCACGTCATGGGAATGACGCCTCGCATATTCGCATACGGCTTTTTTGGAAGCACACTCCTTGAAATCGGGTCAACCCAATTTCGTGTAGCTCTGGTTATCTTAATTATTTTTTCTGTCCTAACGGTTCTTATCCGATGGCAAACGCGGAACGCTACCGCAAAGAAAAAAACTGGAATTGAAAGTCAGGATTCAGGAATCTAATATCAGGAAAGGATGCTTACTGCTCGACCACTTTATTGTCGAGCACAGCATCTTTAGGAATGCGGAGTGATTTTTTTTCGGAAACGAGCCGGACTTTTCCTTTAAGCGTCACCTTACCACCGAAGCGAACTTCGCCCTTAATCTCCAGAGAATCCAATTCCATAATATTGGGAGCAATGGGAATCCGTTTCTGGTATTCCTTAAGGTCGTTGAAAGGATCTTCCAGATTAATACGTGGAAGACCGGGTTCCTCTCGCCCCAGATCCATTTTTAAAATACCCCGCTCAAGACTAAAGAGATCAGATTGGACAAGCAAAAGGTCACTGGTTTTCTTCACTGGCAAAAATCTGTTTCGGGGAACATTGAGTCCGACTGCACTAGGGAAGGCATTGAGTGCTGTCCCAACCGCAGTTTCCAACTGCAACACCTTTTCATTTTTAACCTGCTTGCGATTGACAATCACATCCAGGTCAAGCGGCCCGTTTCTCAGCAACTCCTTCAACCGAACCAGGTTAACCCAAATGTTATTTGTGTTAAAAACATTAAATTTTTCCTGCCCACAAAATTCGGGAATATGTTCGGCTGGAACATTGGCAATTTCCAACAACTTAATTTGATCTTTTTCCAAATATAAAGTTCCACCTTTTGTATCCGCGACAGTTTTAGGAGTTACCTCCATTAAAAAAGGAACATCCTCCTTTATAACGTAATCGAGAATCCGTAAATCGACAGTCGCTCCAAGATTATCTGCATTAGAAACAAAAAGGTACTCACGCCCTTCTTTTAACAAATGGTCAAGATATCCTTTATCAACAAGACAAGAATATAAATCCCCGTGTCCTGGTGGATACCAGGCCTCGGCACCCTGTTTTTTAGGGTTGAGAAACCCACTGTCATCTTCTAATAACCTGGGGTATTGATTCTGGCAAAAAGACAGGATTTCAGGCTCGCCCCTGTACTTGCCAACAATACGTTCCGTCTCATCATGAGTGTGAAAACTGTTCATGAAAATGAGTGGTACATCTGCTCTATATTTTTTATTAATCTCCCTCACCTGCTCGGCAACAAGATCTATAAAAGTCTTTTCTTCGCGAACCACAATAGCCGACTTGGCACCCCGACACCCCATGCTGGTACCCAAACCACCATTAAGCTTACACACAGCCAGCCGGGCCAGCCCAAACTCTAACGATGCCCGCTCGGGAATAGGAAGAGATTTGTAATTGACAAGTTTTTTTGCGTCGGGACTACGGAGGGATTTCCAACGACCTACTATTTTGGGCCCCTGCTGGAACTTCTTGTAGAGATGGATATAACCTTCTAAAACGGACTCGTCCATTCTAAAGGGTTTTAAAGCTTTCTTTAATTGAGACGCATCCATAGCCATTTTCAAGTCTGCCAATTGACAAATCGTATGCTAGAATCGTTATCCCAAACCATGAAAAAACCAAGACGACTTTTTCAGTGAAAACGGATTATACGTCATGTGGGCATAAATGGGATTACATTTATAACTTTTCCGGACAATTAATCTTTCCTTTGATTTTATTGTCCCCGCATAAGAAACCACACTATCATGCTATATTTCAAGGAAAACATTTATCTCCCCACGCCTGATGCATTTGACGTGGAAGACCCGGATGATCTGGAACCTGTATTTGATCCCTACAACTTCATCATCCAAACCTTGGTGGGGGACCGGGATATTTTTTACGGACTACAGCAAAAGGCCCCCGAAGATGTGGCGGAGCGTTTGGAACCTCTTTTTCCCCATGCATGTAAGTTTGGCGGTGCGGACATTTTAAACTCGATCTCCAAGAGGTTGCTGGAGGCGATTGTGCAACCAAACAGTTGGTATGAGATGAACGCTTACCACCTTACCTATCTGTACGACAGCCTGGGGTCGGTGGCAGAAGATTACAGTTATTCTGATCTGGACAAGCGTATCAGTATGTACCCCGAAATGGTGGGCGCTGACATTGACTACAACGAATTCCTCAGCCAGTATTTTTTCAACACAGCGTTTCTTATGGACCCAGAACGGTTCAATAACATGGATGCAGAGGAGAAACTGCAACGCGGATTCATAGACCCCTGCCTGTTCGGAGTCATTAACCACCTCATCCCCACAAAAGAAGAGATCCAATTAAAGCAACTCGAAAACGATCCTTTCGAAAAAACAGAGTGACTTTCTGCACTCTTTCATATTTGTTTATAGAAAGTTATTACTTTCCCAGTTCTTGCTCAATGCAGGTTATGATTTTGGAGTTAAAGGGGTCGCAGTCACTGGCAAAATGGCCCTTCACTTCTCCTTCCTGACTGATTATGAATTTGTGAAAATTCCACTGAACTTCTCCGACTCCTGGAGACCTCCCTACTTTTAACCAGAACATCATATTTGCAAATCCATGGAATAATTTTGCTTTCACTCCTTCCGCTCGCATCACTGGAAATTGCAGGGCTTCCAGGTAACCGTATAGAGGGTGAGGACTGCTACCTCTTATTTTGATTTTCGCAAAAACATAGAACTTAACCCCATATTTGCTGTCGCAAAATTCGCGGATTTCCTGTTCCGAACCTGGTTCCTGATCCGCAAAGTCGTTGCAAGGGAAAGCCAGAATGCATAGGCCCTTACTTTCATATTTTTCATGCAATGCTTGAAGTCCTTTATACTGCGGTGTGTACCCGCACCGGGAAGCCACATTGACAATTAAGAGCACCTTCCCTTTATATTCTGAAAGCTCAATTGGTCTGCCTTCCATATTATTGATAGAAACATCGTAGACTCCCGACATCATTTTCTCCCTTTGCAGTCATGCCATTTTATGAAAAGCTATGCTGTCCAATGTTCTGTAATATTATATTTTATAGTATAATAAGTGATCAATGTTTCACAGGTGCCGTGCTATAAAATGCTAATATTCAAAAACAACATATACGACCGGCAGGAAATGGGTCTCACCCGCCACTCTCCTACCCCGGATATTGAATACGACGAACTGTTCAATCCGCTTCACCTTCTTGAAGTTGTTCTGGACGAAGAAAATGATGTACTCGAATTCCTGGAACGCCAACCCCAGGAATACTGGCGTGAAGATGCGAACAAGTTTTATCCTGAGGCACAAAAAATTGGCAGTCGTTCAATCTTCCGCAATCTACAGCGTATTCTTAAAGACGGATTGGATGACCAGCTCACTTGGTACAACATGAACACGTATCACTTTTGCTTTTTATACGACATATTAATCCGATATGCATTCAATTATAATCATGATAGCGCCAAGGAACGCCTCAATTCACTGCCTGAAATAAAGGGCAAATCCCTACAAATTGAATCCTTCCTGAAAGATTATTTTTTCAATACTGTGTTTCTCATGGATGAAGACAAATACAACACCCTCACAAGGGAAGAAAAGTTGGAAGTGGGCTACGACTGCCCCTGCCAGTTTGCAGTGATAAATGCCCTGGCTCCGACTAAAGAAGAAATGGAATTGCAATCATCCCGCAGTTACCCCTATTCAATTTACGTTTAGTCGCTAAAAACTGTAGCCCTTCGTCTAAGCCCCCCTTTCAATTAGACTGTGGGGTGTCGAAGGGAGACACTCCATTTTATATTAAGGTACATGCTTTACCGCATTAGCGTGGCCCTGGGCTAGTACCACAAGCTCAGCACAACACCAAGGAAAAATCTCATTGAAGCAAGTCACTACAGCTAAAGAAATGCAGGCTATCGACCGGTGCGCCATAAATGACTATGGCATTCCTGACCTGGAACTCATGGAGAACGCCGGGCGAGGCATCGTAGACGCTCTCGCGAAAAGGTATCCCGATGACCTTTCAACCAAGCGTGTGCTAATTTTCTGCGGAAAAGGAAATAACGGGGGTGACGGATTTGTCATTGCCCGCCTGCTTTTCGATATGGGTGTGACGGTAGAAACTCTCCTGCTCGGAAAACTGTCGGACCTTAAAAACTCTGCCGCGACAAATGCCAATTCGGCTAGAAAACTGGGGATTGATATCACCGAAGTGGAGGAAACCAACAGGCAGATCATAGACAGTCCACTGGAACAATGTGACATTGTTATCGACGCATTATTCGGAACCGGGCTCACCCGACCGGCAAGCGGACTCTATCAACATACTATTGAAAAAATCAATCAGGCTGGGAATTTTGTAGTGGCGGTAGATATCCCCTCGGGTGTCGATTCAGATACAGGGCAGTTGATGGGACCCCATATCCGCGCTGATATGACCATTGCACTGGCACTGTTAAAACGCAGTCACCTGCTATACCCTGCCGCCGGGATAATGGGAGAACTGCAAGTAGTAGATATCAAAATTTCCTCCCAGGCTGTTGACTCGCAGTCCCTGAAGCTCTGCGTCACAGAAGAAGCGGACCTGCAGTCCTGGCTGACAAAACGCTCAGCCGACAGCCACAAGGGAACTTATGGTCATGTACTGGTAATTGCTGGTTCCAAAGGCAAGGGAGGTGCGGCAGGACTGACAGCACTGGCGGCACTTCGAACCGGTTGCGGGCTGGTCACCCTGGCTATCCCCGAAAGTTGCCAGAGAGCTTTGGAGTTTCACCCATTAGAGGTCATGACCGTCCCGGCTCCTGAAACGGACGCGGGAATGTTTGCTCTCTCTGCAAAAAAAGTCCTGCTTGAGCATTGTCAGGGGAAGTCAGTTGTTGCCATCGGACCGGGCCTGTCGACCGAACCAGAGACAGTTCAGCTATTAACAGAACTCTTACCAGCCATCAATTGCCCTCTGGTCATAGACGCGGATGCCATAAACGGGCTGGCTCAATCTCCCGATCTGATTTCCAAACTAAGAGCCGGTACTATCCTGACACCACATCCAAAAGAAATGTCTCGCATCTCAGGCGTTGAAACAGGAAAAATACAGGAAGACAGAATCGGATCTGCGACAAAATTTGCCAAAGATCACTCAGTAACCCTTATCCTCAAGGGAACCGCCAGTATCATCGCACAACCCGATGGCTCGGCAACAATCAACCCTACAGGAAACCCGGGAATGGCAACAGCAGGCTCCGGTGATGTCCTAACAGGAATAATAGCCTCCCTGATAGCCCAGGGCCTGTCATCGGATAAGGCCGCGATTGCCGGTGCCTATCTTCATGGCCTGGCAGGTGATATATTCGCTCAGGCGGAAAGCGAAGCCAGTCTGATAGCAGGCGATCTCCTGCGTACGCTCCCAGAAAGCATGAAGCGAATATTACGCAGTGCTGAGCAAACAGTGCAATGAGCTTATGAAAATAACCACACACAACCATGAAGAAACTCTGGCATTCGGCAAGAGGCTGGGGCAATATTTGGAGCCGGGCGATATCGTTTTGCTGTTCGGCGACCTCGGTGCAGGAAAAACGACACTGACTCAGGGCCTTTGCCACGGATTGGGTCTGGCAGAAAACGAGTACATCCGTAGCCCTACCTTCACGCTGGTGAATGAATACCGGGGAACGGGCACGATTTATCATATGGACCTGTACCGCCTCGACTCACTTCCTGAGATTGAGGCGCTCGGCTTGGAAGAAGCCCTCTTCTCTGATGGAGTAAGTATTATAGAGTGGGCAGAAAAATTGTTTCCAACACCAAAACTAAACCCCGCTTTGGGAATAGATCAGCGAATAGAAATCTACATCAGCATAGAAGAAGAAAACCGAAGAACCTACGAAATTGAGCTGGTCAACCAAGGCCAGCGCACCCTGCCTCTGTAACTTAATTTTTCAGCTAAACCTTTGAAAAATAAAATATTAAAAAAGATCAAAAATACTCTTTACAATAATCATGCCTTATGGCAGAATCAGTTGGTATGGCAATTGCATTACTGTTTAAAGATAGTTAAATCAATGAGCAATGATCAATAAACTACGAATTCTAATGCTCCTGCTGGCTGTTTTCGTGGCAGGGTACGCCGGATATAGTTTTTTATCCAAATTTAAAACTACCGCTGAAGATATTAAAGTCAGCATCACCAAGGAGGGGGTCGATGTTGAGATTAAGAAATTTAAAGTGGTACATGAGGGTGCAGGCCGTAAAGAATGGGAATTAAAGGCAGATATTGCTCAAATTAACCAGGCAGATGAGACTACAAAAATGAGCAATGTCGAATATATTTTTATAAATAAAAACAACAAGAAATTTATGGTTTACGCCGACTCCGGTGTTCTGCAGAACAAAACCGACGACTTGAACCTGGAAGGTCACGTGAAAATGGTGATTGAATCTGCCCTTGTTAAAGACAGATTCAAAAAAGAACCTGGTTCACAGAAACAAACCAAACCATGAATAAATCATGACACTTATATCCCGCAGACCCCTATTTCAGCTAATTTTCATCATTAGCTTGTCCATCCTGACGGCATCAACCGTTTTTTCCCAGCAAAGTAAAAATAAAAAAACTGGGAATAAGGCCAACAGTTCTCCCGTCGAAATTACCTCCGACAGGATGCGCTCTGAAAATGGGGGTCAAAAAATCATATTCTCTGGCAATGTTATGGCTGTGAGAGGAGACATGACCATTACCTCTGACATCATGAATGTTTACAACACGCCTGATAAGAAGCAGACCGAAGAAATCGTTGCCATTGGCAATGTGGACATTACCCAATGTGACAAAAGAGCCAAGGGAGACCGGGCCGTCTATCTAGATAAGCTTCAGAAAATCATACTGACTGGCACTCCCAATGCCGTTGCATGGGAGGGCAAAGATATTATTAAAGGTCGGGAAATGATATTCCTGATCGAAAAAGACCGTTTCATTGTTAACGGACGAGTACGCGCAAAACTTTCCCCAAAGTCTGATGAGGAAAAGGAAAAAAAGCCGTCCGATAAAAATCCAAAACCCTGCTCTCATAAAACAAAATGAAAGTTGCCGACCAGGATAAATTAGAAAGTATAGCCTTGGGCTGAAAACTCAGAGGGCACCAAATATTAGTAAGTATAGAAAATTTTAAATGGTTCGCTTAACCCATACTCAAACACATACCCAAAGCATAAGTTGAAATGTTTACGCGCATCAAACCTAGCTAAATCATACAGAAACCGTCAGGTAGTCAAAGGAGTCAGTATTGAGGTGAAACGAGGGGAAATCGTTGGCCTTCTGGGTCCCAATGGAGCCGGAAAAACCACCACTTTTTACATGGTTGTAGGCCTCACCCCTCCAGATGAAGGACAAGTGCTTTTGGGAGACGAAGATGTCACTAAATTTCCCATGCATCTGAGAGCGAAAAAAGGTGTCAGTTACCTCCCGCAGGAGCCGTCGGTATTTCGCAAACTGACCGTTGAGGAAAATATCATCGCTGTAATGGAAACGTTGGATATACCAAGTTTTGAAGGAAAGAAAAGAGCGCGAGCCTTACTCAGAGAACTGAATATCCTGCATATCAAAAACGCCCGGGCCTACGCACTCTCAGGGGGTGAGCGACGGCGCGTTGAAATAAGCAGAGCATTAGCAACATCGCCCGAATTCATACTTTTGGATGAACCTTTTGCAGGTATTGATCCGATAGCAGTTGCGGATATCCAGTCAATCATTTCCCATCTCAAAAACAAGGGAATAGGAGTATTGATTACAGATCATAATGTAAGAGAAACGTTGAGCATTACAGACAGGGCATACATCATCAATGCGGGCGAAATTATCGCGTCTGGGCTGCCCAATGAGGTGGCTCAGGACGAAAAAGTAAAACAGATTTATCTTGGAGACCAGTTCTCCCTATAAGGACTAGAGGCAGGTAATAGCATGGCAATGGAAATGAAGCTCAATGCCAACCTGAAGATGAGCCAGAAACTGGTCATGACCCCCATGCTTCAGCAAGCCATCAAACTGTTGCCATTGGCCCGCCTGGAACTAGCCCGGCAAGTCCGTCAGGAAATCATGGATAATCCGGTTCTGGAAGAAATTCTGGAAGAAGAAGACCCACAAGAAGATCAGGAAGCCCCTGATAAGTCTGAACCTGCCGAACCGAAAGAGAGCTTCGACGTTCCTCAGGAAAAGGAAACAGAGCACACATTAGAAAACCCCGATATGGACTGGGATACTTATTTCCAGGACAACATAGACCGCGGGAGTTCGGCGGAAAGTTATACAGAACGTCCTTCCATCGAGGCAACTTACAAAAAGGAACCTTCCCTGCACGATCACCTGCTGTGGCAATTGAACCTTTCACTGAATAATGACCGGGAAAAATTTATAGGTACTTGCATAATAGGTAATATTCAAAACGATGGATACCTGTGTGCAGATATTAGCGATATATGTGAGATCAGTCAGGCAGAGGAAGGTGAAGTCTCCGACGTTCTTAAAATAATTCAGGGATTCGAACCGACTGGCGTTGGTGCCAGATCATTAAAAGAATGTTTGATGATTCAAGCTAGAGCAGATGAAAACTGTACTCCTCTTGTCTTGAAATTAATTGATAACTATCTGGATCGGCTTGAAGAGCGATATTTGTTGAAAGTATCCGCCGAACTGAAAATCCGGGTAGAGGCCATTATCGAGGCGGTAAAAAAAATATCCGTATTTAACCCCAAACCTGGGCAAGCCATTAGTTCGGAACAGATAGACTATGTCGTACCGGACATATTCGTGATCAAAACAGAAAAGGGTTACGATGTAACTCTGAATGATGACGGCATACCCAAAATACGCATCAGTCCTTATTATAAAAATCTTCTAAAAACAAGTGGCAAGGGGGAGACAAAGGACTATCTTGAGGATAAACAAAGGTCTGCATTATGGCTGATAAAAAGTATTGACCAGCGACGCCAAACCATCTACAAGGTAGGAAAAAGTATTGTGAAGCTACAGGAAGAGTTCCTTGATCATGGGCTATCATATCTCAAGCCCATGGTGTTGAAAGATGTAGCAAAAGATATTGAAATGCATGAATCCACAGTGAGCAGAATAACAACCAATAAATATATTGATACACCCCAAGGCGTATTTGAACTAAAATTCTTCTTTCATAGCGGAATTAAATCATACATGGGCAGTAGCATGTCATCGGTCCGCGTGAAAAATATTATCAAGGAAGTCGTCGCTGAGGAAGATGAAAAGAAACCGTTTACGGATGATGAAATGGTTCAAGTCCTGATGCGTAAAAATGCAAAGATTGCTCGACGGACCATTACGAAATATCGTAAAGAACTCAACATCCCTCCTGCCAGCAAAAGAAAACGGATTTTTTAAAACAAAACAATCACAGCAATCATCACATAGCAATCAAAAACAAATTTACCTTAGAACACCTGGAGATGTAACATGAAATTGACAGTAACAGGCAGGAATATTGAAATAACAGATGCAATCAGGAGTCACTTGGATGCAAGAATGAATAAGACTGTCCAGGACCTAGGCGAAAGTGCCGACGTCCACATCTCACTTCACGTAGAAAAGCATAGGCATATGGCTGAGGTTACTGTCAAGACCAAGGGCTTCACAGTTCATGCAGAAGAAGAAACAAAAGATCTCTACATGACAATGGATAATGTTCTGGCAAAAATTGAAAAACAGCTTAAGAAGCACAAAGAACGATCGCAGGACATGAGAATAAAAGAGGGCTCTGAAGCAAAGAACAAATTGACCGACTAAACGAGTACTTCTCCACAACGTATCCTTAAATCACCTCTTTAGATTAATGAAAATTACAGATATTTTAAATAAAGAATTTGTCATCACCAATCTGGATGGTATCGATAAAAATAGTGTGCTTAAAGAACTATCCGCTTTCCTTGAAGAAAAAGGTGTGGTTAAAAATAAAGATACCCTTCTAACCGCTCTAACCGAGCGAGAAAAACTGGGGAGTACTGGAATCGGGGAAAATGTAGCGATACCGCATGCCAAACTGGAGGAAATCGACCATATTATTACGTTGTTTGGTCGATCTGAAAAGGGTGTGGAATTTGAATCGCTGGATAAAAAGCCTGTTCACTTTGTATGTCTTGTCATAGCACCTTCTAATTCCACAGGTCAGCATTTAAAAGCACTGGCCCGTATATCCAGACTGTTAAAAAATCCTGTTCTGCGCGAAGCCGTATTAAGCGCCACTGAGATGGATAAAATTTATTCGATCCTTGTGGATGAAGACTCAAAATTCATTTAGTAATGAGGCCGATCTCTTCCAATATGCACTTCCAATTTTCGACCCCGCATAACTCGCCTCTGATTTGAAAGGTAACCTTGATAAATGTTTAAGGGAATAGCAGTATCAAAAGGGATAGCCATCGCTCATGCATACATTCTCGACCAATCCAAGTTATGCATTCTCAAACAAAAACTTAATCCAGATGCCATAGAGGATGAAATTCTCCGTTTTCGCGAAGCCATCGAGAAAACAAAATCCCAAATGCAAGAGACCAAAAAGAGGGCTTCCAAAGTAGCTGAAAAATATTCCATCATCCTCGACACATACACCCTCTTGCTGGAAGATGATATTCTCGTTACAGACACTATCGATAGAATTCGTAAAGAAGGAATGAATGCAGAATGGGCAATAACAGAAACTTTGGATAAATTTACCCGCCTGTTCAACAACATCAATGACGAATATCTTAAAGGTAAAAAGGATGATCTTGAATTAGTCGTTCACGGAGTCATAAAAAATCTATTCGGTCATAGCCAGGATTCTCTTTCAGAAATTCAGGAACCAGTTATCTTGATAACCCACACCCTCAGCCCATCCGACACACTGTCTATTCCACGTAATTTTGTATTGGGACTCGCTACCGAGGTGGGGGGTAAAACATCACATGTGGGAATTTTTGCCTCAGCTCTGGGCATCCCTGGTGTAGTTGGAATCAAAGATCTGGCCGCTGAGATCAACACCGGTGATCCTATTATAGTTGATGGTATTGATGGATATGTCATACCAAACCCATCAGAAAAAATCCTTGAGCATTACAAGACAAAGCAAGAAAACTACCAAAAATACGAAGAAAAACTCCTGGTAAACATAGATCGACCAGCGGTGACCCAGGATAAGTTCCGCGTTCGGCTAATGGCAAACATTGAAACCACCGATGAAATTAAAGCACTAAAGAAATTTGGCGCCGAAGGGGTAGGCCTGTACAGAACTGAGTTTCTATATTTAAGCGCACATAACGTTCCCACCGAAAGGGATATGTACGAAAACTTTAAAAAAGCGGCTCAGGAGCTTGCACCCCTTCCTGTTGTCATACGGACACTAGACATTGGAATGGACAAGCAACTCCATACTTATGGCCAAAATGATGAGGATAACCCTGCATTGGGACTGAGAGGAATCCGTATGTCTCTGGCCAATCCGGAGCAATTCATCATACAACTCCGAGCCATTCTAAGAGCAAGTCTTTATGGAGAAGTAAAGATTCTGTATCCAATGATTTCTGATCCAGAAGAGATCATTCAGGCAAATAAAATCCTTGAAAGCATCAAAGAAGAGTTTAGAACTGAGCAAATTCCATTTAATGATGACATTGAAGTGGGGGCCATGATCGAAACGCCATCATCCGCCATTTGCACAGATCTCATTTTAAAAGAAGTGGATTTTATAAGCATCGGTACGAACGACCTGATTCAATACCTCTTGGCTGTTGATCGAATAAACGAACAGGTGGCTCACTTATATCAGCCTTATAATCCGTCAATTCTAAAAACGTTGAAACATGTTTTCGATGCGGCGGCAAACGCAGGGAAAAAAGTTTCGATATGTGGTGAGTTAGGTGGCGATCCTATGATCACCCTCTTCCTACTTGGCCTTGGCAACTTATCCGACTTAAGTATGGATCCCCATTCGATCCCCAGAATCAAGAAAATCATTTGCCAATCAAGCTTGAAGGACGCTGAAGAATTTTCCAAACACGTTTTAAGCCTAAGCTCAACACATGAAATTAACAGCTTCCTGAATAAGGAAATGAAAAAGCGATATCCAGCTGATTTCGCGCAGGATTCAAATTCTGAGATCAAGGACAGTTCTTCTTAAATTCTATTTAACCAAAATATTTTTATAACCCAGATAACACTTTTATTCAAAGAGGAGACTCATGAAGAAAAAATCATTTCTATTCACATCTGAATCTGTTTCAGAAGGCCATCCAGATAAAATTGCCGACCAGGTATCAGATGCTGTCCTGGATGCCATTCTGGCGCAAGATCCCAAAGCCCGGGTTGCGTGCGAAACGATGATCACAACAGGATATGCTGTAGTTGCTGGAGAAATTTCCACAAAATGTTATATAGAAATTCCGCGAATTGTAAGAAATACAATTCAAAGAATTGGCTATACCCACTCTACAATGGGGTTCGATTTTGAAACCTGCGGAGTGCTGGTTTCTTTAGATGAACAATCTAAGGATATAGCCCAGGGAGTCGACGAGGGTTCCAAAAAAGAACAGGGAGCGGGAGATCAGGGAATGATGTTTGGCTACGCTACAAAGGAAACAGCCGAACTGATGCCCATGCCGATCATGTATTCCCATAAGCTGGTAAAAAAGCTGGCCGATGTACGTAAAAACGGGAAAATACCCTACCTGCGTCCAGACAGTAAGTCTCAGGTATCGGTTCGATATGAGAACGACAAACCCGTTTGCATAGAAACAGTAGTCATTTCCACTCAGCATGACCCGAGAATCTCCAACAAAAAAATGCGTGCTGAGATCACAGAACTGGTGATCAATAAAGTGATCCCTGAAAAGTTTCGGGCAAAGAAAATGAAGATCCATATAAACCCAACTGGAAATTTTGTTGTGGGTGGGCCGCATGGTGACTGTGGTCTGACAGGGCGAAAAATCATTGTCGATACTTATGGCGGATTCTCCAGACACGGTGGCGGCGCGTTCTCAGGAAAAGACCCATCCAAGGTGGATCGTTCAGCGGCATACATGGCTCGCTATATTGCCAAGAACTTGGTGGCGGCAGGGACCGCTGACCGATTAGAGGTTCAACTTGCTTACGCCATAGGTGTTGCAGATCCTGTTTCCGTTTTTGTCGATACATTTGGCACTCATAAAATTAATCCTGATATATTTGAAGACCTGATTCGCGGTCATTTCAATTTGAAGCCTGCAGGGATTGTAAAAACTCTTGATCTTCTCAAACCAAGATATTCTCCAACTGCAGCTTATGGTCACTTCGGAAGAAAAGAAGCCAGTTTCACTTGGGAGAAAACAGACAAGGCCAAGGCACTCAAGAAGGCGGCAGGCCTATAGCCTATGGCGATTGATAAAATCCGAGTAGGTATTATCGGAGCGGGTCAAAACACCCGGAAGATGCATATCCCAAAATTGATGGGTCTTCCGGGTGTTGAACTCACTGAAGTCGCAAACCGAACCATTGCCTCTTCGAAAAAAGTCGCCTCTGAGTTTAATATCCCGCGAGTTCGCTCCAGTTGGCAGGAAATTATAAACTCTGAAGATGTTGACGCAATCGTTATAGGAACCTGGCCTTACCTTCACTGCGAGGCTTCCTGCGCGGCACTCCAATCCGGGAAACACGTCCTTTGTGAAGCCCGCATGGCAATGAACCATAGCGAAGCACAGCTAATGCTTCAGGCATCAGAAGCATCCCCCCACCTCACCGCCCAATTGGTTCCAGCACCTTTCACGCTACACGCAGATAAAACCATTAGCGCTTATATCGACCATGGTCGCCTTGGAGAGTTATTACATTTCCAGGTTGATTTCCAATCTAACTCCATAACAAACTTAGATGGTTTGTTGCACTGGCGCAGGAACAAAAAATACAGCGGGGAGAACGTAATGTTTTTAGGGATTATTTACGAATCTATTCTTCGCTGGACTGTGCCCGCAATAAAGGTTAGTGCTACAGGAAATATTTTTATCAATAAAGCCATTGACCCGGAATCTGGGAAGCAGGTCCCAATAGAGATCCCCGACTACCTTTCAGTACAAATGGAATTGGAAAATGGTATACACGGTTCCATGCTCATCACTGAGACAAGTCTCCATGCATCTCCCCCAACGATCAAAATTTTTGGATCAGAGGGTTGCTTGAAAATTGATTTCATTCCCGATGGAAAACTATGGTATGGCGCAAAAGCAGATGACTCTATGCAGGAAGTAGAGATCCTCCCTCATGACAAGGGTTCATGGCGTGTCGAGGAAGAATTCATTAACGCGATCCGGGGTAAAGAAGAAGTGAAACTGACCACATTTAACACAGGTGTGGAGTACATGCGTTTCACCCAGGCCGTAATGGAAAGTTATCGGGAGGATGGAAACACAAAGCCCTAAATAAATATCCCCCTATAATCATCCTGCGATAACCAGCGTTGCCGAATCTGCGTATACCACCTCACTATGCTTAACTGAAAACCCGTTCTCACGAAGTTCTGCACAAAGTACCTCACTTTTAGACGTAAGCCAAACTCCATTCCTCAATTGACGCTCAATGAATTTGAGTCCAAATTGATAAGTCAGTGGATACACAAATAGTTTTTTAATCCAGGCGGCAATATCTTCATTTTTTGCTGATACCCTGCGAATGCTATCTTTAACGATACGTCTGGCAGAATATTCGGGCAACGGCTCCACCACTGCAAGGGTCCCTCCCTCCCTAAGTAATCGACGAAACTCTCGATAGATATTCCCTCTCTTTTCTTGTGGGACGGTATATATTGAAAAATGGGCGATAATAATATCCACAGAATTATTTTTTAAAGGAATTGAATAAGTAAAATCTGCTTGAGCAAAATAAACGTTATTCGATATATTTCCAGCATCTGTCTTTTTTTGAGCACTAAGCAGACCCTCCAACAACATATCGGTCCCCACATAGACGCCATTCTGAATTCTATGCTTTAGAATATTAATAAGGCCACCTGACCCGCACCCGGCATCTAAGAAAATGGTGTTCTTGCCAGCAGGAAGGCACTCCACCAATCTACGCATGGATTCTACATAGGACTCTGGCGTTAACAAATCATACAAACGTGACCCAAATCCAATCCGCCAATAAAATCGGGAATAAAATGATGCCATGAATGATCCTAAGTATATAAAATGATATCAGCTAAGCGCTTGCCTGGTTTGTCTACAATCTATTATAATTGATTAATTTTTTCGTGGAGACTACCTGTTAATGGCCAAAAAACCCTTCATCAATAAACACGGGTTTGTTGAGTATCCTTTCCTTCATGATACAAGAAAGGGGAAAAACTGGTGGTTCTTTAATCTGCTGGAAGACTATCTCAAACGGCGTGCAAGGCAGAAGCATGGCCATGAGTATACTAGAGATCATATGGATGAGGATATGATGCAGTTTCTTGCAGAAACCAATCTTAAATTCTATGTCTTGATTCCTTCAGGAATGGGTATGGAGTTTAAACTGATAGGAAAGTATGAAACACCCGAACTGATACACCTTGAAGAGCCCGTTGCCTTTGTTACAGAAACATTTGGCGGAGGAAAGTTCAAATGCAATATTTATCATAAAGGTACTTTCGCCGGAACAGAAAATTACAAAGCTCACGGCGACCCTAAATGGACTGAAATCGAAGACGACAACCCCATAGGCTGACCATTTAAATCACTTCTATCGGGGCAGTTTCACGCCCTCAGCGGCATTACACCCTCTCCCCCTGCTAGAGTTCTTCGTCTGGATTACGTGGCTTTAAAATGGTAGGAACATTTACTTTCAAATCGGCAGGCAAAGCTGTAGGCGAACTTCCGGCGGCGACTTGATCTTTGGGTTTCTCCAACCGGACATAAATTTTTCCTTCGTGAACTTTAACAGGATACGTTTCTGTGTGGAGTTCAGGGTTCTGCGGGCACCACCCGGTTTTCAATTCAAAACGCCATTCATGGTTTGGACAGATCAGAATTCCTTCTTCTATTCTCCCCTCACCCAACGGTGCGCCTCGGTGTGGGCAAGTATTTTCAATAGCGTAATACTCACCTTTATAATTAAAAAGCGCGATCTCTTTTTCACCAACCGATATAATGGCCGATTTACCGATCTCCAGATCATCGCATTTCATCACTTTTGTATATTTTACTTTTTCCATAATTTCAATTCCATTTAGTCGTGGTCATCAGGCCTTATTTTTTACCGGCTTCTTTTTCATCAAGTTTGTCAACATATTCAAACTCACAATTAGCATATAGAAAATCCATCGCTTTACGCCCGAGAATTTTAGAGCTGGTGTGCTTAATGACTTCGGGATTGCTCATCATTTTATTTTTCACATCTTCCATTTTCTGTTTACTCTGTTCAGCCAGGGCTTTAAACTCCTCCTCCAAGTCAAACTGGCTGACATGAATATCTTCAAGGGTGCCAATATTTTCTAATAAAAGATATCCTTTGCAATTATTCTCGGCTTTTCCCTGCCACTCGTCTTTTGCCCTGTCCTCGTCAAACCCTGATTCTTCGAGCTTCATACCAGACTGCTCAATTTGAAACTTCATTCCCTCAATCATAAATTTCAATTCACTTTTGACCATTGATTCAGGGGCTTCTATTGAATTTTCTTTAACAATTTTATCGAAGATTTCTTCTTTAATTCGAACTTCTTCCTTTTGCTCATATATTGATTGAAGCTTGGTTTTAACACCTCTTTTCATATTTTCCACCGAATCATACCCTTCCTTCTCAACGATATCATCGGTAAGTTCAGGCATTATTCGTTTCCTCATTTCCTTAATTTTTACATTAAACACGGCAATGTCATCAGGAATTGCTTCTTTTGATCCAGGTACGGGTATGCGGACACGGCTAATCTTATTAGCCCAATTAGCCGGTAGAATTGCCTTTACTTCAAATTCTTCTCCCAGCGTATGACCTATCAACTCTTCTTCAAAACCTTTGAGCATTTTCTTTTCCCCGATACGCACAACATGGTTTTCAGCACTTCCGTTTTCCAAAGGTTGCCCATCATAGAAACCTTCAAAATCGATTGTTAGGAAATCGCCCTTCTCTGCCTTATGATCATCTTCGTGATGTTCAAAGTTTCCATATTGATCCAGAATACTATTTATTGCGACCTCTACCTCTTGTTCAGTCACTGAGGCTTCCACCTTTTTAACTTTCACTCCCTTATATGCCTTAACCTTCACTTCAGGTTTAATATCCAGAGTCACAGAAAATTTAAGAGGACTGTTCTTTTTAATATCCTGGAAATCGGAGTTATCAATTTCCGGAGCTCCGACCGGGACTATTCCACTCTCTCGCAGAGCTTTTTCATAATATTCCTGCAATAGTTCCTGAAACATATTTGTGAATGATTGTATGGGAACTTGTTTCTCCATTACTTTGCGCGGAATTTTGCCCGGTCTAAACCCAGGCATTGTCATCTGTCGATTCAATTCCTTATAGGCATTGTCAATTCTCTCAGTAACAATATTCTCTGGAATAGTGATGTCCAGTTTGCGTTTCAATGATTCCAATTCTTCAACGACCAGTTCCATATTGATTCCCTGACTAAAGATTATTTTGTGGTTAAATCCTGAAAGCCCGACAAGCTCTTATTTGTTTGAACAAGATTGGAAAACCGATTCCTAACCAGCTCCGCTGGCAATAATCAGATCGAGTTCCTTTTTAAGTTGGGTCAGAATATCATCGTATGAATAAGAACCAAGGGTTTCCGTGCCCTTTTTCAAATTCACCCTGGATGGCCCGCACCAAAGTCCGAGGTCTGCATCATCGGTCTCTCCCGGACCATTGACCCTGCACCCCATAATAGCTATGGTGAGCCTATGTTTCTCAGCGTATGCAGTAATTTTACGGACTTCCTGAGCTAATTCAACAAATTTGTCATTTTCTACCCGCGAACAGCTAGGGCAGGCAATGATATTGAGGCCATCCAGAAAATTTTCAGGGACTGATCGAAATCTACCTTCTTCGATATCCTTAATAATTTCACGACCGACATCAATTTCCTGTCCCTTTTCCTCATTGGGCAAAGTGAGAGAAACTCGGATCGTATCACCGATCCCAGCTGATATAAGTTGTTCAAACGCAATCCGCGTTTTGATAATACCTTCAGGCGGTAACCCCGCCTCAGTTACGCCCAGGTGCAAAGGAACATCAGGACGCTCCTTTGCGAATCTGCGGTTGGCGTCGATCACCTTAGTAGAGTCTGAATCCTTCAAAGAAACACAATAGTTTTCAAATTTCAACTCATCCAATATCTGGCAATGGTCTACCGCACAGCGAACCATTCCCTCCACAGGATCGTCTTTATATTTTTCTTTATAATCCGGATCAATTGACCCACAATTAACGCCTATGCGAATGGCACAGCCATGAGCTCGGGCCGCATCAATGATAAACTCGACCTTTTCACGAATCGACTTATCCTTCTCAAGATGAAACAGGTGCCCAGGGTTATAGCGAACTTTATTAACCAACGGAGCCACTTTGGGGGCTAGCTTATAATTTTCCTGAAGGTCGACAGACAAAACAGGGTTGGGAAATTTCTCACGAAGGGTTTGAAGGGCTGCGACATCTGCATCGCTATCAACTGCAATGCGAATAACATCGGCTCCCGCCTGCTCAAGAACCTCGATCTGGCGAGCTGTGGCCTCCAAGTTCTGGGTTTGTGTGGCGGCCATGCTTTGAACAGCCAATGGGGAGTCACCACCAATTTGCAGGGAACCAATACTGATCTTTCGAGTGGGGCGGTGTTTTTCGGGCATTATGAAATATAAAGTCGAACCGCCACGAAGACGGACTAAGGGTGATCTACCATTAAGGAAGATTATCAGAAAATAAAATTGTTAACAAGAATTGATGACAAGCAAGAGAGAAAAGAATCCACAGGCCCTCTCATTCGAAGAGGCACTAGAACCCTGGCTCAGACAATTTAAGTCTTTCTTAGCTTGTTCATCCCTGCCTTTGTGGTTGGGAGGCGTGCATTCTGCAGAATTATGGACTCGTTTACTTGAAAATTAGGGATAGCATTTTTCTTGAAATAATGGGAAAAGGTTGCAGATAGTCCAGTGACATCATGGGCTTCTTTTAATACGGACAGTGTATCGGTCATCTTCGTAAGATTTTTCCCGTCGACGCCAGAAAACAAGATAAATGATTGCATGGACAGGTCATAAAGCATGTT
>PVBE012825686.1_pt1 | contig 19963 bp, 20 predicted proteins | sample 1631181 | NCBI WGS metagenome assembly PVBE01 (sample SAMN08397723, study PRJNA350692) | Marine metagenome, whole genome shotgun sequencing project. | isolation source: water | place: Pacific Ocean | collected 2012-04 | reverse complement strand
CTCGAAACGCGTTGTTTTTAAATCAGTTGTATGAATGAGGCTGACTCCGGTGGAGATTCATCGCCGCCCTCGGAATGACAGATTGGGGAATTTCAGACCCCTCAGAATCGTTTTTCCGCAACCTGCTAAGAACGTCTCGGACCGCGGTCCGAACGGGACATGAACAAAGGAGCGGCAACATGGTTTACAGTGACAAGGTCGTGGATCACTTCAACAACCCGCGAAACCTGGGAAGCCTGGACAAGTCGGACCCCGCCGTGGGGACGGGGCTCGCCGGCGCGCCGGAGTGCGGCGACGTGATGAAGCTTCAGATCAAGGTCAATGATCAGGGCGTCATCGAAGAGGCCAAGTTCAAGACCTTCGGGTGCGGCAGCGCCATCGCCAGCTCCAGCCTCGCCACCGAGATGATGAAGGGCAAGACGCCGGAAGAGGCCCTGGCGATCAAGAACACCATCATCGTGGAAGAGCTCAGCCTTCCGCCCGTCAAGATTCACTGTTCGGTTTTGGCGGAAGACGCGATCCGGGCCGCTGTCCAGGACTACCAAGCAAAGAAAAACGGGGCGCAAGCCTCCATCCAAGGGAAAGGAGATAGAGGATGATCACCTTGACGGAGACCGCGGTCCGGCAGGTCAAGAAACTCAAGGAAGAGCAGAATCTGGAAGATTACGCCTTGCGGGTCGGCATCCAGGGCGGAGGCTGCTCGGGCATCTCTTACACGCTGGGATTCGACTCCGAGGTCAAGGAGAAGGACAAGGTGTTCGACATCGAGGGAATCAAGGTGGTGGTCGACATGAAGAGCCTTCTCTACCTCGGCGGGACGACGCTGACGTACGAGGAATCCATGATGGGCGGGGGATTCCGGTTCGAGAATCCGAACGCCAAGCGGACTTGCGGCTGCGGCAGCTCCTTCACCGCCTGAATCCCCGCCCGGCAAGGGTTGGAGATCGCTGAAGAGGGAACGGGGGTCTTTTCGGGATGAGGCATGCCGCCGCCTCCGAAAAGGCCCCTGATTTTTGGCGCGAACCGGCTGAACGTCCGAACGAAGGGAGAACCAGGGAGCAGGGGGGGGGCGCCGACTTTTCGGGAAGGGATGGCCGTATATGGACAAGACCGGACCGGATTCCGGGCAAGCCGCCAGACAACTGTGTTGGGACTGCAATCACGAGACCGCCGGGGGGCCTTTCTGCGAGCATTGCTCCAAGATCCAGCCGGCCGGACCGGGCACGGACCACTTTCACTTCATGGGGCTGCCGCGCCGGCTTCGGATCGACGCCCGGGACCTGGAGCGTCGCTTCTACGACCTGAGCCGAACCCTCCACCCGGATTGTTATCAGAACGCCGAGTCCTACGAGCAACGGGTCAGCCTGGAGAGCTCGGCTGTTCTCAACCGGGCGTACCGGGCGCTTCGGGAGCCTTTTGCGCGGGCTGAATACCTGCTGAAATTGGAGTCCGGATCGGACAAAGAGCTCGTCCCCTCCCCTCCGAACGAGTTTCTGGAACAGGTCTTCGAGTTCAACGAAAGGCTCCAGGATTTTCAGACGGAAGAGGACGAAGGGCGAAAGAAGGCGCTGGGCGCCGAGTTGAAGGAAGACCAACACCGCTTCGAGGAGAGAGAGGCCGCCCTGCTGTCGCGCCTGGATGATCTGTTCGGCCGCTGGGACACCGCCGCGGACGCGGGGGACGACCCGGCGGAGACCCTCGAAAACCTGAGGACGCTGCTCTCTCAGCGCAAATACATCCAAAACGCCGTGAGAGACATCACGGAGGCCCTCCATTGCCATACGTCAGTCTGAACCGCACGGGAAGCCCGGACCCGGATCCCGTCATCGGAATCGACCTGGGAACGACCAAGAGCGTGGCCGCTTACATGGACGGCGACGAGCCCCGGGTGATCCGGGATGAGGACGGGGACGGCATCCTCCCCTCGGTGATCGGGATAACCGATTCCGGATTCATCGTGGGGAAGCAGGCCCGGCGGGAAGCCGTTTCGCGGGCGAAGCGGACAATCTATTCGATCAAGCGGTTCATGGGGAGGTCCCTCGAAGACATGCGGGACGACCTCGACTTTCTGCCCTTCGAGGTCTCGCCCGAAGCGGGCGCCGTCATCCACGTCCGGGTCGGCGAGGCCGAATACACCCCGGCCGAGCTTTCAGCGCTCATCCTGCGGGAATTGAAGGATCGGGCGGAACGGCGCCTGGGCCGCGAGGTCCGCAGGGCCGTGATCACCGTCCCGGCCTACTTCAACGACAGCCAGCGCCAGTCCACCAAGGACGCGGGACGGATCGCGAGCCTGGAAGTGCTCCGCATCGTCAACGAGCCGACCGCGGCCTCGCTGGCCTACGGCCTGGACCGCGGGCGGAACGGCCTGATCGCCGTCTACGACTTCGGGGGCGGAACCTTCGACGTCTCCATCCTGAAGCTGCACGACGGGATCTTCGAAGTGCTCTCGACCTGCGGGGACACGCACCTGGGCGGAGACGACATCGACCACGTGCTCATCAAGCATTTCCGGCCCGCCGTTGAAGACGCCGCCGGCCTCTCGATGCGGGACAGCCCGGCCGTCCTTCAGGGCCTCAAGGACGCCGTCGAAGACGCCAAGATTCTGCTGTCCGACGTGGAGCGCGCCGAGGTGATCGTTGCGGCGCCGGACGGGGCCGAACCCTACCGGGCCATGTTGGACGTCGAGACCTTCGAGTCCCTGATCACCCCGGTGGTGGATCGAACCCTGGAGCCGTGCCGCCGCGCCCTGAAGGACGCGGAGGTCGCCCCCGCGGACCTGGACGAGGTGATTCTCGTCGGCGGGAGCACGCTCATTCCGCTGGTCCGCCGGAAGGTGGAATCCCTGTTCGGGAAGAGACCCCATACGGAGTTGAACCCGCGCGAGGTGGTCGCCCGGGGCGCGGCCATTCAGGCCGGCGTCCTGGCCGGGGCCGTTCAGGACATCCTCCTGTTGGACGTCACCCCCCTGTCTTTGGGCATCGAGGTGATGGGCGGGGTGACCAGCGTTCTGATTCCCCGCAACAGCACCCTTCCCACCAGCGCCCACGAGGCGTTCACAACGTACGTGGACGGCCAGGCGTCGGTGGACATCCACGTGGTCCAGGGGGAGCGGGAGCTGGCGGCGGACAACCGGAGCCTGGCCCGGTTCCAGTTTCAGGGGATCGAGCCGCTGCCGGCCGGGATCCCCCGAATCGAGGTGACGTTCCTCATCGACGCCAACGGCATACTCAACGTGTCCGCGAGGGACACGAAGACCGGGAGCGTCCAGTCGGTCGAAGTCAAGCCGTCCTACGGACTCACCGACGAGGAAGTGGAGCGGATGATCCGCGAATCCTTCGATTTCGCGGAGCCCGACCTGACGGCCCGCCTCCTCATCGAGGCGCGGACCGAGGCCGAAACCGTCATGCGGGCGGCCGAGAAGGCGTTGGCCCAGGGGGCGGGCCTAATCGGAGAGGACGAGAAGAAGGAGATCGAGGAGACCCTCGGTTCCATGCGGGACGCCGTCCAGGGCGACGACCGGGAGGTCATCCAATCCCGCCTGGATCGATTGAACGAGGCCTCTTTTCACCTCGCCGAGGTGCTCATGGACAACACGCTGAAGGCCGCCATCGAGGATCACCCGGTGGAGGATTTCCTGAAGGAATGACTCCGCCGCGGGGCTTCGCATCACACGGCGGCGCTCACATGCCCTGAGGGGAGGGGTGGCGCGAATGTATCAAGTGACCTTCGTTCCGGATGGCGTAACGGTGGAGACCGAGGCGGGAGAAACCCTCCTGGACGTCGCCAACCGGAACGGCGTCTTCATCGACAGCAACTGCGGCGGATTCTGCGCCTGCAGCACCTGCCATGTCATCATCAAAGAAGGCATGGAGCACCTGCCGGAGGCGACCGAGGAAGAGGAGGACCAGCTCGACGAGGCCACCGGTCTGACGCTGACCAGCCGCCTCGGCTGCCAATGCGTCCTCGGGGAAGAAGGACCCGGCGAGGGCGAGCTTGTGGTCGAGATTCCCCTGCACAACCGAAACGCCCCGGGGATCATCGGCGGCCACGCCCACGGCGACGATCGCAGCCACGTCACCGAACACGCCCACAACGAAGGACATTAGCCGCCCGCGATGAAGTTTGGATGGCACGACCCTGAAGACATCGGCATCGCGCTCTACGAGAAGCATCCGGACCTGGACCCGCTGACCATCCGCTTCACCGACCTCCACCGCTGGGTCACGGAACTGGAGGACTTCGACGATGAGCCGAAGGAGTCCAACGAGGGGCTCCTCGAGGCCATTCAAATGGCCTGGCTGGAAGAGCGCCGGGAAGACCGGGAAGGCTAATCCGCCGCCGGGTCCGTTCGCTCAATCGAAAAACGGAGCCCGCCGCGCGGGAGAGAGAAAGGAGCGGCCACAGGGGCGCCGCTCCTTTTTTTGTCGTGGAATTGAGGAAGAGAAAAGTGTCCGCGCGGCCCGCGCTCAGCGGCGGCGGAAGGACCGGCCCCTGCCTCGGCGGGAAAGGGACGGGGCGGAAGGCTTTCGATTTTCCAGATCCAGAACGTATGCGAAGTCTCCGTAATCGAAGCTCTCCTCGCGCCCTTTGGCGATCTCCATTCCAATGAACCGCTCGATCGCCTTCAGCATGTGCTCCTCGTCCAGGGTGACCAGCGTCACGGCCCAACCGTCGGCGTCCGCCCGGGCGGTCCGGCCGATGCGGTGGATGTAGTCCTCCGGGTTATCCGGAACGTTGTAATTGAGCACATAGGTGATGCCCTCGATGTCCAGACCGCGCGCGGCGACATCGGTGGCCACCAGGATCTGCGTTTTCCCGCGGCGGAAATCGGACAGGGCCTTCTCGCGCTCATTTTGGCGGCGGTCGGAATGAATCAGGTCGATCGAAAACCTCTCCCGCGTGAGCATCTGGGCCAGGACGTTCACGTCCTGGCGGGTCCTGGCGAACAGGAGGAGCCGGCCGTACTCCCTTTCCCGGAGGATGTGAAGGAGGAGATCCATCTTGCGGGATTTCGAGACGCGGTAAGCCAGGTGCTCTATCCCTTCCGCCGGCGCGGCCCTTCTGCCGACCTCGACGGTGACCGGGTCGGTGAGGGCGGCCCCGGCCAAGGCCCGGATCCCCACCGGCATCGTCGCGGAAAACAGCATGGATTGCCGCTTCTTGGGAAGAAAGGTCAATATCCGCCGGATGTCCGGGGCGAATCCCATGTCGAGCATTCGGTCCGCCTCGTCCAGGACGAGGAATTGAAGTTTCTTGAAATGGACGTTCCTGCGCCTCATTTGATCCAGGAGGCGCCCCGGCGTGGCGACCACCACGTCCACGCCGGACGCCAGGCGCTTCGCCTGGACGTCTATGCTCACGCCGCCGTAAACCCGGACGATCTTGCACTGAGAAAACTTCGCCAGCTCTTCGAAATGCTCGGCCACCTGGACCGCCAATTCCCTTGTGGGCGTCAGGACCAGGGCGCTTGGCCCGGCCCCCTCTTTGAGCCGTTTCAGGATAGGCAGGGCGAACGCCCCCGTCTTCCCCGTGCCGGTCTGGGCGCAGGCGATCAAGTCCCGCCCCGCCAAGGCCACGGGAATGGAGTCAAGCTGAATGGGCGTCGGTGTCTGCCAGCCCGCCTTTTGAACGGCGCGCAGAAGCGGGGGGGACAGGTCGAGTTGCTCGAATGAGGTGATCGGTTCAGGCGGAATGGGGCCGCCGGCATCGGTTGCCGGCAGCGCAACTTCTACGGAATCCATCAAATCTCTCTTTCTGTCACAAAAAAAGGCCCGGCGAGCCGCCGTGCCCTCCCTGCTCGATTGGACCCACACCTAGTTGACAGAAAGAAGTGGAATCCTTCCGGGTTTACGGAAAACCGCCGGGAACCGCTCGGTCCGGGGAGATCCTCATCAGGCGTACGGTCGTCGCATTGGGCCGGAACTTCAAGAATATCCATGGATGTCTGTATTTAGGGCATCGGGAGAGATTAAGCAAATCGATTTGCCCCATCGAAAAAATGGGGTCCGGACTTTACTCTTCGTTTCTCCCGCGGCCTTCCGGTCCCGGGCTCATCCGTCCCGTTCGACAGCAAGTCTCACCCGCAACCGAGAAGGGTGTCAACGAAAGGCCCGACCCCATCTTCGCTCCGACCGGAGCCCCGGGGGTCAAGTTCACTGGTAGGGCAGGCTTTCGATCCCCTCCCGCTCCCTCCGGTCCATCTCGGACCGCACCAAACCCACCGCCTGGGAGAAGGGAAAGGTTTCGCGCGTCACCTGAAAATCCGGGTCCGTGGAGAGGGGGTGCCAGTAAACGCCGTCCCGGTCCACGCACACCTCCGGGAGGACCCGATCGGCGCAGAGGTCTTTGCCCCGCTCGGAGAAACCCCTTCGGATCAAGGGGCGGACAAAGACGTCGGCCTCGTCGATTCCCTTCGCGGAGAAAAAATCGACCAGCTCCGCCTCCCCGCCGTCCGATTCGGGCGTTTCCGTTCCGCCGATGCGGGCCTTGAATCCCTGGGTCAGCAGGGCGTCCACCCCGCGCATCGTTTGAAGCCAGCTTCCGGCGCCCCGGTATAAGTCGTTGCGGTCCGGGCGGGCGCTGTCCACGCTGACCTGCAGGGTCAGGCGCCCCCCCCCCCCCGCCGGCAGGGCCTTCAGGCGCTCCATCCGGCGCGGTGTGAAAAGGGTCGCGTTGGTCAGGACGGTCGTAGAGATCCGCCGGACGGCGTAGTCGAGGAGATCGAAGATGCGGGGATGGATGAACGGCTCGCCGCCCGTCAGATAGAGCTCATCGAATCCGAGGGGGAGGGCCTCGTCCAGAAGCCTCTCGAAGACATCGAGACCGATTGCCCTCGGCTCGGCCTCGGGATGGGACTTGACGATACAATACAAGCACGAGAGGTTGCACTCGTAATTGGTGTAGACCCAAAGCCGGCTGGATAACTCGAACGCCATCTTCCCCGTTCCCACGCCCCGACCCGACCGGCGTCATTCAACCCAACGCGCCGGAAGGTCCCGGCCGGAGTCGTTCTCGAAAGGTGAACACCAATCCTCGGAATCCATCTTGCCCGGCGGGCGGACGTCGAGTCAATCTTCGTTCCGCTCAGCCGTTCCGAAACGCGTCCCCGCCCCACGGAAGCTGAAAGGTCCGGGACCGCGCGTTCCCTATCCTCGATGAAGGGGGCGAGGTCTACCGCATCGCCGGCATCTCGGAGGATGTCACCGGGCGAAAGACCCTGACGGATCAGCTCCGCCAAAGCCAGAAGCTCGAGGCGCTGGGCCAGCTCGCTTCCGGCGTGGCCCACAACTTCAACAACTCCCTGGCCGTCATCCTCGGGCGCGCCGAGCTCTCGGGACTTCTCACCGAGGACCCCAAGCTTCGCCGGAATCTGGAGATCATCGAGAAAGCGGCCCATGACGGCGCCAACACGGTCAAACGCCTTCAGGACTTCGCGCGCAAGCGCGAGGACCGCCCGACGGGGACCGTTGGGCTGAACGACATCGTCTCCGACGTCATCGAGATGACCCGGCCCCGCTGGAAGGACGAGGCCGAGCTGCTGGGCGTCCGCCTCGAAGTCGGGTTCGATGCCCGGGCCGAAAAGGACACCGTCCGGGGCGAAGGCTCCGAGCTTCGGGAGATCCTGATCAACCTGGTCCACAACGCCCTGGACGCGATGCCCGATGGGGGGCGCATCGCCTTCGCCACCGAAAACGCGGCGGACGAGGTGATCGTCTCGGTGACGGACTCCGGGATCGGGATGGGCCCCGAGACGCGCGAGCGCGCGCTGGAGCCGTTTTTCACGACCAAGGGCGAGCGCGGCACCGGCCTGGGGCTCAGCATGGTTTATGGAATCGTCGGACGGTATGGGGGCCAAATGGAGATCGAGAGCGCCCCGGGAAAGGGGACGGCCGTGCGGCTGACCCTGCCGGCGGCCGATGAACAGGCGCGGGACCTCTCTACACCGAGGTTGATCACCTCCGCTTCCCGGCGGATTCTCATCATCGAGGACGAGGAAGAAGTCACGGAGCTCGTCGCCGAGATTCTGCAAGGAGGCGGCCACACGGCCGAATTCGCCACGGACCCCCGCGATGGGCTCGACAGGTTCAAAAATGGGACCTTCGACATCGTCATTACGGACCTGAGCATGCCCGAGATGCCGGGTTGGCTGGTCGCCGAGGAAATCAGACGTCTGAACCCGAGCGTGCCCCTCATCCTGCTCACGGGCTGGGGCGGGCAGTTGGACCCGGAACGGTTGAAGGCGAACCATATCGATTCCGTCCTCTCGAAGCCGATCAACCGGGCGGATATCCTGAATTCAGTTGAGCGGGCTTTCGCTGATTGAAAAATTGAAACGCCCCTGATTCCCGGGGGCGCTTCGCCGGACTGGATGACGACCCCTTCCATTGGTAGAATCTTTCATTCCCGTTTCCAGCTGAGACATCCGACCCCCGCGGAACACCCGGAGATTCGCCCATGCGGTTCAGCGTCGCCATCCCCAGTTGCATGGAGGGCCTCATCTATCCGTATCCGTTCGCCGATCCCGGACAGATCGTTCGGATCGCGGCGGAGGCCGAGGCCATGGGGTACGAGGCCGTCTGGCCCAACGACCACATCACGACCCAGAATTACGTGGCCCGGATGTGGCCCAAGCCCCCCCGCTTCTACGAACCGTTCGTCCTGCTCTCGTTCGTCGCGGCGGCGACGAAGACGATCAAGCTGGCCACGGGCGTCGCCGTCCTGCCTGTCCGCGAGCCCATCATCCTGGCGAAGACCGCCGCGACGCTGGACGTCTGCTCCGGCGGGCGGGTGATCCTCGGCGTGGGCCTGGGGGCCTACCGGGAAGAGTACCGGGCCGCCAACCCGGGGGGAGCGCCCCACCGCGGCAAACTGATGGACGAGCGGATCGCCGCCCTTCGGGCGCTCCTCCAAAATCGCAAGGCGACCTTTCAGGGCGAATACGTCCGCTTCCGAGACGTCGAGATGTATCCCAAACCCGTCCAGAAGAAGATGCCCATCTACATCGGCGGCAACTCGTGGGACGGGGTGGAAAGGGCCGGCCGGTACGCCGACGGCTGGTTCCCCGCCATCCTGACCCCCGAAGAGATCGCCGAGCGCGTCAAGCGGATGAAGGACGTGGCGAAGGAGGCGAACCGGAGCATTCGGCACATCGACATCGCCCCCCAGCTGGGCGTCACCCTCGCCCGGACCGAACCCCAGGCGCGGCGGACGTTTCAGGCCTCACAACTCCGGCACCACCTGCAATCCCTGCGGAAGTCCACGCTGAAAGAGCAGACCCTGTCCGACTTCGGGGCGAACAACCTCATCGGGACGCCGGCCCAGGTGATCGACCGGATCGGGGACTATCAAGACGCCGGCGCGACCCACCTAGCGGGGATCATGTTCGGCGTGAATTCCGTCCGGGCGTTCCTGGGCCAGATGGAGAGGTTCGCCGCCCACGTCATGCCGGCCTTCCGGGGCCGCTGAGGGGCATTCCGAACGCCGTTGGGGGCTCGGCCGAATCTTCCGGAGCGGTGAATCCCGCATAATGGGCGGGAGTGTAAAGCTCTCCGGCGCGTCATACGGTCGGAAGGATGGCCCGTGAGCCGGGCGCCTCGAATCCAATACAAGGGGGGGAAGATTGATGAAATGCACCATGATTGCCGGAACGGCCGCCGTTGCCCTGATTTTCGGTCTGACATCGGCCGCGCCCGCGTTCGAGTGTCCCGCCCGCTTCAAGGACGCGGAGGCGGCCATGAAAGGGATGTCGCCGGGGGCGAACCGGAAGCTCGTCCACGCCCTCATCGACAACGCGAAGATGATGCTCCAGGGCGGCATCCACAACCACGAGAAGCCCCAGGGGGTCTACGACCACGGGCGGTCCGTCGCGAAGGCCAAGGCCGCCGAGGGCTACGCGTACGGCGCGGAGGTCATGACCCGCGCCTTGAAGTAAGCGGGCCGGCCGCACCCCGCTCGCCCGAACCCGGGGGATCGGCTTTCAGGCGTCCGTCGGCTGATTCCGGCGGGGGGACCGACTCTCATGGCCCGCCGCCGGACGCATCCGGATTCAAGGGCCGTCCCGCTATCCGGCGGACGCCCGATTCGATCGCCCGCGCAGCCTGGGGATTCAAGAACCGGCGAAACGGGTGGAAGACCGGAAACCCTTGAAGATTAGCAACAGGCACAAAAGGATTTCCCTCTCCGTCATCTCCCTCATCGGTCTCGGGGTCGCCATCATCTGGCCGCTTGTGAAACCGTCGCCGAAGCGGGAGCGCAAAGCGGTGATCGATCGCCGGCCTTTCCCCCGCCGCCGAGGCCGGCCGGGACGCGTTCATGAAAGACTGCGCCGCGTGCCACGGCCGGGACGCCGCCGGAACGGATACGGGTCCCCCGCTGATTCACCGGATCTACCATCCGGGACACCACGCCGATTTCGCCTTCCACCGGGCCGTCCGGCCCGGCGTCCGGCAACACCATTGGCGGTTCGGGGACATGCCCGCCCTGCCCCACGTAAGCCGGGAGCGGACCGCTTCCATCATCCGGTTCATCCGGGAGATCCAGAAGGCCAACGGTGTCTTCTGAGCGGACCCCCTCAGGCGCCCCGGACGGAGATCATCCCTTTGGGCATGCGGTTGAAGCACTTGAAGCCGTCCTCGGTGACGAGGACGGTGTCCTCCACCTGGAACCCGCCGAAGCCGATCTCGTAGTACGGCGGCTCCACGTTCACCACCATTCCGGCCTCCAGGGGCCTTCCCTCCAGTTCATTCAGGATGGGCGGCTCGTACAGCTCGACGCCGATCCCGTGTCCGACGTGGTGGCGCTCGTAACGGGGGAGGCCGCTTTCGCGCACCGTCGAGACGGCCGTCCGGAACACCTCGCGGGCGGGCGTCCCGGCCCGCACCCGATCCAGCGCGGCCAGGTGCCCCGCCAGCAGGGCCGCGTAGACTTCTTCCTGGCGCCGGGCCGGGTCTCCCAGGACGGCCGTTCGGGCGATGTCGGCGTGGTATCCCAGAACCCGGCACCCGACGTCGAAGCGGATGAGGTCCCCGGGGCGGAGCGCGCGGTCCGAAGGCCGGCCGTTGGGAAACGCCGAGTGCGGACCGACGCCGATAACGGTCAAAGAGGGGCGCGCCCCCCGGCGGATCAGGACGCACTCGTACACCTCCGCCATCTCGCGCTCCGTCATCCCCTCGCGGGCCTCGGAAAGGACTTCCTGCACGGCCTCTTCGGAGATTTCCACCGCCCGGCGCAGCCGCCGGACCTCTTCCGCGGTCTTGATCCGGCGCACGCGGCGGAAGGTCTCGTAGGCCGGCTCGACCTGGCATTGGGAAAGAGCCTCGGAAACCGTCGCGAACCCCGGCGCGTCCAGCCCCTTTTCGTCCAGCCCCACCACGCCGGAACCCGCCGCGCCCAGACTGCCCATCGCCTCCCGCAGGGCCCCGGCGGCCGAGGGGGCCGGCGCGCCCCCCAAGACCAGCCGCCTGAGGTTCGCCCCGTCCTCATCTCCCCCGGCCCCTTCGCCCGGGTCGTAGAAGAACGCGCCGTAAGGATAAAATTTGCCTTCCATCGCTTCCGCCGACTCCGCCGCCCGATCCAGCTCGCCGACGGGGGCGACGACGGCGACCGGGTGAGCGGGGTCCTTGGGAACGACGGCGAACACCCGCACTCCCGGAATGAGCGACTGCCCGAGGCTTTCGAAGCCGGACGCATAGACGACGTTTTCCGGGGTGGCGGCGATGAGGGCGTCCAGGCCCGCCCGCGCCATTTCATCGGCCGCGCGTTCACGGTCTATCAGCATGAAAGCATCCTTCAGGGGAAATCCTTCCCCCTGGGGGGCGTCCGGCCGCTTCTCAGTAAGGCGGCCAGGGAAAATGGCGGTGATGGCTCGGGGAGGGATAGACCGGTTCATTCAGGATGATCTCGAGGCGCAGATCGAGAGACCGGATCTCCTCCGGGTCCAGGAGCTCCCGCAAGGGCTTCGCGATGGGGTCTCCCCGCTCGATCTTATCCTGGAACCCCTTGACGTCCCGGAGCAACGCCTCGGGGATGGGCTCATCCTGGAAGTCCCAGATCACGGTCCGCAGCTTGGGGTAGGCGTGAAAGGTGAGGCCGTGGTCGATCCCCCACACGCGCCCGTCCACGCCGAGGAAACAGTGCCCCGCCTTGCGGTCGGCGTTGTTGGCAATCATGTCGAACAGCGCGATGCGTCTCAGGATGTCGAGATGTTGTTCCTGGAGGGTGGAATAGTCCGTCTCTTCCCGCGGCGCGACGTAGAGCTGGATCGATCCCACGCCGTGCGGGCCGGACCGGATGACCGTCGGCGGGACCAGACCCCAGCCGAGCGCCTCGCTCGTCTGGAAGGCGGCGACCTCGCGCTTATAGAGCCCGTTCGGAAAATCCCACAGGGGCCGTTCGCCTTTGTGGGGCTTGTAGATGCCCAGGAAGGAGGAACCGTCCTGGGTCCGGAGCGGCGCCGCGAAGGTGTAGTTCGAGCCCCAGGGCACCAGCTCGCACTCCCCCAGGTCGGCTTCCCGCAGCATCCGGCAGACCTCCTCGACACTCACGGCGCGCCGACCCGGGGAAGGCTCGCCGCCTGGGGCGCGCTTAGGCATTCCGTCTTCTATCCTCTCGCTTCCCGTCGGGGTCGAAGGCGGGCGGGACGGCCCCCCCCTTCTCTTCGGGTCGGGCCTGTCCGGGCGGAAGGGGCGATTCGGGTCTCGAAACGGGCGGCCATCGGCAGGACGCTACATCAGCGGGGGTTCCGTTCCGCGGGCGGATGATGTCCGTTGGTTCGGGGACAGATGTGACCTTTGGGATCTATCGGCTGATTGCAAAGCGGACAGATGGGGCGTCCCCCCATGCAAACCTCTCGGGCCTGCCGGCACATGTCGGCCAGCACCCGGCGGCCCGCCCGGAAGCTCATCGTCGCCTCGATGTCCGCAAACGCATCTTCCAGGCTTTCTCCTTCTTCCAGGTCCTCCCCGTCCTCTCCGGCTTCTTCCGCGGACGCCTCCGCCGCCTTTTCCAGGGTCTCGGCCAACACATCCACATCATGGACGACAAAGACAAACTGATCGGTTTCCTCGTCGTAGCCCATCCCCATCCGGCCGATCTTGAATTCCAGCGGCTGATACTCCTCATCCGGGACTTTCTCCGTCCGGGACGAAGACGCTCCCCGATCCGCCGGCGTCGAATCCAGCATGCGCTCGACGGACACCGCCATGCTGTAAAGCTGCTCCTTCTCCAGCCACAAACAGGCGCCGCCCATCGAGGCGTCGACCAGGAGGCGAAAGGTCCGCGTTCCGGGAACGCCGATGGATTCGGCCTGGAAGACCTTCACCTGCCCGATATCATGCGTCGCCTCGTCCATCTCGCCTCGTTCGCGGTTGGGGCGCCGAAGCGGTTTCGGAAACCGCCCGGGTTCGTCCCCCGGCTTATACCCCACGGGACGGCGGTTGTAAACGCGCTGTCTGGGTTCAAAACAGATGAGACATCGGGGCCGTTTTTCCGAGCTTCTCCAGGGCCTTCACGCGCCGCCAACTGACGGCCCTCATCGAGGAAAGCCGCCTCCCGGCAATCATTTTCCATTCCCGGAAAACCGGGAAGCGACCCCGCGATAGCAGGCGGCCAGCAAGCGGGCGCCTTGCCTCGCGCTGAAATGGTCGTGCACGCGCCGGCGGCCCGCCTCGGCGATGGCCGTTCGCCGGGCCTCGTCCCGGGCCAGACCCGCCAGGACCCCGGCCAGGGCGTCCGGGTCTCCCGGGGTGAAGAGCAGGCCGGTCGCGCCGTCCTCGATGAGCTCGCCCATGGGCTCGATGCGGCTCGCCGCCACCGGAACGCCCAGGGCCATCGCCTCCAGGGGGACCAGGGGGAAGCCCTCGGACGCCAGCGAGGCGAACAGGACCGCGTCGGCGGCCTGGAAAACGCGGTGGGCGTCGTCCCGGACGCCCAGGAACACCACGCGGCCGCCCAGATTCAACGACCGGCTGAGACCGCGCAGGCCCTCTTCCTCCTCCCCGCCGCCGGCGAGGTAGAGGCGGGCCCGGGGGACCAACGGCAGGAGCTTCTCCACGGCGCGCACCATCACCGCGAAGCCTTTCTGCGGCACGAAGCGCGCCGCGCCCGCCAGGACGAACTCATCCGGCGCGGCGCCCAGCTCCGCCCGCACGGCCCGGCGGAGCGCCGGGTCCGGCGCGGCGAACCGGGCCGTGTCGACGGTGTTGTGGATAACCGTGACGCGGTCCTCCCGGAACCCCAGAAGACGGACGGCGGACCGCTTCGCGTGACGCGAGACGGCGACGGCGTGATGACAAAACCGCCTGGCCGTGAACCGGTCCATCCGGAGCCGCTTGCTCTGGTCGTAAAACCCCTTCCAGTCGGGCTCGTACATCGTGTTCTGGATGGAGGTCATAACGGGAACCCGGCCCGCCCACCGGCCCGCCAGGCGGGCGCAGACGTCCGCGTAGAAGAGCTGCGCGTGGACGATATCGGGGCGGCGCTTCCGGATGATCTTGCGGAGACGATGGACGCCCTTCGGGATGTCCCGCGGGCCCGACACTCCGAGCCATTCGGCCTCGATGCCGAGCGCCTCCACTTCCGGTTTCAGATCATTCGCCGGGAGGACGTGGGCGACGCGGCTCTCGACGGCCTCGCCGCCCAGGTAGGCGAGGTCATTGACCAGCCGGCGCTCGGCCCCCCCTCGGGACAGGGACTCGATCACCTGAAGGACGCGCAGGGGGCGGCCCTCCCCCCCCCCTCCCCCCCCTTCGGCCGGCCGGCTCAAACCGCCGCCGGGGCGGCGGCCGGGGTGAGCGGACCGTCGATCATTCGGCGAAACCAGATCTCCAGATTAACCCAGCTCCACAGGGCCAGGCGGATATTCTGCTCGCCCCGGCAGTGGCGGTCGTATTCGCGGAGAACCGTCTCGTGGTTGAAAAAACCGCGCGCGCGGAACGCCTCCGACCCGAAGAGGTCCCGGACCGTCTCGCGCATATCGGTCTTCAGCCAGAGGTCGGTGGGCGCCAGAAAGCCCTTCTTGTCCGTCCGGGTGCGGATGACCTCCGGCAGGACGCCCCGCATGGCGTTTCGCAGGACAACCTTCGTCCGGCCGTCCCGGATCTTCTGACTGCCCGGCAGGCCGTAGGCGTATTCCACCAGGCGGTGATCCAGAAACGGGATCCGAGACTCGACGGAGAAGGCCATGCTGTTGCGGTCCTCGAAGTGGAGCCATCCGGGCACGGGGTAGATCCGCAGGCCCATGTAAGAACACGTCCGAAGGCCCGAGCCGTCCCGGAGGCTCAGGGTATCCGGCTCGCCGTGGGTTTTCACGAAATCGGAATCGAGGACGCCGTGGAAACCCGTCCCGTTCCGTTTGAGGGACCGTTTCAGCCCCTCGGGGGTCCGCAGGCTCGCCAGGACCCGCGCCGCCGACGCAACGGCCCTTCCGCCCCCGCCCCAGCCGGCGCGCCGGTAGGCGTTCACCTCGCGAATCAGGCACCCCCACCGGCCCGCGCCCAGCAGATCGGCGAAATGATAGATGAAGTCCTGGGGATAGCCGTTGAGGAGCTCGTCCCCCCCGTGGCCGCTCAGGATGACCTTGACGCCTTGGGCGCGGACGGACCGCATGACGTACCACTGGGCGAACTGGTTCAGGTTGTGAAAGGGCTCGTCCTGGAACCAGATCAGGTCGGGCAGCAGGCCGAAGAGATCATCCACCCGGGGGAAGACGTACTGTGCGTCCGCGCCGGTGTGCTCGACGACCGGATGGATGAATTCCCGCTCATCGTATTTCGGGTCCTCGAAGCAGGAGGAGAACGTCCTCAGCCGGGCCGGGCGGATCGCCTCCGCCGCCACGCAGGCGATGGAGGAAGAGTCGAGTCCCCCGCTGAGGCAGACGCCGAGCGGGACGTCGCTGCGCAGCCGGAGCCGGACGGCGTCGCTGAAGATGTCCCGGAACCGCTCGGCGGCCTCCTCGTCGGTCCTCGGCGAATCGCCGGCCGCCGGGCGCTCGATCTCCCAATACCGCTTGACCTCGATCCGGCCGTCCCGGAGGGTGAGAAAGTGGGAGGGCGGGATCTGCCGGATGCCGTCGAAGAACGTCGCGTCGGTGAAATCCATCAGGCCGGACCCGGTGGCCAGGTACCGGTGGATGGTGGGACCGTGCGGCTTCCGCGGAACGTCCGGGTGGAGAAGGACCGACTTGATCTCCGACGCGAAGAGAAAGCGCCGTCCGTCGTCGAAGTAGTAGAAGGGTTTGATGCCGAAGCGGTCGCGCGCGCAGAAGAGCTTCTTTGCGCGGTCGTCCCAGAGGGCGAAGCCCCACATGCCGTTGAAGCGCTGAAGGCAGTCCTCGCCCCACTCTTCGTAGGCGTGGAGGATGACCTCGGTGTCGCACCGGCTCCGGAAGACGTGCCCCCGGCCCTTGAGCTCCTCCGCCAGCTCCACATGGTTGTAGATCTCGCCGTTGTAGGCCACCCAGACCGAGCGGTCCTCGTTGCACATGGGCTGGGCGCCGCTTTCGGAGAGGTCGATGATGCTGAGACGCCGGTTGGCGAGGGCCAGGGGAGCGGAAGAATTGTCAGCGGGCGACGGCCGGGAATGGAATTTCGGGTCACGGACGCCGGTCGGGTCGAGAAGGACGAAGCCCTCGCCGTCCGGCCCCCGGTGCGCGATAGCGTCGTTCATCCGCACCAGCGCCTTCACGTCCACCGGCGCGCCGTCGCGATGATAGATGCCTACGATTCCGCACAAAGTCTTTCGTCTTCCCGATGAGTGTTCCGCGACCACGGAGGATTCGAGAAACAGCCGTCCGGCTCAGCCCGAGACGGCCTCCGGAAGCGCCGCCTCCTCGCGGGCTTCGATCCCCGTCTCGGCCAGGGCCTCCCGCGCGAAGGCCAGGTTCTTCTCGACCGCACCGGCGTTGGGGGTGACGACCTTTTCCGCCGCCAAGCAGACCCGCCGCGTCGCGTCCGCGTCCCGCAGGAGGCGGAGGATCGTCGCGGCCATCTCCTCCCCGGTCCGGACGCAGAGGCCGGGGTCGGCGGCGAGCAGGACCTCCGTGACCTCCCCCCAGTGGTTCATGTGGGGGCCGAAGAGCAGGGGGCGGCCGTGGACGAGCGGCTCGATGGGGTTGTGGCCGAACGCCAGCCTCCCCTTGGGAACGATGCTCGCCCCGACGAAATCGACCGTCCCGATCCCGTAGAGACGGCCCAGCTCGCCGAAGGTGTCCACGATGATCACCGCGTCCCGGGGGGCCTCGCCCGCGTCCAGGGTGGTCTTGCGCTGATAGTCCAATCCCGCCTTGGAGAAGACCTCATCCAGCTTGAGGGTGTTGCTGTAATAGCTCGGGGCCATCAGGAGGCGGAAGCCGGGATGGTGTTCCCGGACGCGCCGGAAGGCCTCCAGGACGACTTCGTCCTCTCCCGCCCGGACGCTTCCGGCGACGAAGACGGGGGCGTCCGGCGGAATGCCCAGCGTCCGGCGCATCCCGCGCCGCTCCCCATCGGAGAGCCGGAGGAATTCCAAATCATACTTCATCTCCCCGACCACCTTGATTTTCTCCGGGTCCGCGCCCAGGCGGCGATACCCTTCCGCGTCCGCCTCCGACTTCACGCCGATGCGGTCAAAAAATCGGTGAAACCTCCGGGGGATGGAGCGCGCGATGATCTCGTGCGCCTCGTAGCCGTGGCTCATGAACCCGCTGAGGAGGACCGTCCGGACCCCGGCCCGTTGGGCCTCCCGGCAAAGGACCGGGTAGCTCATGTTCTCGATGAAAAACAGAACCCGGGGTCGGAGCGTCCGGATCACCCGGCGGACGACGTTTCTCAGGTCCCACGGACTGTCGAAGACAAAATCCAGCGCCTTCCTTTTCCTTGAGAACTCGAAGGAGTATCGGTTGTTGGTCGAGAGGACGAGATTGACATCCGGATACATCTCCCTCAACCGGTTGACGAGGGTGACAACCTGCGTGTTCTCGCCGCCCGAGAGGGCCTCGATCCAGACCGTGGGGCGCCGTCGGGCAAGCTCCCCGAGCCCCTTCGGCAGGAAGCCCCACCGGCTCCGGAAAAACCTCCGGAAGTAGGGATCCCTCCCGAAAACCCCCCGCTTCCAGAAGGTGACGAGGAGGTAGGCGTACGCCTTGCCGATGAACCTGGCCTCTCGCAGCAGCGCTTTCGGGTTCAATCCTTCCGGGCCCCCTCGCCGTCCCGCTCCAGGGCGGCCGTCCAGGCCGGCAGGAGGGATTCGGCGATCTCCAAATCCAGCTTCGAGCGCACGTCGACCCGTCCGGAGATACCCCGAATGGGGACCATCCCCACCCGGTAGCCCAGACGGTCCCCCCGCTTGATGACCTCTCCCCGGGTCGCGCAGACCATGCCGCTGATCTCCCGGTAAATGGGCTTGCGCGCCGAACGGGGGGCGTGGCCCGACTCCCCGATGTGCGTGAGCCCCCGGTTGTCCTGAAACCAGAAGTTCGCGGTTTCCTCGAAGGCCACGAACACGGAATCCAGGTCCTGACTCACGAGCGTCTCGACGATCCGGTCGATAAGCCCGGGCGGGCGGAGCGGGTGCGACACCTCCAACAGGACCGCCACGTCCACGGCCCGGCCCTCGCTCTCCTCGAGCGAATCGACGGCGTGCTGAAGCACACGCTCGAGGGGAACGTCGGACCCGGCCAATTCGTCCGGCCGCAGAAACGGGACCTCGGCCCCTTCCCCGCGCGCCAACTCAGCCAACTCCGGGTCTTCCGTGCTGACGATGATCCGCTCGACAAGGCGGCTCCGCTTCGCCGCGTCCAGGGTGTGGACGAGAAGCGGCCTCCCGCCCAGCCGCTCCCGGTAGAGGGGCTTGCCCTGAACCGGCACGAGGGCGATGACCCGGCGAGGATGGGGATCAGCGGGCGGTGTCATAGATGTGGGCACCCTCCCATTCGGTCAAGACCTTCTCCGCCAGCCACAGGTCGAATTCGTCGTGGATGTCGATGTTGGCCGCCGGGTCGTCATACCACAGGATGTCCACGCGGTCGCCGACCCGGCGCGGCGGCTCCCCCGTCAGGAGCCGGGCCCGTGTGGCGCAGGCCAGTCCGGTGTCCTCGCGGTAGGTCGGCCTCTTTTCTTGGCGGGAGCCGTGGCCCGCATATTCGCCCAGGGGCTCGAACCCCCCATCCGGCGCGTCCTTCCAGAAATTCTTGTGCGTCTTCAGGGCGGCGAAGGCCGTGTCGATAGCGGGGTCTTCCTGAAGGCGCCGGACCACTTCGTCGATCCAGCCGGGGCGCCGGAAGACGTCGGTGGTCTGGAGGTAGACGAGGACACCCACCTCGGTCCCTTCGTTTTGCGCGAGCCAGTGGCAGGCGTGGGCGAGGGTGTCTTCGGTGGTGGCGAGATCCGACGTCAGGTCGACCGTCCTGCCCGCCGGCGTCCGGTACGTCTCGGGCCGCAGGAAGGGGGTCTCCGCGCCCCACTCGCGGGCGGCGGCGGCGATCTCTTCGTCGTCCGTCGTGACGATGACGCGCTCGACCCGTTGGGCCTTGACCGCGGCCTGAACGGTGTGGGCGATGAGGGGCTTGCCGGCCAGGAGCCGGACGTTCTTCCGGGGGAGTCCCTTGGAACCGCCCCGGGCGGGGATGACGGCGACGACGGGGCCTTCGGCCATTTTCCGCTCCGGCTTTCTCGTGTCGTGTCTCCAAAACAAATTGCAGAGCAGGCGGGCAAGGGGTCAACCGACCCAAACGCCCGCCCTACCTGTTTGAAAAACACCGGCTTTCCACCGTCCGGTAGGCCGGGCATCCTGCCCGGCCGGAATGGGGCAATTCGGGTCTTGATATGTAAAACCATTGGGGATTATAAAAGTTTTGACACCAATTGGGTGAGCTGTTGCACCACCAGGGGAAAGGGATCCTGGTGGCGGTGATTGTAGCGGAATTCCATCTCTTTCAGGTAGAGGGGGAACCGCTATTTGGACACCCCATGATGTTTGATGAGCCTCTCCT
>PVBE010879954.1_pt1 | contig 19966 bp, 16 predicted proteins | sample 1631181 | NCBI WGS metagenome assembly PVBE01 (sample SAMN08397723, study PRJNA350692) | Marine metagenome, whole genome shotgun sequencing project. | isolation source: water | place: Pacific Ocean | collected 2012-04 | reverse complement strand
CGGTGAGATGAGCGTAGTGGCGATGAGCGGGCTGACTGGTGGCGGCGCGAGGGTGCTTGGGCCGATTGTCGCCGAGCGTCTGGGTGCCGACTATGTCGACCGTCTGATCCTGATCAACGCGGCGCGGCACATCGGCGCCACCGTCGAGGCGTTGTCCGAACGCGAGCAGCGCCCGCTAACCCGTTCCGAGCGCTTCTCCGCGCTGCTCCAGCGGATTCTCGAGAGGTCTGCGGTCACGGGCGCCGGCACCGACCCCTTCTTCGGCGCGGGAGCGATGGCGCTGCTGACGGAGGAGTTCGAGGACCTGCCGCAGCAGACCATCACCAGGGGGCACGAGGTCGATCACGAGGCGTACGCGGCGGCCCTTCGCCACGTGATCGAGGACCTGGCGGCGCAGGGCAACGTGGTGATCGTAGGCCGGGGGAGCTCCTTGATTCTGGCGGACAATCCGGCGGTGCTCAGGGTGGGCGTTGCCTCCACGTGGGAAGACCGCGTCGCCAGGACCATGGAGCAGAAGCGGACCGATCACGACACGGCCGAGGAGACGATCAGGGCCAGAGACGCGGCGCGCGCGCTCTACTATGCGCGCTTCCTGGGCGTGGACAACCCCGACGACCCGCAGCTATACCACCTCGTCGTGAACACCAGTGACGTAGGCATCGACTACGCTGTCCAAATAGTCGTGGACGCGACCAACGCCCTGGGTGACGGCTCGCTACACCGGAGCGACTAGCGTTCCGTTGGCTCCCGACCGCGCTCGCCTGCGCACGCTCGCCCACTCACGCCCGGATACCGCATCGGCAACTCGATACGCCCCTATGCCGAATCGAGGCTACTCGAGGTGAACGGACTGAACGCCGACACGGCGTTGGGAAGCGAAGCGCCGGTCGAATTCAGGCATCACATGCGTGACCGCGATCAAACGATCGTCGGAGCGCGTCGGGACGGAGGAAATATTTGCTGAGTATCGGCAAGCAGTTTGCCGACGAGATGGTCAAGCACTCACTCGAGGACGACCCCAACGAGTGCTGCGGCATCCTGGCAGGCAAGTCAGACCAGGTGCTGCACCTGTACCGCATCACCAACGCGGCTAAGAGCCCCTACCGCTACCTGATGGACCCGCAGGAGTTCCTCAACGCCGACCTGGACAGCGAGCGCAACGGGTGGAAGTTCGTGGCCTTCTACCACTCCCACACCCACTCCCCGGCCTACCCGTCGATGACCGACGTCAGGATGGCTCTGCAAAGCGGCTATCTGGACGTCCACTACGTGTTGGTGTCGCTGGAGAACAAGGACGAGCCCCAGATCAAAGCCTACCGCATCGACGAGGAAGGCGGCGTGACGGAGCAGGACCTTCAGATCGGCTGACCGGCTCCACGACGGTGATGGCGTGCGGTGAGTGGGAGCTCCCTCGACCCTTAGGCGAGCTCAGGACAGGCCCTTCGGCAATATCTCGACCGATAAAGAAAAACCGGTCGGCCCCCCAGACCGTAGTACATAGTAAGGGCCCCCCCTGAAGAATGACGGCGTTCGATGGCAGACCCGACCACCGAGCGCCGTCTCTTTGTTTCCCATAAGAGTACTGTAGTGCCTAACATATTGCTTGCCACAACGACGCTACCGAGGCGTCGACGAAACTCGCCTGTTGCAGCATCGGCGTGTGGGGAATCGGCCGGTTGTCTCCCCGATGCCGAACCGGAATCCGGGGAGGGGTCCCTCTCGGCCCCAGATGCTTCGCGCAGTTTCACTCGACGGAATGCCACCTGCGGGACAGTAGACTAGGGCGTCTCGAAGAAGCGGAACGAGTAGAGGTCGGCGTCTTTCATCACGAATCGGAGACGCACAGGCCTGCCCGCCAGTGCCCCAACGTCGGCGCTGCCGCTCCACGTCGCCAGCCGGTCGATGTCGTCACCGAAGAGCTCGTCGGCATCGTCCAGGGCGAAGCCCTCGATTGGAACGCCACGGGCATCCTGCAACTCGATCCGTAGGCTACCGGCCGCCGAAGTCCGGAAGTTGACCTTCAGGCCGCGGCCGCTAAACAGCAGCGGCCGGGTGACCAGCTCTCCGCCTGCGGGCGGCGCGTTGACCGACACGAAGCCATCTTTGCGCAGGACTCCCCTTCGCAGATGCGCCGTCGGATGGCGGTAGTGCTGGGTGTAGTAGACCGACATCTCGTCTTGGGCCGTCGGCACGACGCCCCAGGCGACCATGTTGCTCCGCTCCGTCCAGTTCCTGAGGTCGCGCCCCGGAGCCACGAACGCCTCCAGGAAACGGCGATCGAAGGCCACGCCGTCGCGGCTGGACATGAACACGGCGTCAGACACGCCCGGAAACGGGTGCTCCGCAACCCGCTGACGCTCGGGCTGAAAGCGGCTCGGGAACGCCAGCAGCACGTCGGGTGCCCTGAAGTACGGCGTGGTGGCATTGGTGTACAGGTGCTCTCTCGGCGAGTCGCCCAGGTCGATGGGTATGCCGTTGGACCACTCGGTGAAGTTGAGCGAGATGCTCCGGGCAATGGCGCGTACGGTCGTAAAGATGCGGAAGTATGCCACGTAGAAGCCGCGCTCCTCGTCCCAGAAGGCCACGTTCTGGGAGTCGAAGGCGCCCCTGGTGAGCACCGGCTCGTCCTGGAGCTTCGTCCAGTGTATGCCGTCGGACGAAACGAGGGCCATCGGCGGCTGCCCGCCCAGGGCCTTGTACTCCTCGCCGGGCCTGCGGTCTGAGTTAGTGTCCAGGAAGGGCGCGAAATTGTGGGACTCGGGGCCAGTCCAGACGATGTTGTTGTCGGTGGACCCCTCGAACGGGAAAAGGCCAAGCGACGGCTTTCCCCAGCGGATGCCGTCTGTGCTTTCGGCATAGCAGGTCGCCTCGTTTTCGTCGTTATGACACCTGTAGTACAGCCTGTACAGTCCCCCGTCCTTGAACACGGTGAAATACGCCGCCGTCTGGTCCTCCCAGGCCTCGTCGAGCTGGAGAACGACTTCGGCCTGGCGTGGCTGGTGAAGCACGAGACTCGTGCCGGTTGCGACGTCTATCAGCCAGTCGTCGACGAAGAGCTGGCGCCTGGACCCGATCTCGACCGGGGCCGGTGTGGGAGACGGCGTCGGGGCCGGCGCCAACTGTGCGACGGTCTCCGGCGTGGGAGTAACGGCCGCGGGCGCGGCGGGCGCGGTCGGGGTGGGGCTGGCCGCCAGCAGGCTCGTCGGCTCAATCTCTGAGCAGCCGACGGCGGCGGCAGCGATCAGCAAGAAGAGCAGGCTGATCTTGCTTGCAGGACCGGAGAGCGAACGCGACATCCGAGGCTTCCTCCGAGAAACATAGTACCGCTTTTCACAAAAAGGCGCATGTCTGCCTGAAACGGCCAACGGCACCGAGAGAATGCGTCATCTGGCCACTCACATCCCATGTTAGAATAGGCGCACTTCGCCCGCAGCGGCGTTGACCGGCCCCGCGCCGGGCCCAGGCCCACCAGATTGGACACAGAGGCTGCCTGATGCCCTTCGCCAACTCCGCGCTCTTTCCGATCACCGCCGACGTCTCCGAGGACCGCCTGACGCTGGGCGGCTGTGCCGCCGTCGACCTGGCGGCGGAGTTCGGGACGCCGCTGTACGTCTTCGACGAGGCGACGTTGCGACAGGTCTGCGGCGAGTTCGTCGGCGAATTCGGCAGCCGGTACCCGGACACCCGCGTCCTCTACGCCTCCAAGGCGTTCATCAACGCGGCGCTGGCACGACTGATAAGCGAGGAGGGGCTCGGGTTCGACGTGGTCTCGGGCGGCGAGTTGGCGGTCGCCCAGGCGGCGGACATCCCGCCCGGTCACATCTACTTACACGGCAACAACAAGGGGGCGGACGAGCTGGAGATGGCCCTGGACTACGGGGTCGGCCGGATCGTGGTGGACAACTTCAGCGAGCTGGACCTTCTTATCGAGCTGGCCCGCGCGCGGGGGGTCGTGCAGGACGTGCTAGTCCGGCTCTCGCCGGGCGTAGACCCTCATACCCACGTCCATACGACTACCGGCACGCTGGACAGCAAGTTCGGCTTCCCCATCGAGACCGGCGACGGCGAGCGCGCGATACGCCATGCCATGGATGCCGACAGCCTGGACCTGGTAGGAGTCCACATGCACCTGGGCTCACCTATATTCGAACTGGAGCCCTACGCGATCGCAATAGACGCGGTGCTGACGTTTGTCGCCAGCCTTGACCTCGACGGCTTTGAGCTGCGCGAGTTCAGCCCCGGCGGCGGCTTCGCCATAGGGTACCTGAGGGATCGCCTGCCGCCGTCCGTCGGGTCCTACGCGGAGGTAATCATCTCAGCGTTCAAACGGCGGTGTGCCGACCTGGGGCTCGGCGAGCCAACGCTGGTTGTGGAGCCGGGCCGGGCGATCGTCGGGAGGGCCGGCGTGGCCCTCTATTCGGTGGGCAGCGTGAAGGACATCCCCGGCATCCGAAAGTACGTGTCGCTGGACGGCGGCATGGGCGACAACATACGCCCGACGCTCTACGACGCCGGGTACGACGCCGTGGTCGCCAACCGCATGTCGGACCCACCTGTGGAGACGATTACCCTCGCGGGCAAGTTCTGCGAGTCGGGCGACGTGCTCATCCGCAACATCTCTCTGCCCGTTCTCGAGCGCGGCGACCTGATAGCCATACCGGCGTCGGGCGCCTACGCGCCGTCCATGGCCAGTAACTACAACCTGAACCCCAGGCCGGCAATCGTCCTGGTCAACGACGGGGAGGCGCGGCTGATACGCCGGCGCGAGACCTACCGGGACATGATGCACAGCGACGTCGTCGGCTAGCCCTGCCATGTGGAACACCATAGGCCACGAGAGGGCGGTCACACACCTGAAGCTCGGACTTGAGAAGGGGCAGCTTTCTCACGCCTATCTGCTGACCGGCCCGCGTCAGGTGGGCAAGATGTCGCTGGCCATGGACTTGGCCCGGGCGCTGAATTGCCTTGGCGACGAAAGGCCGTGCGGCGTCTGCGACCAGTGCGGCCGCATAGAGCGGGGCCTCCACGCCGACGTGCGGATCGCCGGCGTGGAGGCGGGCACGTCCCGCGGCGGTGGCAGCCGTACCTCCATCGGCATCGACCAGGTGCGGGAGGTGCAGCGGGAGGCCAGCCTCAAGCCCTACGAGGGCCGCTACAGGGTATTCGTCGTAGACGGCGCTGAGCACGTGACGTCCGAGGCGGCCAACAGCCTGCTGAAGACGCTGGAGGAGCCGCCCGACCAGGTCGTCATCGCACTGCTGGCCCCCGACGTAGACGTCCTGCCGCCGACTGTGGTGTCCCGATGCCAGAGGCTGGACCTGAGGCCGGTGGCGCTGCCACTAATCGCACGGGAGCTGACAGCCCGTTTCCAGACGGACGAGGACAGGGCCGCCGAGATAGCGAGGTTGTCCCAGGGCCGGCCGGGGTGGGCCTTCAACGCGGCCAACGATCCCGATAAGATCGAAGGGCTGCTGGAGGAGCTGGACTCCATCCAGTCCATTCTGGACGCCGGCCTGGAAGATCGGTTCACATACGCGCAGAAAACGGCCAGCGCCTTCACCCGTGACCGGGAGTCGGTCCGCCGACAACTCGCTGCATGGCAGGCGTGGCTGCGCGACATATTCCTGGTCAAGCACGGGGTGCCGCAGTTCGCCACGTACCGCTCCAGGCTGGAGACGCTGACTACGGTGGCGGACGCGATGGCCTCGGCGGACGTGTCGCGGGCGCTACGGGCGGTCCGTGAGACCGCCGACCTGATGGAGCGCAATGTGAACCCCAGGCTGGCACTGGAGTCGATGATGCTGGTGCTGCCACGCCGATAGTGCGCGACGCCATGAGAGACGAACGCAGGACCGCCGACGTCGTAGGGCTCAGGTTTACATCAACAGGCCGTGTGCGGTACTTCGACCCCGGTGGCCGTGAGCTCGAGGTCTGCGACCGAATCGTCGTCGAGACCACCGACGGGCGAAGGGAGGCGAAGGTGGTGATCGCGCCGTCGCAGGTGCTCTACTCCGACCTGAAGGGCGCTCCCGAGCCTCTTATCATCGTAGACGCCGACGCATAGCCACGCCGCTGTCGCTCTGCCGCTGGAACGCGCCTTTCTGCAGATAGTGGTCGTAGGGTCTAAGGAGCCAAGAACCGTGTAGGCGGAGGTCGAGTGTCTAGAGCAGGTACGCCGAGGGATGTCATTCGACTAACTCAGGACGGACGGTGGAGGTAGCACACCGACCCTCCGTTCTTGGTGAGCCTGTCGAATCACCTCACCGCAACCGGCTGTCCTTCGACAAGCTCAGGGCGAACGGTCAGCCGGTTGGGCCGACGGCCGACTAGCCGATGGCTACCGCACCCAGGGAATGAACTGGCGCCAGTCCTCCAGGATCGTCCTGTAGTGAAAGAGCGCATAGGGGTCGGGACGCGGGGCTCGTGGCTGCCGGGCAAGCTGCATCTTGGCGGCGGACGGCAGCATACCCGCCTTGCGGTGGTTGCACGGTATGCAGGCGCTGACCACGTTCTCCCAGGAGTGGGGGCCACCCCTGGACCGCGGGATGATGTGGTCCAGGGTCAGGGAGCGCGTCTCCAGGCCGCAGTACTGGCACTTGTACCCATCGCGGTGGAAGACCGACCGGCGGGAGAGCCGACGCTGCATAAGGGGGCGGCTCACCATGTGAAACAGCCGGATGACGGACGGGACGATGAAGGACCGCGATGCCGTGTGTATCTCGCCCCGACTGTTGGCCATCATCTCCGCCTTGCCCAGCCCGAGCAGGACCAGAGCGCGCCTGGCATTGCACACGTTCAGCGGCTGATAGTTCTGGTTCAGGACTAGTACTGGGGAGTCGATCATTTCATCGTTCTCGCGGGCGCTACTCCATTTGAGCTTCCAGGAGGCGCAGCGCCAGCTTGAAGTCCGAGGGTGCGAAACCGAGCGCGCTGGCGGGCAGCGCGTCGGTAACGTCCACGAAGACGCCGACCAGGGCGGACTCGGCCAGCGCGTCCTCCAGGCTCTCTCTGGCGCCGTCGATCTGCGGCAGTCTGTCAGCAACCTGGCCGGGGACCCTGTCATCCAGGGCGCTGGTGTCGAAGTCGTAAGTGAGGCGGGTGCCGGCCATCACTACGGTGCCTGCCACGGTAATGCCGAGCAGCAGGCCCAGGGCCAGTCCCACGAGCCTGTCCACCATCTTTGACAGGCCCAGGGTCAGGATCATCAGCATCGGCTTAACTATCTTGCCGATGTAGCTGGCCACCACCGCGGACGCTATGACGATGATCGCATAGCTGATGACGGTGACGACGGTGTCGTTGGAGAGGGAGCTATCGAAGAGTGCTCCGACATCGTCGCTGAGCTGTCCGGCGAGAAGCCAGCCCACGACTACGCCGGCGACGGCGAACGCGGCCTTGATCAAGCCTATCCGCATACCGGCAATGCCACTCACCACGATTATCGCCAACAGGACGAAGTCGAGCCAGTTCAAGGTACTTCCCCCGGCGCCCGTCTCTTCGTGACGTGCTCGTCAGTGGCATGTCTACGGGGCACGAAAAGTTCGGCACAGTTTACCACAGCTCTCAGGCCCGAAAAAGAATGCCCGCACGGGCGACAAGCGGGTCGACCCGCGGCCGGAGCCAGATCGCCCCACAGACGATGGCGGCGCCGGTCGCATAGCCGGCCAACACGTCCGAGACCCAGTGCACCCCAAGGTATACTCGCATGAAACCCAGGGCGAGCAGCGAGGCAATACCGGCTCCGTAGGCCACGAGCCTGGTCGGGCGAGAGGAGATACGGCTGGAAAGCAAGACGGCGAGCAGCCCTACCAGGACGGTGTAGTGCAGAATGTGGCCGCTGGGGAAGGAGTATCCATCGCGGAGCTCGATCACCTCCACCAGATCGGCTGCGGGCCTCGGCCGGGCGACCAACTCCTTGGCCACGGTAAGCGTCGCGAAGCTGGCCATCATCGCCAGAAAGACCACGGCGGCGGCGGACCGAGACCCCCGGAAAGCCAGCGCGGCAGGGACCAGGACAGCCAGCCACGGCGCCAACATCCTGGGTACAGGGGAGAAGGCCACCATGGCACCGTCCAGCCAGGCGGTGCGCGTCGACTGCACCCACCCCGACACACTTACGTCGCCGGGGAAGCTTCCGTAGATGCCGGCAGCGTAGAGGACGACCAGAAACACGGCCAGAGGGGCCATACACACAGCAATATCCAGGTCCCGCACCCTGGCGATTTGTGGCGAGGATTCAGGAGACATGGCGACTGAAACCATTCTTTTTCATGGTTAACTGCGGAAGGAACGACAGCGTAACCAGCTCAACCCTGGGTCCGCTCGGGCACGTTAAAGTATGGCGCCGCTATCTCTCCTCTCTGTAGCCTGAAAACCATTGGCACTGTGATCTGGTGGCCGGGAGACAGATCGGGCAATTCGCGCTCCGAGAAGAACCGTGCGCCTGTCGTCTCGGGGCCCGCTTCGGGTTCGCCGAGCTCAGGTTCAATGAGGAAGACCGCAAAGTACATCTGGGCCTTGGTCTGACCGCCGTTCAGGCGGGAGTCCCAAATACCTAACAACCGAGCTACCTCCCCTTTGACGTTTGCTTCCTCCAACAGCTCACGCTGAGCCGCCTCCGCCAGCGTCTCACCGACCTCCAGGAGTCCACCCGGCAAGGCCCAGAGTCCGTCGTCTTCCCTTCGGATGAGGAGGATGCGTTCGTCGCGGAACACTGCGGCATTGGCGCCCGCGTTGGGGCTCAAGTGGCTCAGGTTGTCCTTGAACCCTGATATCACCTCGTCCGGCGAGCGTCTCTCCAGCGCGGCTATCAGTCTGGCGTTTGCCGACAAGATGCGCTCATACCGTTCCTTGTCGTAAGGATTCTCGGCGAATCTGAGACCGAGATTGGCGACGGCGCGCAATTCATCGGCTATCCAGTACATCTCCTCGGTCACCGATACGGACTCACCTCCAACAAAGACTGGCATCAGCTACATATGTCTGAAAAGGGAGCCCCTCGACAATCTCGGGCCAGGCCTCGCTTTGCCCAGGACGGGCTTGGCTGGGCTCGCCCCAGATCGTTCTGGCGACACCAGCGCCCCACTCGGCCTACGGCGGGCTCTATCGTGGCGGCTCCTGGGGAGCGGGGTTGGTCAGGCCTGCCGCCAGGGATATCGGCACCAGGCGTTCGAGCTGGTCCAGGGTCCAGGCGCCGGTAGTGTGGATGCTCTTGGAGATACGGCGGTCGGAGTAGAGCGACATGGCCCAGCCGTTGGTGCCAACGACACGGCCGTTGAAGGCCCCCCCTGCCTCGGTGCACAGGTAGACGATCTTGGCGGCGTTGTTCTCCGGCGCCAGCGCCTCCTCGGGCTCCAGCGACCCGACGATCTCCGACGCACCGCCACCGCTCGGCCGATGACGAACGTGCTCGGGCACCGTGGCCATCATCCTGGTGTTGGCGCCAGGGTATATTGCGTTCAAGGTGATGCCGTGGACCGCCAGCTCCCTGGCCAGCGAGCGTGTGAAGCCGACGATGCCCTCTTTGGCTGACGTGTAGTTGGCCTGGCCTGCCGATCCGAGTCCGGACACCGACGAGAACAGCGCGATCCGGCCGTACGCGCGGTCAATCATGCGGGGAACACAGTGGCGGACCATGTTGAAGGAGCCGTACAGGTGGACACGTAGAACAGTGTCCCACTCCTCCTCGGTCATGTTGAACACCATGCGGTCGCGCAGGATGCCGGCGGCGTTGCACAGGATGTCCACGCGGCCGTATTCGTCGACGGCGGTCTGGACGATGGCACCGGCGGCATCGTAGTCAGCCACCGATTCGTAGCTGGCAACGGCCTTGCCGCCGGCCGCGCGTATCTCCGCGACCACGTCGGCGGCGGGACCGACGGAGCGGCCGGCACCGTCGACCGAGCCTCCCAGGTCGTTGACGACGACCGCCGCGCCCATCTCGGCCAGCAGCGTCGCCACGCTGCGGCCGATGCCGCGACCGGCGCCGGTCACGATCGCCACTCTGCCTTCCAGCTTCTCGCTCATGGGTAGGCCCGACGCCACGAGGTTGGGAGCCTGGGCGGCGATCTCGTCCATCGTGAAGATGCCCCACTTGTGGATGCTGCGCTCAATCGCCGGGTTGGCGTAGACGTATAGCGAGCCGCCGCGGGCGCCGAAGGCGTACCCGTTGACGTGGGGCATCGCCTCGGTGCACAACAGCACGGCCAGCGCCGCCGCGCTCTCGGAGCCGTCGGAGACGCACAGGGCGTTGCAGGTGACGCCGTACTTGCCGAGATCGCGGCCTACGGTGCGGGTCATCCCGACGATGGCCTCGGAGGCGGCGGCGAAGCTCGACGCGCCCGCCTCGCCGAGGCCCGCATCCGATGTCAGGTTCACGATACGGCCGCCGCGCTGCTGGCGGAACCGGATGGCCGCGAACCTGGTCGGGCCGAAGGTCGCTTTGACATTGGCCGCGACGACTCGGTCGAAGTCGTTGGGCGTCATCTCGTGAACGAGTCTATCGACGCGCAGGTCCACGCTGTTCACCAGCACGTCCAGGCGGCCATAGGCGTCGACAGCCGTGGCGATCAGCGCCTCGGCCCCGGCCATCGTCGCGACGTCTTCGCGGGTGGCGATGGCTTCTACGCCGGACAACCGTGCCGCCTCGGCGACGGCGCCCGCCGTAGAGGTGCCGGGCGCCTTCAGGCCCGGGTCGTTGACGACCAGCGACGCGCCCTCCTCGGCCAAGATGGCGGCGACGGCCCGCCCGACGGGCCTCGTCACGTCGGTGACCACCGCCACATTACCGTTGAAGCTGTTTCCCACTGTTTCCCTCGGTACGTTCGCCGTCAAGAGGACGACTGCCGACCAGGGTAGAAGCAGGTTTCATGGTCAAAGACCAATAACTTGCCACTACGGCGTACTGTCACCCTGGGCGAAGAGAACGGTCTGGGGAGGTTGGGTGGTCCCCGCAGCCCGGTCACCGTAACGGCGCTGATATGGGATGGGACCCCGCCCCAGATCCTTCGTCGCGGACTCCCCATGATGACATGGCGGGCACTCCGTTTGGCGGTCGCCAGGCATCTCGTTCATGACGTTCAAACCGGCCCCTACGGGTCGTATCACAAGTCTAGTCCAGGCGGCGGCCGTCGTAGTCGACGGGTACGATGGGCAGGCCGAGCTCCCGAATACCGGGCTCGATGGCGGCACGGTCGCCGACGACCAGGACCGCAAGGTGCTTGTCGTCGATCCTTCTGGACGCCACGTCGTGGACCTGCTCCAGGTTGATCGCCATCATGTTCCCGATGAACCGCGAATAGTAGTCATCGGGCAGCCCGAACATGGCAATCCGGACGAGCTGAGTCATCATCTGCCCCTGGGTCTCGAACAGGGCCGGGAATCCACTGGATATGCCGTCGCGGGCAGCGTCGTATTCGTCCTGAGTCACCGGCCTGTCGCCGCGAATGTCGGCGAACTCCTTGAGCGTCTCGATCACCGACTCTTTGGTGACCGAGGTCTCCACCGAGCCGCCGGCGAACATTGCGGAGGCGTCGGTGCCCCAGTCCAGGGACGAGTAGTAGCCGTAGCTGTAGCCTTTGTCCTGGCGCAGGTTCATGAAGAGCCGCGCGGTCGCGTGAGAGCCGAAAACGTAGTTGGCCAGGGTCATCGCGTAGTAGTCGGGATTGCTGCGCGGGAACGTGGCGTATCCAGCCCGGATCACGGACTGGGACGCGCCGGGCTTATCTGCCAGGAAGATCGTCGTTTCCACCGCAGACGCGCCGTCGACCGTGCCCGTGGCATCTTCCGGCGACTGCCCCGCCCAGTCCCCCAGCAGTGACTCCGCCCACGAGACCACATCGTCGCCGCTTACGTCGCCCACTACGATCAGTGTGGAGCCCTGAGGTACGTAGCTGCGCCGGTAGTAGTCGACCAGCCTATCGCGGGTGAGCGCCTCAACCGACTTCACAGTTCCGCTCACCGAATGGCCGTGGCGGGTGTCGGGACCGAACACCAGCCCTCGGAACGCGCGTCCGGCGATGGCGGCGGGATCGTCTCCGATGCGCCTCAGGTCCGCCAGTCGCTCGTTGCGGACGCGGTCGAGCTCGCGGTCGGGGAATCTGGCGTTCCTGGCCACGTCGGCGATGATCTCCAGGGCCCGCGTCCAGTGCGCCGTCAGCGTCTCCACCGAGACCGTCATATGCTCTCGGCCGGCCGAGCTGTCGAGATGAGTGCCCATGAACTCCATCTCGTCGGCTATCTGAGCGCTCGTCCGCGTCGCGGTGCCCTCGGGCAGCAGCGAGGCGGCCATGCCGGCGGTGCCGGCAGCCGTCTCCGGGTCAGAGACAGCGCCCGCGCGGACCACGAGTCCGAGGCCGACCAGAGGCAGGCCTCGCTTCTCCACGAACAGGATGTCGAGACCGTTTGAGAGGGTGTGACGCGTTGGCACCTGGGGAGAGTATCCCCTGTGGGCGGCGGCAGCCGGAGCGGACGACCTGTCGACCGCATTCGCCGACGCGCTGGCCTGGTCCTCGGGCAACACGGCCATGCGCACTCGGTCGGTCCCCAGCACCTCATTGGCAACCCTGGCCACGTCCTCCGGCTTCACCACACGGTACCGGTCAAGATCGGTGTTGACGAGGCCGGGGTCTCCGGCGAATACATTGTAATGGTTGAGCTGGTCGGCCCTCCCGCCGAAGCCTCCGACGTGCTCAAGCTGGCGGACGTGATGGCTCTCGATGAGGTTGACGGTGCGCTGGACTTCCCGTTCGTCGGGTGGCTCCCGCCTGACCCGTTCGAACTCTTCCTCGACCACGTCCTGCAACTCCTCGACGCTGTGGCCGGGGTTGGCGGTCACCGTGATGTGAAACTCGCCCGCGATCTCCTGGGCGTAGTTTCCCACGCTGACGTCCCGCGCGATCTGTTTGTCGTAGACCAGGGTCTTATAGAGCCTGGAGCTCTTGCCATCGCCCATCAGCATGGCGAGTACGTCAAGAGGCGCCTCGTCGGGGTCGAACATGGGAGACGTGGGCCAGGCCAGATACAGCCTGGGTAGCTGGACCTTGTCTCGCAGATCGAGGCGGACTTCGCCTCGGACCATAGAGTCCATGCGGCCGACGCGGCTTACCGCGGCCGCCGGTGGGAGGTCGCCGAAATAGCGCTCGATCAGCTTCCTGGCCTCATCGCCGTCGAAGTCGCCGGCCAGCGCCAGGCTGGCGTTAGAGGGAGAGTAGAAGCGCTTAAAGAAGCCCTTGATGTCGTCGAGGGGGGCCGCGTCGAGGTCCGCCTGGGAGCCGATGACCGGCCAGCTATAAGGGTGCGGCGTCGGAAACAGGGCGGGCTGAAGGAGCAGGTAGGCCATCCCGTAGGGTCGATTCTCGTAGCTCTGGCGGCGCTCGTTCTTCACGACGTCCCGCTGGATGTCGAACCGCTTCTGATCGAGGGCCTCCAGCAGAAATCCCATGCGATCCGACTCCAGCCACAGGGCCAGTTCCAAGTAGTTGGACGGCACGTTCTCCCAGTAGTTGGTTTTGTCGGAGCTGGTCGAGCCGTTGACTGACGACCCGACCTTCTGAAGGGGCTCGAAGAAGTTGCGGTTATGGTTCTTCGATCCCTCAAACATCACATGCTCGAAGAGGTGGGCGAAACCGGTCCGTCCAACCTCCTCGTTCTTCGAGCCTACGTGATACCAGACGTTGACTCCAACGGTGGGCAACGTGTGGTCCTCGTGGAGCACGACCTGCAGGCCGTTGGACAACGTAAACTTCTCGTATGACAGTGAGTACATCGCGTTCTCCGGGGCGGCGTATGACCGTGGAATTATAGCACCTGGCCTATCGAAATCCTTTTGCGTGGTACCGTTCGTTTGAGGTAATATAGAAGGCGAAGGGGCTGGCATCCGCCAAGCTCCGATCTTTTGTCTACACCGTAGGGGGCATATGCTTTCCCGCTCGATGCGCAACAGCTTCATCTACCTGTTGATCGGCATCGCGGTCATTGCCATCTTCTTCACCATGTTTGGCAACGTCGGCGAGTCGCGAGAGATCCGGCTCGACGAGGTAATGGCGATGGCCCGGCACGGTGACCTCGAGGCGATCGAGGTCAATGGCGACAGGCTCACCGTGTTGACGACCCGTGGCGAGACATTCACCGCCCGCAAAGAGCCTGATATGAGCATCATAGAGGCGCTCGACCGTTTCGGTGTGGACCTCGTCAGCGTGACCGCCGGGATCGAGGTCAAGGGCTCCAGCGGACTGGGTAGCATCTTCGGCATCCTGCTGAACTTCCTACCGCTGATCTTCTTCGGGGTAGTGCTGCTGTTCATGATGCGGCAGGCCCAAGGCAACACCAGCCAAACCTTCAGCTTCGGCCGCAGCAAGGCCCGCATGCTGGTTGGCAACCAGCCCAGCGTGACGTTTGCCGACATCGCCGGAGTGGACGAGGCCAAGGTCGAGCTGGAGGAGGTCGTCGACTTCCTCAAGCACTCGGAGCGGTATCTGGCCCTGGGAGCCCGCATCCCGCGCGGCGTGCTGCTGGTGGGGCCCCCGGGTACCGGCAAGACGTTGCTGGCCAGGGCCGTGGCCGGTGAGGCCGCCGTGCCGTTCTTCTCCATAAGCGGCAGCGAGTTCGTGGAGATGTTCGTCGGTGTGGGCGCTTCCCGCGTCCGCGATCTGTTCGACCAGGCCAAGCGCAACGCACCTTGCATCGTGTTCGTGGACGAGATCGACGCGGTCGGGCGCCATCGCGGCGCCGGCCTGGGCGGCGGCCACGACGAGCGAGAGCAGACGCTAAACCAGATCCTCGTCGAGATGGACGGGTTCGACACCAGCATCAACGTGATCGTGCTGGCGGCCACCAACAGGCCCGACATCCTCGATCCGGCGCTGCTACGGCCCGGCAGGTTCGACCGTCGGGTGATGCTGGACAACCCGGACAGGGTGGGACGCACCGAGATCCTGAAGGTCCACGTAAAGGGCAAGCCGGTCGGCGAGGACGTAGACCTAGAGCGAATCGCCAAGCAGACGCCGGGGTTCAGCGGCGCGGACCTGGCCAACCTGGTGAACGAGGCGGCGATTCTGGCCGCGCGCAGGAACAACGACAAGATCGTTTACGACGAGTTAGTGGAGTCGATCGATCGTGTGAGCTTCGGCCCGATCCGCAGATCACGCGTGATCACCCCGCACGAGAAGGAGCTGACGGCCTATCACGAGGCGGGCCACGCACTGGTTGCGCACCTTCTGCCCCACGCGGACCCCGTGGCCAAGGTGACCATCGTCTCTCGCGGGGCCATGGGCGGCTACACCAAGTACCTACCCGAAGACGACCGCCATATGTGGACGCTGAACCAGTTCCTCGACCAGATGGCCATGGCCATGGGTGGCCGGGTGGCGGAAGAGACGACCTTCGGCGCGGACGAGATCACAACCGGGGCCAGCAACGACCTGGACCAGGCCACGCACATGGCGCGCACGATGGTCACCCGCTACGGCATGAGCGAGAAGCTGGGGCCGCGGACCTTCGGCAAGCGTGAGGAGCTGGTGTTCCTCGGCCGTGAGATCTCCGAGCATCGAGACTATAGCGACAAGGTCGCCGAGATCATCGACGACGAGGTCCACAGCCTGGTCGAGAAGGCCTACAACAGGGCGACGAAGATACTTATCGATAACAAGGCCAAGCTCGTTCAGATCTCCAAGTACCTCGTCGAGAACGAGACGTTGGAGGGCGACGAGCTCCAGAAGCTTTTCGATTCCCCGCCTCCGGAGTTCACCATGGAGCCCGCGCCGGCAGGCTAGGCCCCTCCGGGCAGCAGGTCACGGCCGGTTGCTAGCTCCGGCGTAGTGTGTCCTTCGCCGACCACGCGCCAACGCGTTTCTGACTCCGCCAACACGCGCGGCCGACTCTTGAACCCCCGTCGCTGTGCTGGTACCGTCTCACCTGCGGTCCGGGCATCCGACTCGCGGCCGTCCAACTGCTTTACGAGGAGGCGCGACGTGCTATTCGAGCTGAGACAGTACAGGACGCGACCGGGCAAGCGAGATGCGTGGGTGGAGTTCATGGAGACCGAGATCATCCCGTTTCAGATTTCCAAGGGCATGGTGATCGCAGCCAGCTTCGTGGGTGAAGAGGAAGACGACCTTTACGTCTGGATACGCCGCTTCGACAGTGAGGAGGACCGGGAGCGGCTGTACGAGGCGGTGTACGAGAGCGACCACTGGAAGAACAACATAGGCCCGCGCGTGCCCGGGTACATCGACCGCGAGAAGTCGGTCATAACGCGCCTCAAACCCACGCCCAAGTCGGTATTGCACTAGCCCGGCAGTCCGGCAGGAGGGAACCTCGATGCTACCGGCCGACTATGACGTCTCAGGCAAGACATTAATCGTGACCGGCGCCGCCCGAGGCATCGGCAGAGGCATCGCCTGGGTGCTGGCCGAGGCCGGCGCCAGGGTGATGGTGACGGCCTTTACCGATTGCTACCTGGCGCCGCTGGCCGAGGAGATGGCCTCCGCGGGACACCCCATTGAGCCGCTGGTCGCCGACGCCACCAGGGAGGCGGACTGGACCCGAACCGTTGACACCGCGATGGACCGTTGGGGCCACATCGACGTGCTGATCAACAACCTCGGAGACGCCATCCCCAGGCCGCTGGTACCGTTGCCCGGCGCGGACGACCGGGGCGCAATCACCGACGAGGAGTGGCGCTTCGTGCTGGACGTCAACCTGACCGAGGCGTTCATGGGCTGTCGGGCCGTGGGTCCGCACTTCCTAGAGCGCCGCAGAGGCAAGGTGATCAACATCAGCGGCATCGCAGCGCGCCGCGGGGCCCCGGAGACCATCGCCTACTCGGCGGCTAAGGCCGGGCTCGCCCGCCTGACGCAGACGCTGGCGTTGGAGTGGGCGCCGTACGGCATCAACGTCAACTCGATCGCGCCGGGGTACTTTCCAGACCAGATCGTGGGCGACGCCTCGCAGGTGGCGGCCTCCAAGCAGCGGGCCAGCGCCGAGGTGCCGTTGGGGCGCGTCGGCGAGGTGCGCGAGGTGGGCCTGCTGGCGCTGTATCTGGCTTCGGACGCCTCCAGCTACATGACCGGCCAGACCATCTACCTGGACGGCGGACTGACGTCGGCCTAGGAAGGGCTGGAGCTAGAAGCTAGGGGCTAGGGGCTAGCAGCAGGCAGGTGCTACGTCGCCGGGGCGTTCGAGGGGCTAAAGCCGGCCCGGGGCAGGGCGGCCGCCAGGGCGTCGAGCACGTCCTGGATCTCCTCTGGTGCGACGCGGCCCATGTGGCCGATACGGAAGAGCTTGCTCTTCTGGGCCCCCTGGCCCGTGGCCAGGACGACGCCGTGGTCCTCGCGCACGATGGCCAGCAGCCCGTCGGCGTCGACGCCCTCGGGTACGGCGACCGCCGTCACCGTGTCCGAAGCGACGCTCTCGTCGGGGAAGAGCGACAGTCCTAGCGCCTTGATCCCGTCACGGGTCATCTGGGCGATGGAAGTGTGGCGCTCCAGGAGAGCATCAACGCCCTCGGCAATGATGCTCTCGAGAGCGGCATCTAGCGCGAAGATCAGCGACAGCGCGGGCGTGTACGGCGGCTGACCCAACTCGAAGTAGTGGCGGTACTGCTCAACGTCAAAGTAGTACCTGGGCATCGTGGCTTTAGCGTGGGCAGCCCAGGCGGCCTCGCTGAAGCTGAGGAACGCCAGGCCGGGCGGCAGCATCCACCCTTTTTGCGACGCGGTGGCGACCACGTCACAACCCCACTCATCGGTGCGCAGCGGCAGCGAGCAGACGCTGCTGATGCCATCGACCAGCAGCAGCTTGCCGAACTCGCCCTTGACCACGCCTGCGATGGCCTCCAGGTCGTTGACCACGCCGGTGGAGGTCTCGTTGTGGGTCACCAGCACTGCGCTCACGTCGGGGTCGCCCTCCAGGGCGCTCCGAATCCGCCCCGCATCTACAGCCGTGCCGGGGTCGAAGCTCAACATCCTGACGTCCGCGCCGAATCGGCCGGCGATCTCGCCGAACCTGTCGCCGAAATTCCCCATGCTGGCACAGAGGACGCGGTCCCCGGGCGACAGTGTGTTGACGATCGCCGCCTCCATGGCCCCGGTCCCGGAGGAGGTCAGGATGAAGACGTCGCCACTGGTCTTGAATACCTGCTTGAGCCGATCGGTCACCCTAAAGAGCATCTCTTTGAACTGAGGGCCGCGGTGGTTGATCATGGGCCGCGCCATCGTCTCGAGTATCTCTTCAGGGACAGGGATGGGACCGGGAATTCGCAGGTTCAACGCTCGTCCTCCGCGGTAGCTGGGAGATGGTTTCGAGCAGATTCTAGCACAGCGGCAGAGCCCTCCGGCCGAGGTAGCGACCCAGGTCTTTCCCTTGTCCCCATAAGTAGCGCTCTCCCGTTCGCCGTGAGCTCGTCGAAGGGCATCCTCCTATATGGAATGCCATGGTTCGACAGGCTCAGCACGAACGATTATCAGACCAGTTCGACTTTGCAAAGGCCCTGGGTTAGCTACCCTGAGGCTAGGCGTCCGGCGCGACGATCCTGACGTAGCGGCCTCGACCTACCCTGACGACGTCGTCTGTGGCGAGTGACAGCGCGCCGGCGGCGACGTTTGTCGGGACGGTCTTGCCGTTGACGGAGACGGCACCCTGGTCGATGAGCCGCTTGGCCTCGCTGGCGCTGTCGACGAGGCCGGCGTCCGCCAGCAGGTGGCTGAGCCGCTTTCCCGCCAGGCCGGCGTGGGCGGGAAGCGTGTAGGTCGCCAGGTCATCGGGAGTCTCGCCCTTCTGCACCGTACGCTCGAAGTTGCGCTCCGCCGCGATGGCGGCCCCCGCGCCATGGAACTGGGTCACCAACTCGTGGGCCAGGCGCTTTTTGAGCTCCATCGGATTCACTGTGTCCGCCTCAAGGGCGCCGCGCATCTCAACGAGATCGGCGTCCGGCACGTCGGTCAGGCACTCCAGGTAGAGCAGTATCAGGGATAGCTCTCCGTTGACCAGCGTCGTCGGGCTGCCAGAGGTCGGACGGTCCAGCGCAGTCTCGTCCGAGGCCTTACCGGCGAAATCGGGCAGGCGCATCGTCTTCAGGTACATCTCGTTGGGCGGATCGTCTACGCCGATGTAGTTGTTCAGGCTCTTGCTCATCTTCTGAACGCCGTCGGTGCCCGGGATCAGCGGCATGAGGAAACACTGCTGCGGTCTCTGGCCCATCATCTGCTGCAGGTCGCGGCCCATCAGCAGGTTGAAGCGCTGGTCGGTGCCGCCGAACTCCACGTCAGCGTCGATGGCTATGGAGTCGTAGGCCTGCAGCAGCGGGTAGAGCAGCTCGGTGATGGCGATGGGCTGATTCGCGGCGTACCGCTTGGCGAAGTCGTCGCGGGCGAGAAGCTGGGCCACGGTGAAACGGCTGGTCAGCTTGATGACGTCGGCCAGGGAGAAGGGGCCGAACCAGTCGCTCTGAAGGCGGGTCTCGGTCTGTTCACGGTCCACGATCTTGAAGAGCTGGGCCATGTAGGTCTCCGCGTTCTCGAGGACCTGTTGCTGGGTGAGCATGGGTCGGGTGGCCGACCGGCCGCTGGGGTCGCCGATCTGGGCGGTCCAGTCTCCGATGATGACGACCACCTTGTGCCCAAGTTCCTGGATCTGCCTCAGCTTGCGCAGGCCAACCGCGTGCCCCATGTGGAGGTCGGGCGCGCTGGGATCGAAGCCCATCTTGAGGCGAAGAGGCTTGCCGTCCTCCAGCAGCCTGACGAGCTCCGACTCGATGATGATCTCCGATACCCCTCGGCGGAGCAGTCGTTGTTTTTGCGACGCGTCCACGTTAGCTTCTCTCCACTGTCCCGACCTAGCAGGCTACGGGAAAGCCCTTTCGACCATCCCCCTGGCCCCTTTCCTGCAGGAAGGGGGAAGAAATTATGTCTGAGAGACACCCTCAGACTCCCGGCAAAGGGCCTACACCCCTCTGCACACCCCATATTCG
>PVBE010726604.1_pt1 | contig 19969 bp, 16 predicted proteins | sample 1631181 | NCBI WGS metagenome assembly PVBE01 (sample SAMN08397723, study PRJNA350692) | Marine metagenome, whole genome shotgun sequencing project. | isolation source: water | place: Pacific Ocean | collected 2012-04 | reverse complement strand
CGCTGGTCTACGGCCAGATGAACGAGCCCCCCGGAGCGCGCGCTCGCGTGGGGCTGTCGGCGCTGACCGTCGCCGAGTACTTCCGCGATGAGAAGGGCATGGACACCATGCTCTTCATCGACAACATCTTCCGCTTCACGCAGGCCGGCTCCGAGGTTTCGGCGCTGCTCGGGCGCATCCCGAGCGCCGTTGGCTACCAGCCGACGCTCGCGACCGAGATGGGCGCGCTGCAAGAGCGCATCACGTCGACGAAGAACGGCTCGATCACGTCGGTCCAAGCGATCTACGTGCCTGCAGACGACCTCACCGACCCGGCGCCGGCCACCGCGTTCGCGCACCTCGACGCAACCACGGTGCTGAGTCGAAAGGTGTCCGAGATGGGCATCTACCCGGCGGTGGACCCGCTCGACTCCAGCAGCCGGCTGCTCGATCCGCAGGTCATCGGCGAGGAGCACTACAAGGTCGCTCGCGACGTTCAGCAGGTGCTTCAGCGCTACAAGGACCTGCAGGACATCATCGCCATCCTCGGCATGGACGAGCTCTCGGACGAGGACCGCGCGATCGTCGACCGGGCCCGCAAGATCCAGAAGTTCCTGTCGCAGCCGTTCCACGTCGCCGAGGGCTTCACCGGGACGCCCGGCATCTACGTGAAGCTCGAGGACACCATCGCCGGGTTCAAGCGCCTGGTCGAAGGTGAGCTCGATGAGCTGCCCGAGCAGGCGTTCTACATGGTCGGCACTGTCGAAGACGCGTTCGAGAAGGCCAAGAAGATGGCGAGCGAGGTCTGAGATGAAGCTCGAGGTCGTAACGCCGAACGGTCGTGTGCTCGACGACGAGGCGACGAACATCACTGCGCCCGGGTATCTCGGAGAGTTCGGCGTTTTGCCGGGCCACCAGCCGGCCCTCGTGATGCTCAGCGGCGGCGCCTTGCGTTACGAGAACGCCGAAGGTGCGGGTCTGGTGTACATCCGTGGCGGCGTCGCGCAGATCACGGGTGACGCCATGCTGGTCCTCGCCGACGAGGCGCTCTACGCCGACGACATCGATCGCGAGCGTGCCGAGCGGATCCTGCAAACGGCGATCAAGGGCATCAGCGAGGTCGAGTTGCTCGACGACTCCGAGCTCCATCGGCTGTCGACCGACCGAGCCTACGGCGAAGCCCTCCTGAGCAGCGCCGGCCACTAGGGCCCAGACCGCAACTCCCTTAACTCACACACCTTCCAGCGCGCTGAGCATCTCGAGGAGCCGATCGAGCTCCTCGAGGCTGTGGAAGCGAATCTCGATGCGGCCGACACCCTGTCGGTTGACCAATCGCACTGGCGCACCCAGCACGCCGCGCAAGTCAGCCTCGACCTGAATGTCTTCGAGCGAGCGCTCCTCGGGCTCCGTACGCGGTCGAGTGGGCGCCGGCGTCGGCTCTTCCACTGGCGCCTCGACCTCGCCGTCGCGAATCGCGCGTGCCCGCCGCTCGGTCTCGCGCACGCTCCAACCTTCGTCGGCGGCGCGCCGACCGAACGCGGCCGGGTCGACATCGTCGGGCAGCGTCATCAGCGCGCGTGCGTGCCCGGCCGTCAGGTGACCTTCACGCATGATGTTCTGGACCGCGGCCGGGAGCTTCAGCAGCCGCAGGGAGTTTGCGACCGTCGCTCGGTCCTTCCCGACGCGTCGGGCGATCTGCTCCTGCGTCATCCGGTACGTGCTGACCAGGTGCCGGTAGGCCTCGGCCTCTTCGAGCGGATCCAGGTCCTGGCGCTGGATGTTCTCGACGAGCGCGAGTTCGAAGGCCTCCGCGTCCGTGGCCTCACGGATGACGACCGGGACGTCGAGGAGCCCGGCGCATGTGGCGGCGCGGAAACGACGCTCGCCCGCGATGATGACGTAGTCGCCGTCGCCAACCCGGCGCACGACGATCGGCTGGAGGATGCCGTTCGCGCTGACCGACGCCGTGAGCTCCTCGAGCGCGCTCTCGTTGAAGCGGGTGCGGGGCTGGTTGGTGGCCGCGCGGATCTGGCCGATCGGAAGGGTCTGAGGTCCGTCGTCGAGCGAGGCGGAGGCCGGCCTCGCAGCGGACGCGCCGGGAATCAGGGCGGAGAGGCCACGGCCGAGGGCCGGGCGGCGTGACTCGCTCATCGATCCTCCGAGTGCCGGCGGATGATCTCGCGCGCCAGTTCGCGGTAGGCGCGGGCCCCGCGCGAGGCCTTGTCGTAGTGATGAATGGACTTCCCGAACGACGGGCTCTCGGACAGTCGGACGTTGCGTGGAATGACCGTCTCGAACACCTTCTCGCCGAAGAAGCGACGAGCTTCATCCGCGACCTGGTGCGAGAGGTTGTTCCGCACGTCGAACATGGTGAGCAGGATGCCCTCCATCTCGAGCGCCGGGTTCAGTCGCCGCTGGATCGCGTGGATCGTCCGCGTCAGCTGGGAGAGCCCCTCGAGCGCGTAGTACTCGCACTGAAGGGGAATCAGCGTGGATTGCGCGGACGTCAGCGCGTTGATCGTCAGCAGGCCCAAAGATGGCGGGCAGTCGATGATCGTGAAGCGCGGCGAGAAGCGACTGCGCTCGAGTGCCTCCTTGAGCCGATACTCGCGCGCAATCGCGTCGACGAGCTCGACCTCGGCGCCGAAGAGGTCCTGATTGGCCGGTAAGACGGAGAGGCCCTCGACGGATGGCGCTGGAAGCCGTAGATCGTCGATCTCGCCCATGCCGATGAGGGCGTGGTAGATCCCTCGGCGCTGTTGCCGCGGGTCGAGGCCGAGTCCGCTCGTCGCGTTTGCCTGGGGATCGAGGTCGATGAGAAGGGTCTCGGCGCCTTCGAGCGCGAGACCGGCGGCGAGATTCACCGCCGTGGTGGTCTTGCCGACGCCGCCCTTCTGATTGGAGACGCAGATCGTGTACGTCCGCATGGCCGGCAGATAGCACAAGGGGATCTCGGCGACCACCGTTTCACGTGAAACATTCTGGAGGCGCACATGCCGTTGTTGAGGAAGGAAGAGGTCGAGCGCGCGGCACCGCCGTCGCGCCCCGAGGTCGGGACCGTGCTCGGTCGCGGCAGCCGCTTCGAGGGTAAGCTCACGTTCGAGGGGACCGTTCGCGTCGATGGTGACTTCGTCGGCGAAATCGCGTCCGACGGATGCCTGATCATCGGCGAAGGTGCTCGCGTCGACGGCACGTTGCGCGTGCAGCAGGCCATTGTGAGCGGTCAACTGAACGGAACCGTCCACACCGACGGCGCGGTCGAGCTCAAGTCCACCGCTCGCGTGACCGGTGATCTCGTGGTCAAGACGCTGGTGATGGAGCGCGGCGCGTTCTTCGAGGGGAGCGTCAAGATGTCGCAACAGCCCGCGCGCGCGCAGACGCCGGCCAACTAGATGACCTCGGCGGGAGTGATGAGCCGGACGCGGCGAGGCGATGGCGCCGAGGCCAAGGCGCGACGACGCAGGCGCACCAGAGGTGCGTCGAGGAGGAGCAACGCCGGCGTCGGCGTCAGCGACCGTCGCGACCGGTGCAGCACTTCCGCCGAGGGCATCTAGACCAGCCTCAATCCGCCAGCAGGTCCGGGCGGTCCCAGCGCTCGACGCGCCGCGACACCTCGTCGACCTGGTAGTCGACCGCGGCCTCGAGTGTCCAGGCGTCGAGCCCCGCGGGCGGCCGCTTCCGAGCCAGCAACCTCAACACGGATCGAACTGTGTCGCCTCCGGACCGCGCCAGGTCGGGCCACGCCTCCGGCGAGACCACTGCCCGCGACGCCACCTGGTGGTCGACACCGACGTCGCAGGGCCAACGCGTGCGGTGCACCCGGACCGCGCCCAGGTCGAGCACTCGAACCACCGTTCGCAGGAACGCGCTCCGCTTCGCGAGCGGCTCCACGAGGTGAATCTCGCGCTCCGGCTCGATGGCCGCGACGACGAGACCGGGGACCCCGCTTCCCGCGCCCACGTCGACGAGCGCCAGGGTCGGGTGCAACGCAGTCCAGACGGCCACGCCATCGAGCACGTCCGTCCAACCAGCGCCCGACCGCGAGCGCGGTCCAGCGATGTTGTGGGTCTGGCTCCAGCGAGAGCGCAGCTCGAGGTATTGCTCAACGCGCGCCATCGCTCCAGGGGACGGGCGGGCCTGGAGCCCGCTTTGCGAGAGCGCCGCCTCGAGGGCAGCGTTCACTGCCCTGCGTCAGGAAGACCGGGCAGCGCTGTCTGCTCGCACGCGCCGGGAGCATGCTCGAGCGGGAACGAGTCGCCCGCGCCGCCCTCCCGCGTCACCGGGATGATCTCGACGCGGCGCGGGGCGTCGGGTGCGGGGACGCAGATCGAGGCCCCGCTGAAGTCGTCCAGGCCACAGACCGCGTCAGCGTCCGCGGAAGAAAGGTCCAACGCGCTCGCCCAGTGGATTCGGTGTTGGATGCCGTCTCCTCGGGCGCTGGTCAGGCCGCGCAAGCCGTCGCCGGCGGGACCCGAAAGGAGTCCTTCGCCGTCGACGAGCAACGACAAGTCGACGTCGTCGTCTTCGAGGTCCTTGATCGTCACCAACACGAAGAGGCGGGCGTCCTCCGTGCACCAGTCGTCCACCGTCACGACAGCGGGCGCGGGGTCCACGAGAAAGACGTCGTCGCAGCCGAGTAGCAGAAGCAAGGCCGCGGTCATCATTGCCAGGCAGGGACGCATCGACTCCTCAGCCTTGAAATCTGGCGTCGGCTTCACCGACGGCTGCGACGAGTTGCTCGTGAAGCCGGCCGTTGCTGGCCACGAGCGCACCGCCGCGGATATTCGCCGGGCCACCTGTGAAGTTGGTCACCGTCCCCCCTGCTTCGGTCACGAGGAGGACGCCGGCCATGAGGTCCCAGGCGTTCAAGCGATCCTCCCAATACCCGTCCAGCCAGCCCGCGGCAACCCAAGCGAGGTCCAGAGCCGCAGAGCCGGCCCTGCGCAGGCCTTGTCCGAGGCGAACGAGGTGCGCGACACGGTGGGTGTTGTTGTCCGGATTTGTACGGCGGTCGTACGGAAAGCCGGTCGCGAGGACCGCACGGCCCAGGTCCGTCGTGTCCGAGATGGTCAGCGCCCGGCCGTCCAGCCACGCGCCGCCGCCGCGTCGGGCGTGAAAGGTCCAGCGGCGAATAGGGTCGTGAATCACGCCGACCGCTGGGCCCTCCGCGTCGGTGAGGCCGATGGACACGCAGAAGTGGGGCAGCCCGTGGCTGAAATTCGTCGTGCCGTCGAGCGGATCGACGAACCAGCACCTGGACTCGACCTGGCCGGCGACGGAGAGGAGCGCGGGGGTGCCGGCCGCCAGGCCGCTCTCTTCCGCGATGATGTCGTCCGCGGGGCGAGCCTCGCGCAGGAGGCCGAGCACGATCGCCTCTGCAGCGAGGTCGATCTCACTGACGAGGTCGACCTCGCCCTTGAAGCGGATGTCCAGCGCCGGCGCACCGCGTGGCGCGTCGAGCGCGCGCAGCCAGCCGGCGCGAATGCACGCCCCTGCGCGCTCGGCGGCGGCGCGAGCGAGCGCGACGTCTGCGTCGAGTCGGTGTTTCACGTGAAACGCTCCCCCTTCTGGTCGAGGTGCGCCCACCCCGCATCGTGAAGCGTGGGCCGGAACTGCCGAATCCCAGCGCTGGTGCGTGTCGGACAGACCCGGTTTGTCAGCAGCGTCATGACCACCGCCTCTCCCGGGTCGATCCAGACGCTCGTCCCGGTGAAGCCCAGATGGCCGAACGCGGCGCGGCCGAATCGCGTCCCGGAGCTCGAGGATCCCGGCGTCGGCGTGTCCCACCCGATGACCCGCGTGCCGCGCGGGTGCATCCAGCGCCGGTGAAGGACGTCCGCGACGAGCTCGCCCGAGAGGTCCAGGCCGGATGGCGCCCCGGAGCAGGCCCGCGACCAGGTGCGGGCCGCCTCATGAACGGAGGCGAGCGTCCCGAACAGGCCCGCATGGCCGCCCACGCCGCCCATCGTCCAGCAGTTGTCGTCGTGCACCTCGCCCTGCAGCAACCTCGCACGCCACGGGCAGAGTTCCGTCGCCGCGCATCCGACGTCCACGCGCGGCTCGGCCGACGCGCTGCGAAAGTGCAACGCGTCCACGCCGTGGCCCGGAAGCGTCGGCCAGGCCTCGACGAGCGGACCATCGACCGCCTCGCACACCCACTCCAACAGCAGGTATCCGAGGTCGCTGTATCGCTCGCGCGCGCCGGCGACCGCTTCGAGGCCGGTCCGAGACAGCATCCTGCGCAGCGCCGAGCGCGCATGTCCGAACCGCCCGTTCCGCAGCACGTGTGGGCCGAGCCCAGCGTGGTAGTCGCGATGCGCCGGCAGACCGGAAGTGTGCGTCAGAAGGCGCCACAGCGGCTGCTCGGCGAGGGTCGCGTCGGACAGCTCGACGTGGCGCCCGATGGGCTCCGACAACGAGAGCGAACCGGCCTCGACCAGGCGGAGGCACCACAGCGTCGTGCTGAGCGGCTTCGTCAGCGACGCGAGATCAAAGACCGTCGTCGCGTCACACGGCCGCGCATCCGGCTCCGGCGTGTGCCGACCGGCAAACCACGCGCGCGCGGGCGCGTCCCCGCGCGAGACCGCGAACGCGATCGCGGGCGCCACTCCCTCCGCGACGCCCCGTCGAAGCAGCTGAGCGATCTGCATCAGCTCGCCTCCACCCACGGCTCAACCGCCGCGAGCACGCCGTCTCGCGGCCGCAGCCGAACCCGCGCGCCGATGGGCAGCAGGTCAATCGTGCCGCGGTGACCGGCAGGCGCGCCGCCGACGACCGGGACCTCCCCCGCGTCGTCCCGCATGGCTTCGATGCACGCCGCCTGGTGTTCGGGCGCGACGCCGAGGTCGCCGACCCACACGCCCGCTGCGTTCGCCAAGGCACCGCTCGAGCGCAGTTGCCAGAAGCACCGGTCGATCCGGTACGGCGGCTCGCCGACCTCCTCCAGCAACCAGAGCGGGTCGGTGCAGCTCGGCCACGCACCGGTGCCGGCGAGCGAAGCCAGCACGGTGAGGTTGCCCCCGTAGAGGACGCCCTCGACATCGGGTCCGTCCGTGCGGGGGACCGAGACCTCCGTGCGCTCACCCCGGAGCGTCGCGAGGATGGCGTCCAGGTCACTGACCGGTTCGCGGCGCCCGAGGCTGGTCACGACGGGCCCGTGAAAACTGATCCAGCCCAGCTCGGAGGCGAGCCGGTTGAGCAGCGTCGTCGCGTCACTGAAGCCCACCAGCGCCCGAACTGGCCGTCCGCGCATGGCGTCGACGACGGCGTCCGCGATCCGCGCCGCGCCGCTTCCACCCCGGCCGAGCCAGACGACGTCGACGCCGGGCTCTGTCAGCGCGTCCACGAGCTCGTCCACACGCGCCTGGTCGGGCCCAGCGAGATAGCCGCGCCACGTCGCTCGGGCGCGGGCTTCGTCGTGGCGAACCGTGCAGCCCGCCGCAGACAACCGCGCGATGCCGGCTCGCAGAAGTTCGATGTGTCCGTCGAGTGTGCCGGAGGGGTGCACGACCCGGACGGTCGGCGTCACGGGGATGGCGGGTGGTGCGAACGCCACGACGCCAGCGAGGTTACTGCTCCGCGCGACGCGCGGCGAGCGCTTCCCGCCGGGCCAGACGGAACGCCCGCCGGGTTTGGGCGTCGGCGAAGCGCCGCTTCTCGTCTGCGGTCTCCGGCAGGACACGTCGAATCCGCTCGGGGTGGCCCGCGTCGTCGACGCCGACGTACGTCAAATAGGCGGTCGCCGCGTGGATTCGCTCGCCGTCCGACTCGCGCTCGACCCGCACGCCGACCTCCATCGAGGTCCGGTGCACGTAGTTGACGGCCGCCTTCAGGACGACGACGTCACCGAGCTGGATGGGCACGGCGAAGTGCATATCGTCCATCGAGGCCGTGACGACCTTCCGCCCGGAGTGACGCTGCGCGGCGATGGCGCCCGCGATGTCGATCCACTGGAGGATCCGACCGCCGAACGCGGTGCCGTGATAATTCGTGTCCGGCGGGAGCACCATTTGCGTCGCCTCGACGCGCGAGGCGCTGCAGGGTCGGGCCGGCAGCTCCGAGTCCGTCTCCGGCGAGTCGCTCAACGCAGCTCGACGCCGCTCGCGGCTGCTCGGGCGCCCGCGGCGCCTGACCGGCACGAGACGCCGCGCCCGCCGCCCGCACCGGGGTCGAGCACGACCTCACCGCGTTGCAGCACGATCGCGTTCCCGCTGCCCCATATCGCGACCGACGGGCCACCGCCGCCACTCCCGCCACAACCACCGTCGCCGCCCGCGCCGCCGTGACCGCCGGTGCCACCGTTGCCTTCGGTATTCGAGCCGCTGGTGGCTCCGTTGCCACGGTCGCCGCCGGCGCCGCCCGGCCCGGCGCCGCCACCGTTTCCGCCGGTTCCGCCGCCGCCGGTCGCGACGCGCACATTCTCGAGGGTCACCGTCGCGCCATTGATCGCGAAGCCGATCGACGCCCCTCCACCCGTGCCGCGCGCGCCGCCGCCGCCGCCCGCGCCACCGCCACCGCCGCCGCCACCGCCGCGACCGGTCCCGCAGAAGACGCAGACGCTGAACGGCCCGGTGCAGCCCCCACCGCCGCCGGCGCCACCACCACCGCCGCCACCGCCGCGACCCCCGCCAGACCCGCCCGTGCCGTGGCTGGGCGTCCAGACGACGCTGACCAGCGCGCCCAGGCCGTTGCCTCCGTTGCCCGGGTTGCCGCCATTGCCGACGCAACCATTGCCGCCGTTCCCACCGCGTCCTGGATCGCCGTCTGCGCACCCGGTGTCGTCGCCTCCGCCGCCGCCGCCGCCGCCGCCGCACGAGTTGTTGCGCGCGCCGGCCCCACCCGCCGTTCCGTCGGCCTGGCGACGGCCGGTGCCACCACCCCCGCCGCCGCCGGCGCCACCGCCGCCCGGGCTCGACCCGGAGCCGTTCCCACCGCGACCTCCAGCCCCGCCGCGAGATCCACCGCCGCCCGCGACGCCATTGCCACCGCGCCCGGCGAGCACGTCGCTGAGCCGGAAGCGCAGATGGTCTCCGCAATTGAGCACCTGAACGGCGATGGCCGCCTCGCTGCCGCCACCGCGCGCCGTGACCTCGACGTCGACCTGGTCGATGAGCACGAGCGCGTCCAGGTTGGTCGCGCGCAGCCCCACCGCCGAGGTGAAGGTCAGCACCGCGCGACCGTCCCCGCGAGTGCGGAAGTTGGCGTCGTAGCCGCCGTGGATCGAGATGCCGGCCCGCAGCGAGAGCGGCGAGTCGGAGCGATACTGACCGGTGGCTACGAGCGTGTGCGCCCGGCCGTTCTCTGCCGCGCGCTGGAGGCCGCGCGCCACCGTCGCGACCGCCGTCTCCGGTGTCAATCCGTCGCGGCCATCATCCCCGTTGTCGCGGACGAAGACCGAGTCTTCGAGGTTGCCGTCGATGCCGTCGCAATCCGCGTCGTCGCCGTCCGGGTCCGGCTGGTCGTCGTCTTGCTGGAAGACGCATTCGTATTCGCAGCCGTTGCCCGCCTCGCCGTCGAGGTTGAAGAACGGGGCGATGCAATCACCCATCTGGCAGCCGCCCTCGACGCAGAGCGGGACCGCGTTGTCGTACTCGCAGGCGTTGTCGCACTCACCGCAGTTCGCCGGGTCGGCGTCGACGGGCGCTTCCTCGTCCAACTCGCCGTCGCAGTCGTTGTCGATGTCGTCGCAGATCTCGAGCCCGCCATTCGTCGGCTGACACGCGTACTCGCAGCCGTTATCCGGCTCGCCGTCGATGTCCCACCACCCGCCGATGCACTCGGAGATCAGGCACTCGCCAGCGGCGCACCGAGGCGCAGCGTTGTCGAGCTGGCACTCGTTCCCGCAGCGACCGCAGTGCAGCACGTCGCTCGCGATGTCGAAGTCCTCGTCGCTCTCTCCATCGCAGTCGTTGTCGGCCAGGTCGCAAAGCTCGACTCCGTCGTTGGTCTGGTCGCAGCGGTACTCACAGCCGTTGATGGCGCCCTCGTCGACGTCCCACCAGCCGGCCTCGCAGCCGCCGAGCCCGCATTCGCCTTCCAAGCAGATCGGGATGCCGTTCGCGTAGATGCACACCCGACCGCAGGCGCCGCAATTCGACGGATCGACCGACACGTCGAAGTCCTCGTCGATCTGGTTGTCGCAATCGTTGTCGACGAGGTCGCATGCCTCGACGCCGTCGCGGCTCAGCACGCACTCGTATTCGCAGCCATCCTCGAGGTCGACGTTGGCGTCCCAGTAGTTGTTGTCGCAGCCGACGAAGTTGCACAGCCCCTCGTCACACGACGCTCCGCCGTGGTCGAAGCCGCACGCGCGGTCGCACGCACCACAGTGGTCGAGACTCGCCTGGAGGTCGAAGCCTTCGTCGACCAGCCCATCGCAGTTGTTGTCCAGGCCGTCACAGGCCTCGACGCCGTCGTTGCTCGGGATGCACTCGAATTCGCAGCCGGTCAGCGGGTCGCCGTCGAGATCCACCCACCCTGGCAGGCACTCAGCGACGGCACACTCGCCCTCGGCACAGGCGGGTTGCGCATTCGCCACGACGCACTCGCGATTGCATGCGCCGCAGTGCAGCACGTCGGTCAGCGTGTCGAAGCTCTCGTCCACCGTGCCGTCGCAGTCGTTGTCGACCTCGTCACACACCTCTTCACCGTCGTGCGTCGGGTTGCAGCCGTACTCGCAGCCGTTCCCGTCATTGCCATCGACGTTGTTCCACCCCTCGTCGCAATCGCCGAGCTCGCAGCCGCTCTCGATGCACAGCCCGGTCGCGTTCGGGAACAGGCACGCGTTCCCACAGAACGCGCAGTTCGCGGCGTCGCTGGTGAGGTCGATGTCGTCGTCGGCCGCCCCGTCACAGTCGTTGTCGAGCCCGTCACAGAGGGTCTCCGACCCGAACTCGAAGCTGTCCGGGTAATCGCATCGCCACTCACCGACGAGACATGCCACGCGGGTTCCTGCGCAGACCCCGAGCTCGAGGCACTCGAGGCCCTCCGGTGGATCCTCGAGCACATTCCGCTCGTCGACGATCGAGTCGCAGTTGTTGTCGACGTCGTCGCAGAGCTCCGGCGCGCCCTCGTACGTATTCGGATCGTCGTCGTTGCAGTCGAAGCCGAGGCAGTCGCCCCCGTCGCCGTAGCCGTCGCCATCCTCGTCGCGGCACGGCAGGCACCCTTCGCCGTTGGCCGGGACGCATTGCCGCGCGACCACGCCGGCGTCGCCTTCACCGCCGATGTCGATGCACTCGTACCCGTCGGGGCAGAAGCCGTCGTCGCTGCAGTCCTCGCCGCAGTAGTACTGCTGGCCGATGCGCAGACAGAGGTCGGCGTTGTCGTCGCAATCCCGGTCCGTCTCGCACGGGTTGCAAAGGTCAGGCTGGTCCGCGACGCAAAGGAAGGTCCGGTCCGGACCGTCATTTCTGATCGCGTTGCATTCGAATCCGGGCGGGCACTCCCCGCAGGTGCGGGTGCAGATGCGGCCGCCCTCGGGCGCCTCGATGCAGTATCCGGAGTGGCAGTCGCGGCTCTCCTCGCATGGGTCGCCGAACATCCCGAGCGGCGCCATGTCGCTGCCCATGTCGAGCGGCGGCGGCACGTAGACATCGAGCTGGATCGAAGCGTCGAGGCCGACGCCGTCGTCGGGACTCGAGCCGGGAGCACTCTCCGTATCGCAGGCGCACATCGCCAACAACAGGAGGCAACAGAAATAAGAACGCATTAAGGACCTCGGGCAACCGTTCGTCGATGATACCGACGGCACGGATCCCCTTTCAATTCGCCCGCGTCAGAACTCTCGTCCCGATCAGGACATTGCGAGCCCGACGACGCCGAGCGCGCCGACCAGGATCGTCAGCGCATTTCGCGCCTTGGGAGGGATGGGCAGGGCCGCCGTCAGCAACGCGACGACTCCGCATGCGCCCGCGCCCATGAACGCCCACTTCTGGGTGCCGTCCATCGTTCGAACCGCGTCCCAGAACCACTGCTGCTTCGCTGGGTGGACGACGAGGCCGATGAGCGTGCCACCGACCAGCGCGGCCAGACCGCGAGACATCCCGGACCCGGCCTCGGCCGTGTCGTCCGCCCAGGGATCGGAGCCCGCGGCGCGTGCCCGAGCCGCGGCTTCTGCAGCGGTCCGCGGCTTGCGTACCAACTCGACCGGCTCCGTGATGGGAGCCGCGCGCCTGGCCGGCTTCACCTCGGGCTCCGTGTCGGGCCCGCTCCCGCCCGCTCCGGGCTTTTCGCCCGCGGCCGGGGTGGCCACCGCCGTCGGTGCAGCGGCCGCGGCCTGACGAGCGCCCTCCGACGCCTTGCGCGCCATCTCGCGCACCTCGGGCGAGTCGACGACTGTCGGCGGTGCGTCGTCCTCGGACAGCGCACGTCCCACCGGGTGCGTGAGCTCGGGGCTGATCTCGACCGACTCCGGATATGCGACCGGCACCGTCTTGTCATCGCTGGGTGGCGCGGCCTGTTCCTCGGCGCCGAAACTGTCCAGGCTCATGAGCATCGCCGGTCCGTCCACCGGCTCCGGGGTCGACTCGAGGGTCGCGCGGTCCGAAGACGCCGACGGCTTGGGTGCCGCGTCGGCCAGGATCGGCATCCCCATCACGGTGCTGCGCGCCGAGGGCTTCAGCTGTGCGGGGCGCACCGGTTGGCGCCCGCCCTCGGTGAGCGGCGAAGGCGCCGAGCTCACTCGCGGGCGCGGCAGCCCGGCCATCAGGCTCGGTGCGGGTGCCACGGGTTTCGGCTCTGCGGGCTCCGGCGGAGCGTCGCTGTCGTCTGCCGCCGCGGCCGCGAGACGGGCCAGGTCTTCGGCGCCGAATTGGGTGGTCTGAGGGCCTTTTTGGTTCGGCCCGGCCGGCCGCAGCTGCGGCATCCCGAACTGTGTCGACTGGTGCGGGGCTTCGCCGAGCCGTGCGCCGCAGTGGACACAATGGAGGGAGCCGTCGGGCGACTCACCTCCACACCTCGGGCACGCGAGCATCGGACCTCCGTGTGGCCGCCGGACCACTCCGCGGCGCGGCCGAGTCTCACACGCGCGAGGCGCGGGATCAACTCGCCGCCGGGCGCCATTCCCTGCGGTTTCCGAGGCTCGTCGCGATCGGTACAATGCCCGCTTTCGGAGGTCCTGATGACCGAGGTTTCCCAGGAGCGACCCGCTGACGTGGCGCTCGTTGCGCGTGCTGCCCTGGCGGCGGGTGAGGCTGGGGCTGCGGCGGTCGCATACCTCCGGCTCGTCCGCGCCGAGCCCGACGCCCCGGTCTGGAGGCTGCGTCTCGCGGACGCGCTATCGGCCGCCGAGGACGTGGACACGGCGACATCCCTACGCGCCGAGATGGCGGTGGCCGCGCTCGCTGGCGGCGCGCCCCTCGCCGGCTTGACGGCTGGGATCGCGGGCGGGGTCGACAGCCTCGCCGAGGCGTTCGCGCCCTACCTCGCGGGCTCGGACCGCTTGGGCCGCACGGCGCCGCCCCTGCCGCCCGCGCCGCCCGGCGGCGTGACGGTGCCCGACGACGACCCGGACGCGCCGATCCCTCCGTGGCCGGCCATGCCGGGGCCGCTCACGCCCGTCCCGCTGCTGTCTTCACTCGACGCCGAGGGCTTCGACGCTGTGCTGGCCCACCTCACGCGGCGGGCGCTCGCTCCAGGCGAGACCCTCGTCGAAGAGGGGCAGGACGCGCACTCGGTCTACTTCCTCGTTGGCGGGACGCTCGAGGTCACGAAGTACGATGACTTCCGCGGTGACCAGCGGCTGGGCACGGTCACCGCCGGCTCGGTCGTCGGTGAGATGGCGCTCGTCCTCGACCGCCCCCGGACGGCGACGGTGAAGGCGGCCGAGGATGTCGAGGTGCTCCGCCTCGAGCTGGCCACGCTGCGCGAGCTCGCCGCGAGCAACGAGGGCGTCGACCGAGCGCTGCGTCGCTACACGCAGCAGCGCCTGCTCTCGATGCTGCTCGACACCTCTCCGCTGTTTCGGGGTCTGCCGCCTGGAGCGCGTGCAGCGCTGCTCCACCGCTTCCGCGCCCACAAGGTGCCTGCCGGAGAGACGATCATCGCCGAGGGCGCCGAGAAACCGGCGCTCTCGCTGGTGATGGACGGCGAGGTCGACGTGCTACGCCTGGACGATGGCGAGCAGGCCAGGCTCGCGCGTCTCGGCGTCGGTCAGGTCTTCGGCGAGATGTCATTCGTCACCGGCGAGCCCGCGAGCGCGACGGTCGTCGCAGCCACCGACACCGCGCTCATGGCGCTGGCGAGCGAAGCGCTCGCCGAGGTGTGTACGCAGCACCCCGAGGTTGACACGCGCCTGCGCGCGCTCTCGGAAGAACGCGTGCAGGAGAACCGATTCATCTTCGAGGACGACGACTTCTTCGAAGACGCCGACTGAGCAAAGAACCAATGTCTCTTCAGATCTACGACACGATGGCGGGCGAGAAGCGCCCGTTCGAACCCCTCGAGCCCGGCAAGATCAAGATGTACGTGTGCGGCATCACCCCGTACGCGCGCAGCCACATCGGCCACGCTCGCTGCTACACCGCCTACGACATCATCTACCGCTATCTGCAATTCGCGGGTTTCGAGGTGCTCTACGTCCGCAACTTCACGGATGTGGACGACAAGATCATCGCGACGGCCAACGAGGAAGGCATCGACCCGCTCGCGTTCGCGCAGCGGTACATCGACACCTTCTACGAGGACATGGACGCGTTGGGGATCGCGCGGCCCGACATCGAGCCGCGCGTGAGCACGACGATCGACGAGATCATCGCGCTCATCGAGCAGCTCGAAGCGCGGGGCATCGCCTACGCCGTCGACGGCGACGTGTTCTACGCCGTCGAGAAGTTCGACGGGTACGGGAAGCTCGGCAAGCGGTCGATCGACGACCTGCTGGTCGGGGCGCGCGTCGAGGAGAACCCCAAGAAGCGCAACCCGCTCGACTTCGCGCTGTGGAAGTCCGCCAAGCCGGGCGAGCCCACCTGGGACAGCCCCTGGGGCGCCGGCCGGCCAGGCTGGCACATCGAGTGCTCAGCGATGAGCACCACCCACCTGGGCGTGACCTTCGATCTCCACGGGGGTGGGCGCGACCTCGTGTTCCCGCACCACGAGAACGAGATCGCCCAATCCGAGGGGGCCAGCGGCACGACCTGCGCGCGTTTCTGGACCCACAACGGGTTCGTGAACATCGACGACGAGAAGATGGGGAAGTCGCTCGGCAACGCGTTCAACGTGGCCGACCTCTTCGAGCGCTACGAGCCCGAGGTCGTGCGTTGGTTCCTGTTGAGCGCCGCGCAATACCGCGCGCCGATCAACTTCACCGACGGGCTGCTCGACGACGCTGCGTGCCGTGTCGCGTACCTCTACGAGACGATTCGCCGCGCTACCGAGTTCATCGACGCCAACGACAACGGGTTCACCGGCCCGCTGCCCGGCGCCGAGACGGCGGAGTCCCTGGTCCCGCGCTTCCGCGAGGCGCTCGACGACGACTTCAACGTGCCGCGCGCCGTCGATCCCTGCCTCGAGGCCTTTCGCGTCCTCAACGAGCTGCTCGACACACGCAAGGCGAAGGCGAAGCCCGCGGCCGCGGCCGGTGCGAAGCTTCTGCTCGCGCAGCTCCGTCGCATCGACGAGGTCTTCACCCTGCTCTCGCGCGACCCCGACGAGTATCTCGCGGCCCACCGCACGAAGGCCGCGATGCGCAAAGGCATCACCCTCGAGTGGGTCTCAGAGCGCATCGGCGCGCGCGTGGCAGCCCGCGAAGCCCGTGATTGGGGGGCCGCCGACACCATCCGCGACGAGCTCAAGGAGCGCGGCGTGGTGTTGATGGACCGCCCCGAAGGCACCGACTGGACCCTCGACGACACCGCTGCGTGCCTCGACCAGATCCCATAGGAGCGCGGAGCATCGATGTCGACGAAGCCCTTCGAGCTGGTCGCTGAATTCACACCGTCCGGCGACCAGCCGAAGGCCATTGACGCGCTCGTCGCCGGCCTCGACCGAGGCGACGCACACCAGGTGCTGCTCGGCGTCACGGGGTCCGGCAAGACCTTCACCGTCGCCAACGTGGTCCACCGCACGCAGCGACCGACGTTGGTGCTCTCCCATAACAAGACCCTCGCGGCCCAGCTCTACGGCGAGTTCAAGGAGCTCTTCCCGAACAACGCCGTAGAGTATTTCGTCAGTTATTACGACTACTACCAGCCCGAGGCCTACGTTGCGGCGTCGGACACCTTCATCGAGAAGGACTCGTCCATCAACGACGAGATCGACCGCATGCGGCACTCCGCCACGCGGTCCCTCCTCGAGCGTCGCGACATCATCATCGTGGCCAGCGTCTCCTGCATCTACGGCCTGGGCAGCGCCGAGGCCTACTACGACCAGCTCGTGGCGCTCTCAGAGGGCCAGCGCGTCGACCGCGACAAGATCATGGCGAAGCTGGTCGACATCCAATACTCGCGCAACGACTTCGATTTTCACCGCGGCACCTTCCGCGTCCGCGGCGACACCCTCGAGATCTTCCCCGTCCACGAAGACACGCACGCGGTGCGCATCGAGTTCTTCGGCGACGAGGTCGAGTCCATCTCGCAGATCGATCCCCTGCGCGGCCGCACCATCGGCAACCTCGCCAAGGTGGCCATCTACCCAGGCAGTCACTACGTGGTCGGCTCGCGGCGGATGAAGGACGCGATCGACGAGATCCGTGTCGAGCTGCGCGGCCGCCTGCAATCGCTGCACGCCGAGGGCCTGCTCCTCGAGGCCCAGCGGCTCGAGCAGCGCACGATGTTCGACCTCGAGCAGCTCGAGGAGATCGGCTACTGCGCGGGCATCGAGAACTACTCTCGCTACCTCACGGGCCGCACACCGGGCGAACCGCCGCCGTGCCTGCTCGACTACTTCCCCGACGACTGGCTGCTCGTCATCGACGAGTCCCACGTGAGCTTGCCGCAGGTCGCGGCGATGTACCGCGGCGACCGGTCACGCAAGACCACCCTGGTCGAGTACGGCTTCAGACTCGAGTCCGCGCTCGACAACAGGCCGCTCCGCTTCGAGGAGTTCGAGAAGATCCAGAACCAGGTCCTCTACTGCTCCGCCACGCCGCGCGACTACGAGCTCGATCGAACCCAGGGCGTGGTCGTCGAGCAGATCATCCGCCCGACCGGCCTCGTCGATCCCGAGGTCGAGGTGCGACCCGCGGGGACCCAGGTCGACGACCTGCTCGACGAGGTGCACAAGGTCGTGGACGCCGGAATGCGGGTGCTCATCACCACCCTCACCAAGCGCATGGCCGAGGATCTGACCGACTACTATCGCGACCTCGGCATCCAGGTGCGCTACCTCCACTCCGAGGTCGACACCATTGAGCGCACCGCGATCCTGCGCGACCTCCGCCTCGGCGTGTTCGACGTGCTGGTCGGCATCAACCTGCTTCGCGAGGGGCTCGATCTCCCGGAGGTCGCCCTCGTCGCGGTGATGGACGCCGACAAAGAGGGCTTCCTGCGCAACCAGACCTCGCTCATCCAGACCATCGGCCGCGCGGCACGCAACTCCGAGGGGCGCGTGATCCTCTACGGCGACAAGGTCACCGACTCCATGCAGCGCGCCCTCGACGAGACCGAGCGTCGGCGCGTCATCCAGCGCGAGTACAACGACGTCCACGGCATCACCCCACGCACCGTCCGCAAGGCGATCACCGACCTCGAGAAGGCGATCACCGCCCTGGCCGAGTCCTCCGAACGCCGGCCAGGGGTCGCCGAAGCGATGGGTGACCGTAAGGAGTTGGAGACCCGCATCAGCGAAGTGCGGGCGGCGATGCTGAAGCACGCCGAGGCCCTCGACTTCGAGAAGGCCGCCGACCTGCGCGACGAGCTCAAGGAGCTCGAGCGCGTCCACCTCGCGCTGGCGTAGGTCGCTCGTAGCGCGTATGTCGACGCTCGGTCGCCAACCCGTTGTGAGCTCCTGAGATGCCCTTCGACGCGTCGGTCGACATCGACCGCATCCCCACCGACCCCGGCTGCTACCTCATGCGCGGCGTCGACGGCGAGGTCGTCTACGTCGGTAAGGCCGCAAACCTGCGGGCCCGCGTCCGCCAGTACTTTGGCGCCACCAGCGACACCCGCTACTTCGTGGGGCTGCTCGACCGCTACCTCGAGGACATCGAGGTCATCATCACCGCCTCCGAGAAGGAGGCCTTGATCCTCGAAAACGAGCTCATCAAGCGCCACCAGCCGCGCTTCAACGTCGAGCTCAAGGACGACAAGAACTTCCTGCACCTGCGCGTCGACGACTCGGTGGACTGGCCGAAGGTCGACGTCGTGCGCCGGCCGCGTCGCGACGGCGCGAAGTACTTCGGGCCGTACCACTCCGCCAGCAAGGTCCGCGAGACGCTCAAGCTCGCCGAGCGCTACTTCCAGCTTCGGAACTGCGACGATCTCAGCTTCCGCAATCGCTCGCGGCCCTGTCTGCAGTACCAGATCAAGCGGTGCCCCGGCCCGTGCGTGCTGCCCGTCGCGCAGGAGGCCTACCACGACAATGTGCGCGACCTGATGCTGTTCCTGCGCGGCCGCCACGACGAGCTGCTCGAGACGCTGCGTGGGCGCATGCTTGGGGCGTCCGGTGACCTGAACTATGAGGCCGCGGCGCGCTTCCGCGACCAGATCCGCGCGGTCGAAGGCAGCCTGCAGCCGCAGCAGGTCGTGCTCGGGCAGGCGATCGACCGCGACGTGCTGGCGGTCTACCGGGAGGGCGGCCTGCTCCAGATCGCCGTGCTCCTCGTGCGCCGCGGACGCCTCGTCGGCTCCCGGAACTTCGGCTTCGACGAGCAGGGCACGCCCGACGCCGAGGTGCTCTCGACCTTCGTCAACCTGTTCTACAACGCGGGCAACGAGGTCCCCGACGAGGTGCTCGTACCGGTCGACATCGACGGCGCTGCGGCCCTCGAGGAGCGCCTCGTCGAGCTGCGCGGTCGCCGCGTGGTGGTGAAGGTCCCGCGACGCGGCGCCGGGCGGAAGCTGGTCGAGATGGCGGAGCGCAACGCCGAGCACGCGTTCTTCCAGGCGCGCCGCTCCGACGCCGTCCGCGACGGCGGGCTCGTCCGCCTCAAGGAGCGGCTGCGGCTGGTCAACCTGCCCTACCGCATCGAGTGCTACGACATCTCGCTCTTCCAAGGCGCCGCGCCCGTCGGCTCGCAAGTGGTCTTCGAAGGCGGCATCCCGAAGCGCTCCGAGTACCGCCATTACAAGGTGCGCAGCGTCGAGGGGACCGACGACTTCGCGATGATGCGCGAGGTGCTCGTCCGCCGTCTCCGCCGCGGCGTCGAGGAAGGACGCCTGCCCGACCTCATCGTGGTGGACGGTGGCAAAGGGCAACTCGGCGTGGCCTGCGCCGTGTTGGAGGATCTCGCGATCGAGGGGGTCGACGTCGTCGGCCTCGCGAAGGCGCGGGTGCTCGAAGGAACCGACGAGGCCGGCGGCGTGACCCGGTCCGAGGAGCGCGTCTTCCTACCCGGCGTGCGCGATCCCGTGGTCCTGCGCGCGCATACCGACGAGCTGTTCATGCTCACCCACCTGCGCGACGAGGCCCACCGCTTCGCGATCAACTTCCACCGCAAGCTGCGCGCCGGCGGGACCCTGAAGAGCGCGCTCGATGGGATCCCCGGGATCGGCCCCGCGCGCCGACGCGCCCTCTTGCGAGCGTTCGGCAGCGTCAAGGGCCTGCGCGCCGCGGCCGAACGCGATATCGAGGCCGTCTCCGGCATCGGGCCATCCCTCGCGCGCGTGGTTCACGAGGCGCTCAGGTAGGGCACCTCCGGGCCGAAAACGACGCTTTTCGAGGAGGTTGGTGGCACACTTCGGTCCTGGGAGGGATCGTGAGCGACGCCGACAAGCGCGGCCAAGAGCCCGGTATGGGCATCGTCAAGAAGCGCCGGAGCCGCAAGCTGCTGGAGACCCGCGACGCCGCGGAAACAGGCGACGTCAAGACGGGCGCATCCGCCGCCGCTGCCTGGGGG
>PVBE010972246.1_pt1 | contig 19972 bp, 12 predicted proteins | sample 1631181 | NCBI WGS metagenome assembly PVBE01 (sample SAMN08397723, study PRJNA350692) | Marine metagenome, whole genome shotgun sequencing project. | isolation source: water | place: Pacific Ocean | collected 2012-04 | reverse complement strand
TGTCCCACCTCCGGGCGGTGCAAACAACATGTCCCCACGACCAATTAGGCGTTCGGCTCCAGCAGAATCCAGGACGGTGCGGGAATCAACCTGACTACTCACCATGAATGAGATTCGGGTTGGGAAGTTAGCCTTGATAAGACCAGTTATGACATCCACGGACGGACGTTGAGTTGAGATCACCAAGTGAATCCCCGTTGCCCGTGCCATCTGTGCTAAGCGCGCTAAAAGTCGTTCCACATCTCCCGGCGCCGTCATCATCAGATCCGCAAGCTCGTCAATAACGACAACGATGTACGGCAAAGCCCCGTAGGTATCATCCAGCAGATCGCTGTTATATGCGTCGAGGTTTCGGACACCCGCCTTGTTAAACAGCCGATAGCGACGCGCCATCTCATTGCTAACCCAAGTCAGCACGTTGACAACTTCGTTCACATCCGTAATAACCGGCATTCGCAGATGCGGGATGCCTTCAAATCCGACCAACTCAACCATCTTGGGATCGATCAAGATCAGCTGCAGGTCATCCGGTGACTTGGTGAAAACCAGACCTGTGATAAGTGCGGTCAGGCACACCGACTTACCTGATCCAGTCGCCCCCGCGATCAACAAATGTGGCATCCGAGCAAGATCAACTACGCGCACATGCCCCGCCACATCCTTCCCCAGCGCAATCTTTATTTCAGCATCGGATGCAACCCAAGCTTCACTTTCCATGACTTGACGAAGAGTGACCGTAGCCGGGTCATCATTGGGCGTCTCCAGTCCAACATATGGTTGCCCCGGAACCGGGGCCTCCAGCCGCACGCTACGCGCCGCAAGCTTAAGTGCTAAATCGTTCGCTAGCGCCGTAATCCGCGCGACCTTCACACCCGGACCCGGCTGAACTAAGTATTGCGTCACCACAGGCCCGGGCACAGCTTCGGCTACCTTAACCTTCACATTGAAAGAAGCTAAAGTTTCTTCAATCGTGGCGGCCTTGCTCACGATCTCATCCTCAGAGACCTCCACCGATGCATCAGTCACCGATAACAGATCGATCGATGGCAGACACCAGCGGCCGCTGTCGTCGGGCAGAGGCACCTCCGCAGCTACTGGCTCGGCTGTCCGTATAAAAGTCTTTTGTTCCCATGCGTCGGATTCTGACGACTTAACATCGTCGGGCACCGCATCAGCCTCGTGAGATACCGGTTGTCGTCCGCTCGCATCGTCGGTACGGACAGGCGGCGTGAACCATGGCCGCGCTCGGTTGTTTGCCGCGGCAAACAACCGAGCCGACTGCCCGCCGGCAAGTCGGATCGACCGGATCACGATCTGTCCAGGACGCGAGATCGCCTTGGTGCCCCACGGAGAAGCCGTGAGACCGTACGCTAACGACGAAACTGCGGCCACGCTAAAAATTACGTACCCCGCAACATCCCCGATCCTCGTCCGGACTACGGAAGCAATGCCCCCGCCAATCAACCCGCCACCCGGAGAAAGGCCACGTTCTGATGTCCTCGCTGCGAGATCAGTCATCGCTGCAAGAGCCACCACAAAGACAGCAGCAGCGACCACGTACGTGATATCGATGTTTGATTGACGCCGAGTTCCAGCAACAAGTGCCGCACCACCAATCAAGACGGCCGCAATAGCAGCGAGAGGAGCCACTCGTCCCAAACCCTCTGCTGTCGCCTGGGTGACACCAGAAATCACCACGACGTCACTGACGAATTGCCCAACCAGTACAAGCAGGCCATACACACCAACTAGAAAACCCAAAAACCCGATGAGGTCCCAGCGCTCTAGCTTCAGCGTGCTTACTTTCAGCGCTCCGGCTCGTCTACTCGTGGCCACGGGAGGCCCTCCTAGGCGTGAGTTCGAACTCGCACCGTCTATACCTCAGTAACGATCGGCAAAATCACCGGTCGTCGCCGAGTCTCCCGAAATAACTGCCTCCCAAGCGTATTCCGGATCTTATTTTGCAAGTACTCAGGATCCGGGTCCGGATGGTCACCGTCCTCAATCGCCGTGCGTACTGCATCACACGCACGTGCAAGGAGAGCATCGGCTTCCGGCGCGTACACGAATCCCCGTGAAATGATATCCGGCTCTGTTAAACACTTTCCAGTGTGACGGTCCACATTCACCACTGCAACCACGACACCGTCTTCAGATAGATGGCGTCGATCGCGCAGCGTGACGCCTCCGTCCCCACCTATCGTGAGGCCATCGACAAACACGTTGCTCACGTCCGTCGATCCTACGACACCAATCTCATCAGCCGACAGATCCACGATCGAACCAGATTCCGAGACCAATATCTGCTCTTCGTCCACGCCAACAGCCACCGCGACCTGACGATGCGCATCTAAATGTCGATATTCCCCATGCACCGGCATAAAGAACTTTGGTCGCAGCGTGTTCAACATGAATTTCAGTTCTTCCTGACTAGCGTGTCCCGATACGTGTACAGGGCAAATCCGCTCGTAGAGCACCCGAGCTCCCTGGCGTCCAAGTCGGTCAATTGTCCGGTTCACGGCCTCTTCGTTCCCCGGAATCGCTGTCGCGGATACGATCACAGTATCGTCCGGAATGAGATCGATGAATCGATGGTCACGATTCGCAATACGCACAAGTGCGGATCGAGGTTCCCCTTGAGATCCCGTACAAATGATCGTGAGATCGTCAGCCTGATGATTTTTTATATCTTCCGGAGCAACCAGCATTTTTTCGTCTGGAATCCGTAAGTACCCGAGATCACCAGCAACGCGGACATTGCGTTCCATGCTGCGGCCCACAAAACATACGTGCCGGCCATAAAAATGCGCGGCATCAATGACCTGTTGCACGCGAGAGATCAGGGACGAGAACGTCGCCACAATGATTCGACCGGGTGCGTCCGCGAAAATCTTGTCAAAAGTCTCGGTTATCACAGCTTCGGACGGCGTATACCCTGGCTGATCGGCATAGGTGCTATCCGACATCAAGAGCAGAACACCGTCTGAACCTAGACGTCCGAGGGTTTGAAAGTCAGACGGAATCCCATCCACCGGAGTATGGTCGAGTTTGAAATCACCCGTGTGAACAATCGTTCCAATGGGGGTATGTATCGCTATCCCCATGGCATCAGGAATGCTGTGACACACATGGAAAAATTCGCACTCGAAAGCACCGAGCGTCACCGACTCATGCTCCGCGATCACATGCAACTCACCAGCATTACCCAATCCAGCCTCGTCTAGCTTCACGCCGACAAGTCCGAGGGTCAGGCGGGAGCCATAGATCGGAACCTTAAATTCACGTAACGCATATGGCAGCGCCCCGATGTGGTCTTCATGACCATGCGTGATCACAAACCCACGCAGCTTGTGACGAATCTCGCGCAAATACGAAAAGTTCGGGATCACCAAATCAATCCCAAACATGTCAGCATCAGGAAACGTGAGACCGCAGTCGACCACAATGGCGTCGTCGCCGTATTCGAGAACGGTACAGTTTTTACCGATCTCTCCGATTCCGCCGATCGATACGATGCGCACAGTGTCGTCCCCGACTTCGAGACTCATCGGAAGATTCCTTGGTTCTGTCACGCTACGAAAAGAGTGATAGCTGACGGGCATCCGGTTGCGACGATTCTTCACGCTCAACCATAGAGTCATCAACGAGTAACTTAGGAATCATTTGGAAGTCCTTAACTAATACGTCATGTAATCGAATCTGCCGCAGCGCAGCTGCGGGATGATACACAGCAAGAAACACCCTTCCATTCTTGCGCCGTGCTAGACCGCGAGCACGTGATATTCGCGCGTCAGGGAAAAACGCATTCAGGGCGTGCCTACCCAAAAGCACAATTAGCCGAGGCTGGAGATGCGTCAGTTGTTGATCCAAATACGGCCTGCACGCCTCCGCTTCATCCGGTTCCGGATCACGGTTATTTGGCGGTCGACATTTCACAACGTTGGCGATAAATACATCTTTCCGCCGCATTCCAATTCCAGAAATCAACTCGTCAAGCAACTGCCCCGCCCGGCCCACAAATGGACGTCCCTGCTGGTCTTCGTGGAACCCTGGGCCCTCACCCACAAAGACCACGGATGCCTGACTCGAGCCTTCTCCAGGCACAGCCTGCACACGTCCCGCATGCAGCCCGCAGCGCTCACACGTCTGAACAGCTGTCGCAAGACTCTCCAGATCACTGAACGTCGGAAGTTCAATCACACGCTAAACACTAGCCGCCGCAGGCTCTAGAAAAGCATCGAGATCATAGGTCTCTACAACCTGTCGCAGGACGGAACACATGTCATCCGGGAGTTCGACAAGAGGAAGACGCGGCTTCCCAACCTCAAATCCCGACATGTTGAGAGCAGCTTTAACAGCCACAGGATTAGGCCAGCCAGTAGGAAAGAGGGCCCGGGCAATCGGCAGCAACCGAAAATGTTGACGACGCGCCGCTTCATGATCTCCTTCTACAAAAGAATCGATCAATCGGCGTGTTTCACCACTTACCAGATGGGATTGCACACTAATAACACCCACACCACCGAGCACCAAAACAAGAAAAATATCACTGTCGTTACCGCTGTAGATGTGGAATTCGCCTTCCACAGTTCGAGCGATCTCGGCGATCTGATCGAAATCACTGCTCGCTTCTTTAACACCCACAATGTTGTCCACACCACTCAGTCGCGCCACCGTTTCCGCAGTCATATTGACATTGGTTCGAGCCGGAACGTTATACAAGATGTTGGGCAACGGAGTAGCAGCAGCAATCGTCTCGAAATGCTCAACAAGACCATCTTGAGGGGGTTTATTGTAGTAGGGCGTCACTTGTAAGAGCCCATGCACCCCAATCTCAGCCGCCTGGCGCGACAGATGCACGCTCTCAGCGGTGTTGTACCCACCTGTTCCGGCAATGACGCAGCCTTCGGTGCCAACCGTCGAGACAGCTTCTCGATAGAGTTGAAAACGCTCTTCCTCGGACAGGGTCGGGGATTCCCCCGTGGTTCCTGTCACAACCACCGAGTCGTTGCCCGCCTTAACCAAACCGTGCACCAGCCGGTTGAACGTCTCGTAGTCAACACCACCCCGAGCATCAAATGGCGTAATGACTGCCGTAATTAGGCGACCAAATGTCAGCATGCGTAAGCCCTCTGGCGACGACCGTTCATATGATCGTGATTCGCCGGTCCGGAGAGTCCAATTCTACCCACCATATTTCGTGAAAGCCGATCCGTTTGCACGACGTTACCCGTGTTGACCGATCGAGATCGCTTCGCACACGAACAAATTCCGGAAGACAGGAGAGTACGCTAACCCGCCCAAAATCCTATGCCCAAGCACCGTCATTCCTTTTCGACAAGCCCCTGCTCAATCATCGATTCGGCGATCTGAATTGAGTTGGTCGCTGCACCCTTTCGGAGATTGTCACAAACCAGCCAAAACGCCAGTCCATTTGCATGTGACATGTCCTGCCGAATACGACCAACCCACGTCGTGTCATTTCCCTCAGCAGTAATCGGCATCGGGTATTGCTCGTCTGCTAGGTCATCCACTACACGCACACCCGACGTAGCTTCGATTACCTCCCGCGCTCTCGCAGCACCAATCGGATCCGTAAATTCAGCGTGTACAGCAGCGGCGTGCGCTCGAAAAACAGGCACGCGAACACAAGTCGCAGACACAGCTAGTTCAGGTACATGCATGATCTTGCGAGTCTCAGCAGAAACCTTCCATTCTTCCTTTGAGTAACCATCATCGCGTGGCTCGTCTATTGAGGGAATCAGATTTGAGGCGATTTGATGGGGGAACACCTCGAATTCCATCTGGGATCCATCACCTCGGCCCAACATCGCAGTCTGGTTCTGAAGCTCTTCCATCGCCCGACCTCCCGCACCCGACACCGATTGGTATGTATCGGCAATCACTCGCCTCACTGGACTCTCCGCGTGAAGCGGCGCGAGAACCTGCACAATCGGAGTTGTCGAGCAGTTCGGAATTGCAACAATTCCCTCGTGTACTAAAAGATCAGAAGCATTGACCTCCGGAACCACTAGAGGGACGTTATCGTCGTAACGAAATGCGGAGCTGTCGTCTATGGCAACAGCACCAGCTGCGGCAACCCGTGGAGCAACCGCTCGACTAATCGAACCTGAGGCCGAAATCAGCACAAAGTCAAGACCGGAAAAGTCATCCCCGCTCAACACATCCACAGTATGCATCTGGTCGTTAAACTCGAGCTTCCGACCACGACTACGTGACGACGCCCAGAGCCTTAGATCGCCTACAGGGAATCCCCGCTCCTCCATAACCGATAGGAATTCCCGACCTACTGCCCCCGTGGCTCCAACAACACCGATGCCATATTTTCGCGTCATCATTTCTTTTCCTGATCAAAAAGCAGCTGTTCAAGCCCTATCACTAACCCATTCAGTTCCCGTACACGCCGAGCGGCCAACAATACTCCTGGCATGAAAGACTCTCGGCTAGTCGAATCATGACGAATAGTAAGTGTCTGCCCGAGCGCTCCGAAGATGACCTCTTGGTGTGCAACAAATCCCGGTAAGCGGACACTGTGCACACGAACACCCTCATCAACACCACCGCGTACCCCGTCAAGGGTGAATCGGTCAGTTGGAACATCAATCATCGCCCGCCCCGCACGCGCGTCTACTATCAACTCAACTGTACGAGTTGCTGTGCCCGACGGAGCATCAATCTTTTGATCATGATGAAGTTCAATTACTTCGACATGGTCAAGATGGGGCGCGGCTAAACGCGCCATCTCCATCATGAGCACGGCACCAACAGCAAAATTCGGCGCTATGAATGCGCCGACAGTCGCCGTTTTGGCTGCGTCACGGATCGCTCCGACTTGTGCATCCGACATACCAGTCGTCCCAATAACCGGTGAGACCCCGAAATCTATTGCAAGGAGCGCATTCTGGGCAGCTCCATCGGCCACGGTGAAGTCAATCGAAACGTCAGGGCGTACTGTCGAAATCGCGGTCGAGACGTCATCGAACCACGGGAAGCCCCCATCATGGGATTCAAAATCCACACCCGCCGACACCACCATGTCAGGCGCGGCAACAACAGCATTAACAACAGCCTGGCCCATACGGCCAGCTGCCCCCACTACAGCGACCTTAAGCGGAGACGTCATAACGACAGCGCGTTAGTCCCGGTAGCGCCCACGACCGCCATTACGGCCACCACCGCGCCCGCCTCTGTCATCACGCCTGCCGCCACGGCCATCACGCCTTGGACCACCACGCCCCTCCCTGCGCGGGGCTGGAGTCGCAGACGCACGCGTCTCTTCCACGGTAAGACCCTGCAACACCGCTCGTCGCGATAGGTTCACACGACCCTGATCGTCTGTCTCAATGACCATTACCATAATGTCGTCACCAACATTCACGACGTCCTCAATCATGTTCGGAGGCTCCTCCGCCAATTCGTGACGCGGAACCAATCCTTCTCGACCGGGCAAAAATTCAACCATCACGCCGAAGCCAAAGATCCGGGTAACCTTTCCAAGCATCGTACGACCAGCATCAACCTCACCCGTCATGTCCTTGATCATCTGAAGAGCTTGGTCAGAACCATCACGCGACGGCGCACCCACCATGATGGTTCCGTCTTCCTCAATATCTATAGAAGCTCCAGTGTCAGCCTCAAGTCGTCGGATCGTCCTACCACCTGGGCCTATGATCGCTCCGATCTTCTCCGGATCAATCTGCGTCTTAACGATCTTGGGCGCGAATTCACCAACATCAGCATTTGGCTCGGAGATTGCAGCATTCATGACTTCGAGAATCTTTATGCGAGCTTCACGACCCCGGCGAATAGCGGTCTCAACTATCTCAGCCGTCAAGGATTTCACTTTGATATCGAGCTGGATCGCAGTTATCCCTCGCTCCGTACCGGCAACCTTGAAATCCATATCGCCGAAGTGGTCTTCAGCCCCTTGAATATCCGTCAGGATCTTTGTCGATCCGTCGTCCGCGGTAACGAGACCAATCGAAATTCCAGCGACCGGCGCTTTGAGCGGTACTCCCGCATCTAACAACGCTAACGTGCTCCCACAGACTGATCCTTGAGATGTGGATCCGTTAGACGAGAGCACCTCGGAGACCACGCGAATAGCGTATGGAAAGTCCTCGACCGGTGGCACCACGGGGAGCAGCGCTCGCTCAGCAAGCGCACCGTGACCGGTTTCACGACGCCGAGGCGAACCGAGCCGACGTGCTTCTCCTGATGCAAAAGGCGGCATGTTGTAGTGGTGCATGTACCGCTTGGGCTCAACGAGCCCCTCGAGATCACTAAGGCCAATACGTTGTTGATCACGCACTGTTCCGAGCGTAACCACCGAAAGCACCTGCGTCTCACCACGCTGAAAAAGCCCCGTTCCGTGGACACGCGGCAAAACCCCTACGTCCGCCGACAACGAACGAATCTCATCCTCGGCTCGACCATCAGGCCTCTTGTTCTCAAGCACAATCGCGCGACGCGCGTGTGCGCCTTCCAAATCATGAAACGCATCACCCACATCGCCATCTTCAAATTGGTTAGCAAAGGCTTCGACGGCCTCGTCTTGGATCGAGCGCATCTGTTCACCACGTTCAGACCGGTCAGTGATTCGCATCGCCTCGCCGATCACATCACCAAATTTGTCTTCGATTGCAGATGCCACAGCCGGATCCCGAACTTCCATCACGGGCTCGCGCGCCTCAGGCTGCACGAGATCACGAAGCTTAAGCTGCAAGTCAATCGCCGCCTGAAGTTGCTCCTGGCCCCAGGCAATAGCCTGGATCATCGTGTCCTCATCAATCTCACTAGCACCAGCCTCGAGCATGACCACACCATCTCGCGTCCCAGCCACAACTAGATCAAGATCGCCGGTAACATTGTCCTGAATCGTTGGATTTAGATCGAACTCACCGTCCTTGATTCCCACACGCACAGCCGCCACTGGCCCCTCAAACGGAATACCTGAAATCATGAGCGCGGCCGACGCAGCAATAGTTCCGATCACATCGGTTTCAACAGCGCGGTCGTGGGCAAGCACGGTCAAGATAATCTGAACCTCGCTACGCATACCCTCGGGGAACAATGGTCGAAGTGGGCGATCGGTTAATCGGGAAGCCAAGATTCCAGCCAGAGGCGGACGTCCTTCACGCCTGAATACACTGCCCGGAATCTTGCCGATCGAATAGCTGCGCTCTTCGTAGTCCACTGACAGAGGGAAAAAGTCGAGCCCCTCACGAAATGGCTTGGACATGACAACTGTTCCCAAAACAACCGCATCGCCATACGACACCATTACGGCACCGTGCGCTTGCGGCGCGAGTCGCCCTGTCTCAAAAGCGAGACGTCGCCCGCCGAATTGCGTTTCAACCTTATGCATCTACATCACTCCTCGTCGGCGGCTTTAAAGAGCGAAGAAACGAGCCCACAACTCTGTTGCACCCTCGATTCTTAGCTCTTCCCTGAATCCGCCATATTGGCATGCGAAAGCCGCCAAAAGTACAGAAATACGGTCCGGCTCGGACCGCGCACTAATCTCTATGTGCCATCCACTCCGGGATCGGCACACCTAATCCATAAACCGACGCACGTCCTTTACCGCTGTGCCCGAATCCCAAGCTTTGTGATCGCGTCACGGTAACGCTCTGGATCCTTGCCTCGTAGATATTTCAAAAGACGACGTCGACGGCCAACCATCCGTAGCAAACCATAGCGTGAATGCTTATCGTTCTTTCTCGTCTTTAGGTGCTCCGTAAGTTCTTCAATCCGTGCACTGAGCATCGCGATCTGGACTGGAGCCGAGCCAGTGTCCGACGGATGATCACGAAACTCATCAACAAGCTCACGCTTAGATGACACGACTGTCATTACGGTAAACCTCGATACACCTACACAGAATCTATGTGGTACGGAATGGATAGATCATTAAATGAATGCCTTAATTGTAACGTAGCAAGGAGCTCAAGTAGCCAAGTTTGACCACGATGAACCCGAATTGGTGCGGCAAAGCACGTGCAGCACGTGCACTCTGATAACAATATTTCCAGCACTGTGGTCATCCACAACGAAGGCAGCGTACATGTTACGAACAGGGGACAAACCACAAGAGCCACAATGGCACACGACGCCATCAGGCATTGCAGCACACCGGACTCAATTCAGAAGACCCGCTGAATATCCCCCACTACTTGCCTATACTCGCTTGATCTACCGGGAGGTGAGACCGCATGGCATCGCGTCGCCGACGTCGCAACCGTCGAGCCAGCAACAGCAATCGAGTCTCGACTAAGACTACAACCACTACGACTGAAGCGGACACTCGTACAGATCGGAAAGGCAAAGAACCAAAGACGAGCAAAAGTCAGAGAGCTGGTCTCGGTCGTGGATTCTGGTTGTACATGGTGGCAATGATGGCCGTACTACTCCCGCTTAATCTTGTTTGCCTGAATCAGGCCAACCCGACGGGCCCCGGCAACACCGCTGAAGTGCAATCAGAGGTAATCCTCGACGCAGTCGAAGAACCTCATGTGGGCTATTCGACTGACCCTCCAACCTCGGGCCCCCGAGTCACCGAATTCGCTGTGGCGGGCCACAGAACCGATACCCTCCGCGACGAAATCCAAGTCGCAAATCTGCACAACGGCTATGTGATCGTGCACTACAACCCAACGGCACCATCGATCATCGCAAGTGAAATGCGGCAGCTAGCTGCGGAATTTGAAGGGTCGCGAGTGATCGTTCAGCCAGACACAACATTGCCAAGCACCATAGCGGTCGCACTTACAGCCTGGGGGCAGATTGAGAACCTCGAGGAATATGACAAAGGACGGATTTACCGCTTCATCCATCACTTTGAGTCCGCTGTGGTGCAATACGCCGACCCTAACCAATCGAATCAAACACAAAATGCCAGAACTGGCGGTTAGTCGAAGCGAACCCGCACCGGACCCAGAAGCCCCGAGACCAAAGATTCTTTTTCAATATTGTCTTCATGCCAATACCGATGCCATGGATCGCTCATGAGACCCTCGTCTCGCTTCCATAGCATTTCATTGGCTAGCAAATTGATTACCCGTACTCGAAGTGAATTGGATCCTTGTTGTACATATTCGGTCAGATCAAACTCGTACGGTGGCCAAATTCGCACCCCAATGCGCCTATTGTTTACGAAAACCTCTGCGTCGTGCCGAACGTCACCGAGATCCAACGTCACGGTGGAATCCGCCTGAGCCGACGTCAGATCAAAACTGCATTCGTAAATCCCTGCGCCCGAGTACCAACCATAGCCAAACTCTGCCCAAGGCTTGAGCGCCACAGACGTTGGCCGTACATAAAGTTCCAGCGGTCCTCGAATCCCGTCCGAAAAATCAGTCGCATCAATTTCAACACTAAGTAACGAACCAGTAGTTATGTTGTAGATTCCGTGAATATCAGGCTGGCGCTCACGTACATCCACATACACCTTGTGGTCGCCCTTAATATTCGGAATACCCACGCCAACACAACCGACAGGCAAGTTTTGGCGATACATAAGCGTACGCGGAAAGGCCACCTGCTCGCCGAGCAGTGGCAAGTGACCCCACGGTTCGATTGGCGGTCTCCCACGTTCCCAAGTGACAAGCGGAGTGTCAGTCTCGTATGCGCGCCCCGACCATAGTTCGGTTGGAACCGACTCCACCTCCCATGAATCATCAGACACAAGAACCACAGACGTGCCCGATCGCAAATCAATTTGGCTCTCAAACAACAAAGAAATCGGCATGTCAGATGTGCACTCCACGTCAGCGATGATCGTGTTCTCTCCAAGTTGGAGATACGGCATCACGTTGTAGGTCACCGGGCTTGTCCAATCTTCAGATTCGCCGAGCTGGGTGCCATTCATGTAAACGGTGGCTCGATCTACGCCAACGAACGTGGCCCACGCCTTGATCGGCGGCTCGTTAATTTCGACCGAGCGCCGAAATCGCAATCGTTTGTGACTATCCCCTATACGGGAAACAGCCCATCCCTCATGCCTATATACCCCGGTTATCCAATTTGCTCGCCAATTGCCCACGAGGTCAACGGTGGCACGAGTCATCCACATCTCTGGCCAGTCAGAATCGTCAAATTTGGGATCCCGAAGGCGCTCCAACCGGCCATCACCTAATGAAAAGCTGTCTGTCCGCAGAACCGGCAACTCTAGCTGTCTGACAGACCCTTGGCCTATTGCACTCCCGTCGGCAATAACAAACGTCCAATCGGTCTTCAGCTCTTTGCGTCTACGACGCACGCGACGAGATTTCTTAGTGCTTGCACGCGGAGCACGAGCCGACGAGTCAAAAACTATCGCCCGTGCAGCATGCGCCGGCAATTTAAGCGTAAATTCCCGTTTGTTACGGGTTCCCGTCACATCCAGTTGTGTAATCCCTGCTGTCTCTGGATTCCAAATCTGCGCAGCCCCACGTGCATCCGTAGTTACAGTCGCACTTGCCTCAGTCGCCGAACGATTGACGACTAACAGAATCGTAGCCCCCGCGAGTTCACGAGTGACCACAATCACGTCAGCATCGCTCGCGACAGATGTCGACGGGTCAAGAATTTCAACAATGCGGTCTATCGCATCCGGCAACGTGTCAGTAACCTCATATGCACGACCCTTGCCAATCTTCAACCCTCTTCCCTTATTCGCACCCGCGCCGAAAATATCTGTGATAGATCGGACAATACTGCGGTCCTTCCCACCAGCATCGCTGCTCGACGACGGACGTTCTCCAACACAAATAACGCTGCCGCCCGACCGCGCAAAGGCACCGATGCGGCGCATAGCTGGCCTTCCAATAACTGGTGTGGGCGGAAGGATTAAGGTCGATATCGCGACCGATCCGTTTTTCAACTGCCCTCCCTCAAGACGCGATTCACTAACAAACTTCTCATCGACAAGACACACGTCAACGCTGGCCCCGATCAGCCCATCGACAAGTGCTTCATATATTTGAGCAATTTCGCTCGCTCGACTGTTCGGCCGACCATCAGCCGTGTTTGCTGCAACACTAACCACGGGATAGAGCACACCAACGCTGGTCATCGATTTCGATTTGTTGACGATCGCAGACAAGCGCGTAATGTATTCAGCCAAGGTCTTGAAATGGGGCCAGTACGGGTTGGGATCCGACAAACTGGGCGGCCAATCATCAGAAGCTTCAGCGGTATCCAGCGAATAGAAGAAACCGCGGAGCACCTGAGTATCCACTCCGTAGGCAGCAAGTAGATTCGCACCATGCCGAAGCTCGTCCGGAGTAACGCCCCACCCAGCTCCACCGAAAGCGTCAGCCATAACCTTGTCACGACCGGCGAGGGCGGCGACCGACACGGCCGGCTTTATCTCTGCGGGCTGCACGGTACGCGGCCGCTCGCTACGGAAGCCACGATGGTCCGCAACTGGGATGGACAAGTGCCGCATGGTTCGAAAGTAATCACCCTGCCGAGCCGGATGTGCCGCTACATGCTCCTCCGTATGCCCAATCCAGGTAAGCCCGCGTCGCTCGCACCACGCGCTTACCTGTACAAACCACGCTTCTTCATACATAGCGCCAACGGTATTGTAGAAATCGCAACGAACCTTCGCAGTTGAACTTCCAGCTCTCTGTACTAGAAGCGGTAACGAATCGACTAGGTCATATCCGTGATCTTTCAAAAACCGCGCACGAAGAGAATCTGTCCATGGGAGCGGCTCGGCAGCAACATGCGGTTTGCCGAAAAACACCCCAGGAATGTCCGTACCCAGAAAAGACTTATACCGATTGCCGTATACGGAGTATGTAGATTCCAGAAGAGCCTTCACCGTCTGAGGCCGCAAATAATCGACTTGATCCTCCACAGCCTTGACAGAAAAACTGAATAAACGCCAGACACCATCTGGACACGACCACGAATTCGGACTTGTTATATTCCTGAACGAATCCTGTTCAAGATCACCATTCTTATCAAGCCGAGCAGCTATTTGAACCAAGGGCGTTCCAATGGGGAATCGTCCTTCAAGCGACACCTTCTGGCCAGGCCCTGTGAAGTCATGAATGGCACGTACCAGCGTTTTCGCTTGATGGTCTGTACTGCGCAACAGGACTGTTGAATTGATTTCTTCGCTCGGACTGGAAGACTGATCATGAATCCATATCTTCAGACCAGTCGACTGGCCTTTGCGAATCGTGTAGTCAACAGCGTCCCACCATCGCTCACTAAAATAAGGAGTCTGCAAACCTTCTCGGGCTTCTACAACGACACCACCAACACCCTTTGAGGCAAAATCCTCCATCTGGCGGCCAAGTTCCGCCTCATTCGGGCATCCGGTCCAACACCAGATCGCCAGAGGTGCGTGTTCCCGGGCTGATTTAGTAAAGGCAGACCGGAGGCGATTGAGAGCTCGGCTCACTTCTAGCTCCTAACAGTGACATACCAGCGGTACGACAACGTGACACACCGAAGGTTCGGGCGTATGTAAGTGGACACAGCAAGAACTGTGCGACTGAGGAAGCTCGAAGCCGCAACGGGGCGGCATCAAGTGACTTATTATAAGGAGCACGACGGAATGACACCAAATTACTGAACATAATGATGCTTGCAGGTATCCACGTATCGCGCCGACTGTAAAGAACAAGACCTTGTCATTTCGTCCTTTAACAATCAATCCGGACAACCCGCAGACCCACATCAGCTCACACACCAAGCAACCCATTTAGCACCGGCTGCCTATCACTACTTCTACCTTTTTCACTGCCATCAGGCTACATTCGCTATGGCTAATTCCATAACCGCTCTATCCCCGTGTTCTTCCGAATCATGTTCACTACCAAGAAAACCGTATGACCTCGCTCCTTACTGAACAACAATTATTGCGGTCAATTCTTGGAGTCGTTATCTTCGGCCCTCGCATGCCAAAACCTATGAATGAGATTCCGTCTTCCCGTAACGTGCACCGTTTCGGCCTGCCAGAGTCCTTGAAATGAGACGGAGCACAGACCAAGAGTTAAGGGCTACGACCGAAGCAAACGAACAAGAGTTGTCAGCCCTCATTGACCTGCTCGCGGACAAGGACCCGACTGTTCACTTCGCAATGAATTTGGTCCGCGTTCGCCCAATAGACGGCACTTGTGTGTGAGACAACATGACAACCCCGCCATCGAACTTCCACGCTTGGCAACTTGGGTTTGTTGATGCCCATAGAATCCATTCAGCGCTGGATGTAGGTTGCGGTAAAGGTCGAATGGCACAGGCATTACGGACCCACACCGCCCCAGGTTCCGTACTCCTTGCACTCGACATCCACGAACAAACAATGCGCAACGCACGACAACGCACCAACGTTGATTGCGTGCGAGCCACGGCTGAAGATCTTCCAGTTACGTCCGGACAATTTGAGCTCGTTACGGCCGGCCACGTTTTGCCCGTAGTCACCAATATGTCAAAGGCTGTGGGCGAATTCCGACGCGTATTGACGCCGAGCGGCACGTTGCTAGCGAGTGTGAATAGCGAAACGTCGGGCGAACGGATGCTTGCTTGGCACATTGAGGCGTGCGAACGAGCGGGGCGGTCTGCCCAAGCAGCACGGGCTATTGGTTCGTCCGGCGCAAGGCGCTTTAGCCTCGAGAACGGAGCCCGGATATTGTCCCGATCGTTCAAAACTGTCGATGTGCGGACACACGAAACCGCCCTGGTGTTTCGAACCGTTGACGCATTGCTTAAGCTGTACGTGGGCGGCCTACACATGCGGGGGACATCCACCAGCAACGCCGACAGCGGCTTTTCGTGCTTAGCAGGCGAACTCAGTCCACATATGCGAGCTGTCGTAGCCGCAGCGGCAGAGCCGGACGGTCGAATCATCGTACCGAGGCGCTCCGGCTGTCTTATAGCTCATGGTTAGCAACCAAGTCCGATCGGCCACGATACTCCTCCATGCCATGAGTTCCGTGATCAGACAAGCTACGAGGAACCGGGCACACACCGAATCGTTCTTACCAACCACAAGCAAACAACGAAGACCGGGCGCACGTCGTCCCTACTGAATTCGGGACTGGGTCAAGCCCAAATCAGCTCTTAGTCAAGTGGTGCTATGTTGATGTGCCCTGAATAAGCTTGGCAAGACTTCGGATTCCAATGTCTTAAAAGAAAGTGCCAGATGCACAGATTTGTTCGAGTTCGTTGCCTTAGTGCACCCGTATTTACATTTACTGCGCTAGGCTGCCAAGTTGTATAGCAGATACAAATAGTTCGGGTGGCTCGATTGGAAACAGCCCTGCGCCGTTTCTTCAGCTGTGGACCCAGGCTGGCAGATCACCGGCTTGGGATTGGACTGTTTACAGCCCTAGTCGCTCTCGTGCTTATGGTCGGTTGCGGCGGTAGTCCTCCACCAACGGATTCATCCGTATCAAGCCCTGCTCCCACCCAAACCACAGCTGCCCTAACCAAGAGTCCGCAGCCCTCACCAACCGTCGTCGCCCAACAACCATCTCTGGTCACACCAACGCCTCTAGCCACGCCTGCAGCCTCGACACCATCACCAACGCCGGTATCCACCCCAGAACCCACCCCAGCGCCCACACCAGAACCGACGCCAGCGCCCACCCCGGAACCCACACCGATTCCTGCTTCAGCCGTGGACGTACTCGCGGGCGCCATTGAGGTGCAGCGTGGGGGCGACGGACAGTGGTTATCAGCTGAGAGCGGTGCCTTAATGTGGCCCGGTGATGCCATTCGCACGAATGGGGACGGCCAAGCTGGATTGTCCTTTGCAGATGGATCAGAGGTCGTCTTACAAGGATCAACCACGCTCATGCTTGATCGGTTCTTCCTACGCACTCAGGACGACACGGTTCTTGAAAGATTTGGACGAATAGTCCTATTCGCCGGAAGCGTGGTGTTCGACATCCAACCATTCCCCGACGTGCCGTCGCCCTGGGAATTTGTGACCGGATCCGAAATCATCGGGATTACAGGCACTTCAGGTGTCATGGCCGTGGGCCAAAAAGATGCGATGGCTGACATGCCGGACGACGTCCGGAAACTCATGGAGGCCGGTGACATGCAAGGTGCGGTCGCAGCTGCCAAAGCCGCCGGTCTGGATATACCCGCTGACGTTCAGGCAGCGATAGATCGCGGCGATCAAGCAGGAGCTAAGGCAGCAGCCGCAGCTGCCCAGAAAGCACTGACGACCGAACAGGAGTTGCCTTCTGGGATGAAAGACGCGCTCGATGCCGGTGACCTAGCAGCAGCGGAGGGGATCGCTCAGGCAGCGAACTTCGAAATACCTGCTGAGTTGCAGCAAGCCATCAGTGATGGTAAGTCACGAAATGAAGACGCGCGGACGGTAGCTGATCGGCCCGAAATTCCAGCAGCAGTACAAGCCGCACTGGATGCAGGTGACCTCAAAGGCGCGCAGGCAGCGGCCAATGCGGCCGGATTCACACCTCCAGCCGACCTACAGAAAGCCCTTGACCAGGGTAGCCAAGCCGTCACTCAAGCACAGCAAGGTGGACAGGCACAACCAGAAATCCCAGCGTCCGTACAGACTGCTCTCGAAGCCGGGGACCTTCCCGGCGCCAAAGCAGCAGCTGAAATTGCCGGGGTTACGCTCCCTGCCGAGATTCAGACCGCCATCGACCAGAATGCTTCAGCCCAGCAGGCAGCAGGTGTTGCCGCCGAGCCAATGCCCCCAGCAGTCAAATCAGCTTTGGACGCTGGCGACGTCGTGGCAGCAAAAGAGGCTGCTACGGCGGCCGGATACACCATGCCGCCCGACGTTAAGGGCGCAGTCGATCGGGGTTTAGAAGCACGACGGGGGATAGATGCATCGCTCGAGGTCCGACCCGACCTTCCCGCAGACATTCAAGCTGCTTTGGACGCTGGCAACGTGCAACAAGCAAAGGATTTGGCAGCAACGTCCGATTTCCCATTCCCTCCCGAATTCGAAAAGGCAGTCGGAGCGGCAGGTGAAGCAAAGCTCGAAGCAGCAAGTCAATCTGTCGCTACTGATACGCAAGGCCATCAACTGACCTTCGCTCTGGTAGAAGGTTCCGCTGTCCTTACCGAAATCGTCGCAGCCAAAGCCGGAGCGATGGGCGATTCGACAGCATCTGGAATTCGCGTGTCAGAAATTCCTGCCGGCGTCGGCCTAGCCCTTCCCACGCTGAAGCCATCTGATTCCGCAGAGGGACTCCAAGCGGTCATTGCCACGATCGCTGCAGATGCGCAAGGCGAAGCGGCGGTCGCCGATAAAGCTGCGGTTAGCGACGGGACGAAAGAGGATCAACTGCAGGGTGTTGTAGCCCGTGACAGCGACGGTGACGGCGCTGTTGACCAGTTTGCAGTTTCGTTCAACAAAGCCCCAGCACAAACGGACGCGCCAGCCGAAGGCGCTCAACCCGACAAGCCCCCAGCAGACTCGACACCAGGTGCACAGAAACTGCCTCCAACCTCATGGGGCGTATTAGGAGCAGCAGCAGTAGCAGCAGCACAGCAGGCCTTGAACGCAGCCGAGGGTAGTCCGCCTGCCGGTGCCGGCAGTGACGCACCAGCATCAGCCGCCGGTGGCCCGCCGGCCGATGCTCAGGGCGTACCGCCCGCGGGCCAGTTACTTGAGCAGGTGAAGCTGGCCAATATGGTCCGGATGGTAATCGCTGATGAGGGCGCCCGGAAAGAATTGGTTGCTTCGGGGGATATGGCCAACTCGCTCCAGACAGCCCTGGTCAACATCAGTGAAAACGACAAATCGAGATCAGCACTTGGTTTGATGGCTCGTGCCGGCGGATTTCAAGTCGAAGCGCCACGCGCCCCGAATCCCGACGGACAGCCAGCTCCAGATGGACAACCCCCACGACCCGGCAATGAGGTCGCTTTCGCCGTACCCAAGCTCAACATCGGTGCTCCACCACCACCCGCTGACTCCAATGCTCCCGATGCGCCTGCCCGGGGCGCTCCGAGAGACTTCAATGTTTTCAGTGCACCCGTCACTCCACCGGCCAGCGAGGGTGAACCGCCTGGCCAAGGTGGACCCCAACAACCTGGCCAAGGCGGACCCCAACAACCTGGCCAAGGCGGATCCCCGCCGCCACCCGGACCCGGTGGACCACCCCCGCAGGCCGGTGGCGTGTCGCCAGACCAGGCTGCCGCCGCCCAGGGCCGACCAATGTTCTTACGTTGGTTGCGCTCCATGAAAACTAAAGAACCAATGAACGTCCAAGCCGCCACCTCGGCTCAAGTCGCCAGCATTGTTGGACAACAATCCGGACCAGACGGATCCAGCCCACCGCCAGGTGAGGGCGGACCGCCACCCGGTGAAGGTGGATCCCCACCCGGTGAAGCCGGTGAAGGTGGATCCCCACCACCACAATTCGGATTTACAGTTCTGAGTACCCTGAACGCCGTGAATCAGGTCCTATCTGGCCCTGCAAGTGAACCGCCACCCGGCCAGGGTGGACCGCCACCGCCAGATGGTGGGCCACAACAACCCGGCCAGGGTGGACCGCCACCGCCAGATGGTGGGCCACAACAACCTGGTCAGGGTGGGCCACAACAACCTGGTCAGGGTGGACCACAACAACCTGGTCGTTCCCTTGATGCCTTTACATCATTATTCCGTCGGTTAGATGAGCAACGGACCGATCGACAGATCGCCGAAATTCCACCGCCCGGTCAGGGTGGACCACCACCGCCGGGTGAGGGTGGACCGCCACCGCCGGGTGAGGGTGGACCGCCACCGCCAGGTGAGGGTGGACCGCCACCGCCAGATGGTGGACCACAACAACCCGGCCAGGGTGGACCACCACCGCCGGGTGAGGGTGGACCACAACAACCCGGTCAGGATGGACCACAACAACCCGGTCAGGGTGGACCACAACAACCCGGTCAGGGTGGACCACCACCGCCGGGTGAGGGTGGACCACCACCGCCGGGTGAGGGTGGACCGCCACCGCCGGGTGAGGGTGGACCG
>PVBE010631752.1_pt1 | contig 19978 bp, 32 predicted proteins | sample 1631181 | NCBI WGS metagenome assembly PVBE01 (sample SAMN08397723, study PRJNA350692) | Marine metagenome, whole genome shotgun sequencing project. | isolation source: water | place: Pacific Ocean | collected 2012-04 | reverse complement strand
TGCGCCCATCGCCATGGACGAGGGCTTGCGTTTCGCGATCCGCGAGGGCGGCCGGACCGTTGGCGCCGGTGTCGTTGCCTCGGTTATCGAGTAGGAAAGGGAAGCCGGCCGGGATTTAGACAAAAACGCCGGATGGAAACGAAAATATGGAAAATCAAAACATACGTATCCGCCTCAAAGCCTTCGATCACCGCGTATTGGATCAATCGGCCCTAGAGATCCTCAACACGGCCAAGCGGACGGGTGCTCGGGTTTGCGGACCTATTCCCCTGCCGACGAGAATCGAGCGTTTTACCGTCTTGCGTTCGCCCCATATCGATAAGAAATCGCGGGAACAATTCGAGATACGGACCCACAAAAGGATCCTCGATATTATTGATCCGACACCGCAGACCGTGGACGCGTTGATGAAGCTTGACTTGGCCGCCGGCGTCGATGTGGAGATCAAACTGTGAGAACCGGTCTTATTGCACGCAAACTCGGCATGACCCGCGTCTTCGGCGAAAACGGTAGGCATGAGCCCGTGACCGTGCTCGAGGTGGATAACTGCCAAGTCGTCGCCCGGCGTACCGAGGAAAGGGATGGTTACAACGCCGTCCAAGTCGGGGTCGGCGCGGTCAAGGTGAAAAATGTCACCAAGGCCATGCGCGGGCATTTTGCGAAAGCAAAAGTCGAGCCCAAACGCCGCACCACCGAGTTTCGGGTTGGCCCTGATGCCCTTCTTGAGGTCGGTGCCGAACTGTCGGTCGCCCATTTTGTCCCCGGCCAGTTTGTCGATGTTACCGGCACATCCCAGGGTAAGGGATTTGCGGGCGCCATGAAACGGCACGGTTTCGCGGGATTAAGGGCTTCCCACGGCGTTTCCGTAAGCCACAGGGCGCTCGGTTCCACCGGTCAGTGCCAGGACCCGGGCAGGGTCTTCAAGGGCAAGAAGATGGCCGGCCAGATGGGCGCTAAAAGGGTGACCACTCAAAATCTTCTGGTTATGGCCGCCGACGCCGATCGCGGCGTCATCCTGATCAAAGGGGCCGTTCCCGGGAGCAAGGGCGGTTTTGTTTTGGTTCGTGACGCGGTCAAGAAACTACTGCCGGACGGAGCCCCGTTTCCGGCGGCGTTGAGCGGTGCCGCGGAAGCACCAGCCGAGGCAGCGCCGGTCGAGAAAACGCCAACCGAGGAAACCCCGGTTGAGGAAGCGCCGGTCGAGGAAACCTTGGCCAAAACAAGTCAGCCTGAAGGTTTCTTGCAGGGCGAGACGGAAAATTAACCGGTCATGAAATGTGACGTCATCAGCCTTGAAAACAAGAAAGTCGGTAGCATCGACTTGGATGAATCGGTGTTCGGTCTCAAGGTCCGTGCCGACATTTTGGCGCGCATGGTTAATTGGCAGCTTGCCAAGCGCCGCACCGGAACCCACAAAGCAAAAACCCGTAGTGAAATACGAGGAACAACCGCCAAATCACACCGTCAAAAAGGCAGCGGGCGAGCCCGGCGAGGCTCCAATAAGGCACCGCAGTTGCGAGGCGGCGGTGTCGCCTTCGGGCCGGTTCTCCGCGGCCATGCCCACAAATTACCGAAAAAGGTTCGTCGTCTGGCTCTCAAAACAGCGCTTTCAGCCAAACAGGCGGATGGCAAGCTGGTGATTTTAAGTACGGCCAAGATGAAAAAAGCGAAAACAGCGGACTTGGCGAAGCATGTCGGCAAGCTGGGGTGGCGCTCCGTGCTCTTTATCGACGGGACGGAAACGGATCCCAACTTTTCCCAGGCCGCCGCCAATATTGTTGGTCTGGATGTGTTGCCTAGCCAAGGAGCCAATGTTTACGACATCTTGCGCCGGGATACTCTGGTCCTGACCAAGGACGCGGTTGAACAGTTGGTTGAGCGGTTGAAATGAGCAAATACAGCGGAATTACAGCTAATCCGAGCAAGGAACGGATTTACGAGCTCATCCGTTCACCCATCGTGACGGAAAAGTCGACCCTGCTTTCGGAATTCAATCAAGTGAGCTTCCGGGTACCCTTGAACGCTTCCAAGCCGGAAATCAAGGCGGCGGTCGAGGACTTGTTCAAGGTCAATGTCACCGCCGTCAATACCTTGCGCCAGAAGGGCAAGGTTAAGCTCTTTCGCGGCCGGCCAGGAAAGCGGGTAGATATCAAAAAAGCCATTGTCACCCTGGCCGAAGGCCAGTCCATTGACATAAGCACAGGGGTTTGATGACGGTCATGGCATTGAAACAATACCACCCGACGACCCCTGGAAGGCGCGGCCTCGTTTCCGTGGACAGGTCTATCCTTTGGAAGGGCAAGCCTGAAAAATCCCTCGTCGAAGGCCTTTGCAAAAAAGGCGGCCGCAACAATAACGGCCGCATTACCGCCCGGCGCCGGGGCGGCGGACATAAACGCAAATTTCGCGTCATCGATTTCAAACGCAACAAATTCGACATTGCCGCTACCGTCGAGCGGCTGGAATACGATCCCAACCGCACCGCGTTCATTGCTCTTGTCCGCTACGAGGACGGGGAGTTGTCCTACGTCATCGCGCCCCAGCGCCTTCGCATCGGCGATAAAATTGTTGCTGGCAGGAACGTCGATATCCGTCCCGGCAATGCCTTGCCATTGGAGAACATTCCCGTCGGCACCATCATTCATAATGTCGAGATGAAGACTGGCAAAGGCGCTCAAATCGCTCGTTCCGCCGGCACTTATGCCCAACTGCTCGGCAAGGATCAGGGTTATGCTCAACTCCGCCTGAGTTCGGGAGAGTTACGTGTGGTGCGCGCCGAGTGCATGGCTACCGTCGGCGCCGTTTCCAACCCCGATCAGCAAAATATCAAACTGGGCAAGGCGGGGCGCAAACGCTGGCTGGGCAAGCGCCCTTCCGTGCGTGGCGTTGCCATGAACCCCGTTGACCATCCCCATGGCGGGGGCGAGGGAAGAACTTCGGGCGGCCGCCATCCGGTAAGCCCATGGGGCAAGCCGACCAAGGGTAAAAGAACCCGTGGTAAGAAAAAGACGGATGCGCTGATTTTGCGCCGCCGCCACAGCAAGAAATAGCAGGAGAGCTCAAGTGCCTCGTTCCGTTTGGAAAGGACCTTTCGTAGATGGCTTTCTTCTTAAGAAAGCGGAGGCCGCGCGCGCTGGAGGTCGCAACCAAGTCATCAAGACATGGTCCCGGCGCTCGACCATCCTGCCGCAGTTCGTGGGCCTTACTTTCGGGGTCTACAACGGCCGCAAATTCGTGCCTGTTTTGGTCACCGAGGACATGATCGGGCACAAGTTGGGGGAGTTTTCGCCGACCCGTACGTACTTGGGCCATACCGCCGATAAAAGGGCCAGGAGGGTCTGATCATGGGCAAAAAATCCGCCGAGCGGCGGCTTGCCGACAACGAGGCGCTGGCTTACGCCAAACTGATCCGCACCAGTCCGCGAAAGCTGAATTTGGTGGTGGCTGGCATTCGAGGCAAGGATTGTCAATCGGCGCTGTCCGAGCTTCAGTTTTGCAGACGCCGCGTCGCCGGCGAGGTGGTAAAGGTCCTGCAATCGGCTATCGCCAATGCCGAGAATAACCATCAACTGGACGTAGATCGGCTGTTCGTGGCGGAGGCCACCGTCGGCAGGACTTTGGAGATGAAAAGGTTGCGCGCCCGCGCCCGCGGCCGAAGCGGGCTAATTCGTAAACCCTTCAGCAATCTTCGTCTCGTTATTCGTGAACGCGAGGAGAGTTGAACGATGGGGCAAAAAGTTAATCCGATCGGACTGCGCCTGGGCATCATCCGTACCTGGGATTCCCGCTGGTATGCGGACGATAGCTATTCGGATATGCTGCACGAGGATTTGGCCATTCGCGATTACCTTCGCAAACGTTTGGTCCAGGCCGGCGTGTCGCGCATCGTCATCGAGCGCCCCGCCAAAAAGGCCAGAATCACCATCCACACCGCCCGGCCCGGCGTCGTGATCGGCAAAAAAGGCGCCGACATTGAAAAATTGCGCCAGAACATTGTCAAAATTACCGGTTCGGACGTGCACGTGAATATCATCGAGATAAGAAAGCCCGAGATCGATGCCCAGCTGGTGGCGGAAAACGTTTCCCAGCAGCTGGAACGGCGTGTCTCCATTCGCCGCGCCATGAAGCGTGTGGTGCAATCGGCAATGCGTCTTGGCGCCGAGGGCATTCGCATCAACTGCGCCGGACGCTTGGGAGGGGCCGAGATTGCCCGCACCTTTTGGTATCGGGAAGGCCGAGTGCCTTTGCATACGTTGTGCGCCAATGTTGATTACGGCACCGCCACGGCAAAGACCACCTATGGCATATGCGGGGTCAAGGTGTGGATATTTAAAGGCGTCATCCTGGCCCATGACACCATGGCAATGGACAAATTCGCTATTGAGCAGCAGCCCACCCGCTAGGCGCGGAAGCGGAAATTAGAGAAAGTAAAAAACCATGCTCAGTCCCAAACGTAGGAAGTTCCGCAAAGCGCACAAGGGCCGTATTCACGGCCATGCCAAAGGTGGCTACCAGCTAAATTTCGGCTCTTATGGGCTCAAAGCGGCGGCGCCGGAACGAGTGACCGCCCGTCAGATCGAAGCCGCTCGGCGGGCGATAACCCGCCATATGAAGCGCGCCGGGCGTGTTTGGATTCGGATTTTTCCGGACGTCCCCATATCCCAGAAACCAGCCGAGGTGCGACAGGGAAAGGGCAAGGGTACGCCTGAATTCTGGGCCTGCCGCGTCAAACCTGGCCGCGTCATGTTTGAAATAGACGGTGTGCCGATCGAAACCGCCCGCCGGGCTTTTGTCCTGGCGGCGGCAAAGCTGCCTTTGAAGACACGTTTCGTATCCCGCCATGGCGAGGATGGAAAAAGCCGATGAAAACAGCCGATCTTCGTGCCAAGAGTGACGATGAACTGAAGGATCAACTGCTTGATCTGAGGAAAGAATCTTTCAATCTACGGTTTCAGGTCTCTAGTGGCCAGCTTGAGAACACGGCGCGCAAGCGCCAAGTGCGGCGGGATGTTGCGCGCGTCAAAACCATCAATGGCGAGCGTGCCAAGGCCACTTCTTTAAAGGCGGCGGTAAAAGAGGATTAAGGACAAACCATGCCGAGACGAGTGCTCCAAGGGATCGTGGTCAGCGACAAAATGGATAAGACCATTACCGTTAAAGTCGAGCGGAAAATTATGCATCCGCTTTATAAGAAATTTATCCGCCGCTCAAAAAAGTATGCCGCCCATGACGAAAACAATGCCTGCAAGGTCGGCGACCAAGTGAGGATACGCGAATGCCGGCCGTTGTCGAAACGCAAGCGGTGGGAAATCGTCACCGAGGGTGCGGGAAACTGACGCCGGTGATCGGCGAAGGGGAAAATAATGATCCAAGCGGAAACTAACTTGGACGTGGCTGATAACTCCGGTGCCCGCCGGGTGCAGTGCATCAAGGTGCTTGGCGGGTCGAAGCGCAGATTTGCTTACGTAGGAGATGTCATTGTCGTCTCGGTCAAGGAAGCGATACCCCGTGGCCGTGTTAAAAAAGGCGAACTCTTGCGGGCGGTGGTGGTCCGCACGGCCAAGGATATCCACCGTGCCGATGGTTCGGCCATTCGCTTCGACCGTAACGCGGCAGTGCTGATAAACAGCCAAGGCGAGCCCATTGGGACCCGTATTTTCGGCCCCGTCACCCGTGAGTTGCGCGCCAAAAGATACATGAAGATCATTTCTCTCGCTCCCGAGGTCTTGTGATGGCAGGAAAATTGAAGCTAACAAGCAAATTGAAGATGAAAAAAGGCGATAAGGTGACCGTCAGGGCCGGTAAGGATAAAGGGAAAACCGGTGAGATCTTGCGTGTTTTTCCGGTCCGTAACCGGGCCATTGTCCAAGGCGTGAATTTGGTTAAGCGCCATACTCAGGCGAGCCAGACAACGGCGGCTGGAATTGTCGAGAAGGAAGCGACCATCCACATCTCAAACTTGGCTCATATCGACCCCAAGACAAATCTGCCAACTCGTATTGGTTGTAAGATTCTTAAGAATGGCCGTAAGGTCCGCTTTGCGAAGCGGTCTGGCGAAGTGATCGATATCTAAAGGTTTGCGCGCCCATGACACGCTTGCAAGAACATTACCAAAATACCGTCAAACCGGCCCTGATTCAGGAATTCGGTTACAAGAACACCATGCAGGTGCCGAAACTGCACAAGATCATTATTAACATGGGCGTTGGCGAGGCTTCCCAGGACCGCAAGCTAATTGCCGGCGCCATCGAGGACATGACCCTGATTTCCGGGCAGAAACCGATAATCACCAAGGCCAAGAAGTCGATCGCGGCGTTCAAATTGCGCGCCGGCATGATTGTCGGCTGCAAAGTCACCCTTCGGCGCGATCGCATGTACGAATTTCTTGACCGCCTCATTAACGTCGCTTTGCCACGGGTTAGAGATTTTCGGGGGCTTTCGGCCAAGAGTTTCGACGGCAACGGCAACTTTGCCCTTGGTCTGAAAGAGCAGATCGTTTTCCCGGAGATTGATTACGACAAGGTTGACAAGATCAGAGGCATGGACGTGGTGATCTGTACGACAGCCGCCACCGACAATGAGGCGGTGGCTTTGCTGAGGGGTTTCAACATGCCGTTTACCAGTGGGGGAGTTGCCCAGGCGGCCGTCGAACAGGGCACCGAAAATGCAGAGGAAGAACCCATGAACGAGACAGCCGAAGAGAAAACCGAAGAGGCTAGTGGAGATTAACGGTATGGCTAAAGCAAGCAGCATAGAGCGCAACATGAAACGTCAACGGCTGACGGTGAAATACGCCGCCAAAAGAGCCGAACTGAAAGCCAAGTCGAAGGACGCAATGCTCTCTCCGGAAGACCGCTTCGAGGCGCGGATGAAGTTGGCGAAACTGCCTCGCAATTCGTCGCCCGTTAGGGTTCGCTTGCGATGCATGGAAACAGGCCGGTCGCGCGGCAACTACCGCAAGTTCAAGTTGTCGCGCATCGCCCTGCGCGAGCTTGCCTCCCAGGGCCTGATTCCCGGCATGATCAAAGCGAGTTGGTAGGAGGGTGAAAAGCATATGTCGATGACGGATCCCCTAGGTGACATGCTGACCCGAATCCGCAATGGCCAACGGGCGCGGAAAAACGCGATTGTCGCCCCATCCTCCAGGCTGCGGATGAATGTGCTCGATGTTCTCAAGCGAGAAGGATTCATCCGAGGCTATTCGCACTACGAGGTGCGGACGGGAATCAGAGAGATTAAAATTGAACTCAAATATCATGACGGCGACCCGGTAATCCGCGAGATCAACCGCGTTTCGAAGCCGGGACGGCGCGTATATTCAAAAATCAAGGATCTTTACAGGGTCTATAATGGTCTTGGTATTGCCATCTTGTCGACGCCACGCGGCGTGATGTCGGATGCCGAGGCCCGCGATGCAAACATCGGTGGCGAAGTGCTCTGCCAGGTCTTTTAGGGTTTTCAAGGGTTAGGACGAAAACGTGTCGCGTATTGGTAAATATCCCGTCAAGGTTCCCGGTGGCGTCAGTGTCGAGGTTTCGGGCCAGCAGGTGACCGCCAAGGGCAAGCTGGGCCAGCTCTCGGCGACTCTGCTGGACGATGTTGAAATCAAACATGACGGCGATTGGGTTTCCGTCACGCCGAGAAACGATACCATGCGCGCCCGTAAGATGTGGGGGACCGCCAGAAGTATCGTTAACAACCTCTTTACTGGCGTTTCCGAGGGTTTCAGCCGCAACCTTGAAATCAACGGCGTTGGTTACCGCGCCCAGATTCAGGGCAAGGAACTGGTGATGCAACTGGGTTTCAGTCATGACGTTCGCTACCCGATCCCCGATGGCATTGCGATTACCTGCTCGGATCAAAACCATATTGCGGTTCAGGGAGCTGACAAGCAGTTGGTCGGTCAGACGGCGGCTGAAATTAGACATTACAAGTTGGCGGAGCCATATAAGGGCAAGGGCATAAAATATGACGATGAAATCATTCGCCGCAAAGAAGGAAAGAAGAAATAGATCATGGCAAAGGCGAAGGATTTAAGAGAACGGCGCAAACGGCGCATACGGGGCAAGATCGGCAAGCAGTTGGGCAAGCGTCCGCGGCTTTCCGTGTTCCGCTCGGAAAAACATATCTATGCCCAGGTGATTGACGACCGCGAGGGTTGTACCTTGGCGGCGGCGTGCAGTCTGGAAAAAGATATGCGCGCCAAGTTCGCCACTGGCGCCAATGCGGGCGCCGCCAGCGAGGTTGGCAAACTAGTCGCCGAACGGGCATTGGCCGCCGGCGTCAAGGAAGTGATTTTCGATCGCGGTGAATATAAATACCACGGCCGGGTTAAAGCCCTGGCCGAGGCGGTTCGTGAAATCGGCTTGTCTTTTTAAGGATTTTGATTGATGGGGCAGACACCCAAGCGGACATCCCGGGAGGCCGGAAGTGGCCCCCGTCGTGGCGGGCGCGCGCAGCGTGGTGATCGGGAGCAACGCGAAGATCAGGAATTTGTCGACAAACTCGTCCATATCAACCGCGTCGCCAAAGTGGTCAAGGGCGGGCGTCGTTTTTCCTTTGCCGCGTTGGTGGTTGTCGGCGATGGCCGTGGCCGCGTCGGTTCCGGTTCCGGTAAGGCGCGCGAAGTTCCGGAAGCTATTCGCAAAGCCACGGAACAGGCCAAGCGAAGCCTGCTCAGAGTGCCTCTTCGCGACGGTCGAACGCTGCACCATGACGTCAAGGGCTGTTTCGGCGCCGCCAAGGTGGTGTTGCGTAGCGCCCCTCCAGGCACCGGCATCATCGCCGGCGGCCCCATGCGCGCCGTTTTCGAGACCATGGGGGTGCAGGACATCGTCGCCAAATCCATTGGCTCCTCCAATCCCTATAATATGATCAAGGCCACTTTCGATGCCTTGGCCAACTCCTTATCGCCGAGGGCCGTGGCGGCTCGGCGCGGCAAGCAAATTAGCGACATCGTCTCTCGCCGTGGTCGCGCTCGCCAGGGCGTGGAATCATGACGGACAAGAAAAAGATCTCGATCACTCAGATCCGAAGCCCCATCGGCCGGCAAAAAAATCAAAGGGCGACACTGATCGGTCTCGGACTTAACAAAATGCACAAGACCCGTGAACTCGAGGACACTCCCGCCGTGCGCGGAATGATCGCCAAGGTACACCACTTGGTGCGGGTCGAAAAATCAGGCTGATTTGTCGCGAGGGATGTTTGAAAATGAGACTCAACGAACTTTCCAATAACCCAGGTTCGCACAAGGCGCGTAAGCGGGTCGGCCGTGGCCAAGGATCGGGCAAGGGCGGCACCTGCGGGCGAGGCCACAAAGGGCAGAAGTCGCGGAGCGGCATATCTCTTTTGGGTTTCGAGGGTGGCCAGATGCCACTTTACCGGCGTCTTCCCAAACGTGGTTTCCACAATCTTTTTAGAAAGGAATTCGTGGAAATCAATCTTGGTTTCTTGCAAAAGGCCATCGACGCCGGCAAACTCGATCCATCAACACCGGTAGATGCGGCATCCTTGAAAGCGGCCGGCCTGGTTAAGAATTGCCAGCATGGCGTCAAGCTTCTTGCCAAAGGCGACATCAAGTCGAAGTTGACCATTGAGGTGGCTGGCGCGTCGAAGGCGGCGGTCACGGCCGTTGAGAAAGCCGGCGGCAAAGTTGTCATCGCTAAGACACAATCCCCCAAAATCACCGCAAAAGCCAAAAGCAAGGCCGGTAAAGACAAGGCAAAGGCCGGAAGCGGGCCCAGGACCGGTGACAAAGCCAAAGACGAAAGTTAGGTAAGGGATTTAAAAGAAATGGCTTCGGCAGCTGAGCAGCTAGCTTCCACTGTTAATCTCGGTACCTTTGCAAAGGCCACCGAACTAAAAAAACGCCTTTGGTTCACATTGGGCGCGCTCATCGTCTACCGGCTTGGCACCTATATCCCCTTGCCGGGCATCGACCCAGTGGTTCTGAAAGATATTTTCGAGCAAAACTCCGGTGGCATCCTTGGCATGTTTGATATGTTCGCTGGCGGAGCGCTCAGCCGCATGACCATCTTTGCGCTCAATATCATGCCCTACATATCGGCGTCCATCATTATGCAGTTGATGACGGCTGTTTCTCCGCAATTGGAAGCACTGAAAAAGGAAGGCGAGACAGGACGCAAGAAAATCAACCAATATACCCGTTACGGGACGGTATTGATCACCGCGCTACAGGCCTATGGGATCGCCATCGGCTTGGAGGGAATGACTTCTAGCTCTGGCCAGGCGGTCATCAATCCCGGCTTCTTTTTCCGCTTCTCGACGGTGGTTACCTTGATCGGCGGCACCATGTTCTTGCTGTGGCTGGGCGAGCAGATCACCGCCAGGGGCGTCGGCAACGGTATTTCGCTGATTATTTTCTCCGGCATCGTCGCCAACCTTCCGACGGCTCTTGCCGGGACGCTGGAGATGGGGCGGACCGGGGCCCTGTCGCCTATTTTCATTGTTTTCCTATTGCTCATGTCGGTCGGCGTGGTCTTCTTCATCATTTTCATTGAGAGGGCGCAGCGGCGCATCGTGGTACAATATCCCAAGCGCCAGCAAGGCAATAAGATGAAGGGTGGTGAAAGCTCCCATTTGCCCTTGAAACTCAATACGGCAGGCGTGATCCCCCCGATTTTCGCCAGTTCCATCCTTCTCTTGCCGATTACGGTTATCGGATTCTCGGCAGGTCAGGGGCCCGATTGGCTGACCACGGTAACCGCCTATCTCGGGCGTGGACAGCCCCTTTATCTAACCCTCTATATCTCGCTGATCGTATTTTTTGCTTTCTTTTACACGGCGGTTGTCTTCAATCCCGTTGAAACGGCGGACAACCTCAAAAAATACGGCGGTTTTGTTCCCGGTATTCGGCCCGGCAGGAACACGGCAGAGCACCTAGATCGGGTACTGAGCCGGCTGACCGTCCTCGGCGCCATGTACCTGGCCGCGGTTTGTCTGCTGCCGGAGATTCTTATTTCCCGGTTTTCGGTTCCATTCTATTTTGGCGGTACCAGCCTGTTGATCGTGGTCACCGTGACCGTTGATACGGTGGCGCAAGTTCAATCCCATTTGCTGGCCCACCAGTACGAGGGGCTGATCAAGAAATCCAAGCTAAGGGGGCGCCGATGAATCTTCTTCTTATCGGCCCTCCTGGCGCCGGCAAAGGCACCCAGGCTAAAAGACTGCAAGACAATTATGGCATTGTTCAACTTTCAACTGGCGACATGCTCCGTGCCGCTGTGGCATCGGGCAGCGACATCGGTAAAACGGCAAAAGAAGTGATGGAAGCCGGTGGATTGGTTTCCGATGACCTGATCATCGCCATGATTTCCGAGCGCATAGGCGAAGAGGATTGTCTGAAAGGCTTTATCCTGGATGGCTTTCCGCGCACCTCCGCGCAGGCCGAGGCCCTTGATCTGATGCTCGGCGAAAAGGGCCTGAAACTGGACTTTGTGCTTGAAATAAAGGTCGATGACGAGGCCATGATCAAGCGCATCACCGGGCGTTTTACTTGCGCCAAATGTGGCACCGGGTATCACGATGAATTCCAGCGGCCGAAAGTGGAGAATAAATGTGATAAATGTGACGGCGGTGAATTTACCCGCCGCGCCGACGACAACCAGGAAACTGTGCGCGAACGCCTCGAGGTTTATCATCGGCAGACCGCTCCCATCATTGCGTATTTTGCGGAAAAAGGGCCGCTAAAAAGCGTTGACGGCACGGCTTCCATCGATGATGTAACCAAGCAATTGAAGCACACTATCGGCCAGGCCGAGAGCGTGTTGACTTAAAGCCGTCAAGGCCTATAATCGCGCCTCTCGTTTCCCAGGCAAATGTCATAATCTTTTAATATTGATGTGTAAGGAGTTCCAGCTTTGGCACGTATTGCTGGTGTGAACATTCCGACTGGAAAGCGGGTCATCATTGCATTGACTTATATTTTCGGCATTGGCCGGACCAAGGCGAGTGAAATTTGCGTCAAGGTAGGAATTCCTCCGGAACGGAGGATCAATGATCTTACCGATGAGGAAGTGAGGCAGATCCGCGAGACCATCGACCAGGAGTATCAGGTCGAAGGTGATCTCAGGCGTGAAAACGCCATGAACATAAAGCGGTTGATGGATTTGGGCTGCTATCGTGGTTTGCGTCACCGCCGCGGCCTGCCCGTGCGTGGCCAGCGTACCCACACCAACGCGCGGACCCGCAAGGGACCGGCCAAGGCAATTGCCGGCAAGAAAAGAGTTATCGATAAATAAGAAATACGAGGACCGGTTATGGCCAAGGCAAGCACCAAACGTCCGCGGCGGCGTGAACGCAAAAACATTGTTTCCGGCATCGCTCATGTCAATGCCACGTTCAATAACACCATGATTACCATAGCCGATGACCAGGGCAACGCCATCGCTTGGTCGTCGGCGGGCTCTCAAGGTTTTAAGGGGTCTCGCAAATCGACGCCTTATGCCGCCCAGATGGCCGGCGAGGATGCTGGCCGCAAAGCAATGGAGCACGGCATGAAAACCCTTGAAATCGAAATAAAAGGACCTGGTTCTGGTCGCGAGTCGGCGTTGCGCGCTTTGCAGGCCGTCGGTTTTACTATTACCGCTATCCGCGATGTGACGCCGATCCCACATAACGGTTGCCGCCCGCGAAAGCGCCGCCGTGTTTGATTGGACAGAGCGGCTGATTTTTTAAGCTTTTGTGAAGGCCGCTCCGTATACAACAAGGCGCCAATCCGAGGGGCGTCGTTTTTTTAATCTTGAGCATGAGGTTTCCCCGTGATTCAAAAGAATTGGCAGGAACTCATTAAACCGAACAGACTTGATATCGTTTCTGGCGCCGACCCCTTGCGCACGGCCAAGATCGTCGCCGAACCCCTGGAACGTGGTTTTGGTTTGACCCTGGGTAATGCCCTGAGAAGGGTCTTGCTTTCATCCTTGCGCGGCGCCGCGGTGACTGCTGTCCAAATCGAAGGCGTGCTGCACGAATTTTCATCCATCCCGGGAGTCCGCGAAGACGTTACCGACATTGTCCTCAACATCAAATCCATAGGCTTGCGCATGCACGGCCAGGATCCGAAACGAATGATTCTGACGGCAAGCAAGGCAGGCGAGGTTACGGCCGGCATGATTGAAGCCGGCCACGATATCGAGATCATGAACCCGGACTTGGTTTTATGTACCCTGGACGATGGCGCCAAGCTGTCGATGGAATTGACGGTAGAGCAAGGCAAGGGGTATGTGCCGGCGTCGCAGATCAAGACCGAGGACGCGCCGATCGGGCTGATTCCCATTGATGCCGTTTTCTCGCCCGTGCGTAAGATTTCGTACAAAGTCGACAACACCCGCGTCGGCCAGGTGACCGACTACGATAAGCTGACCGTGGATATCACCACCAATGGCGCGGTATCTCCCGAGGATGCTGTTGCCCTGTCGGCGCGAATTCTCCAGGATCAGCTGTATCTTTTCATCAATTTCGAGGAGCCGCAGGTTGTTGCCGCCGAAGAACAAAAGGACGAACTGCCTTTCAACAAGAACTTGTTGCGCAAGGTCGATGAACTGGAGTTGTCGGTTCGCTCCGCCAACTGCTTGAAGAACGATAACATCATCTACATAGGCGATCTTGTCCAGAAGACCGAGGCCGACATGTTGCGGACCCCCAATTTTGGCCGTAAATCCCTAAACGAAATCAAGGAAGTGATAACGCAGATGGGATTGCAATTGGGCATGGAAACCACCAACTGGCCACCGGAGAATATCGAGGAACTGGCCAAGAAACTGGAAGATCCTTTTTAAAATTTTTTAGCACTGTCATGCCGATGCCGGCGGCCGGAACGGCGCGTGGCAAAGGCCGAGGAGATGCCGTCATGCGCCACCGTCGGAGCGGCCGAAAGCTGAACCGAACGAGTTCTCACCGTAAGGCTATGTTCGCCAACATGGCGGGATCATTGCTTGAGCACGAGCAGATCACGACCACCTTGCCGAAGGCCAAGGAACTGCGCCGCGTCGCCGACAGGATAATTACTCTCGGCAAGCGCGGCAACTTGCATGCGCGTCGCCAGGTTTTTGCCATTCTCCGCAGTGAGGATTTGGTCAAAAAACTCTTTGGCACCTTGGCCGATCGTTATAAGGAACGCAACGGTGGTTACACCCGGGTCCTTAAGGCGGGATTTCGCCGCGGCGACAACGCCCCCATGGCCGTCATCGAACTGGTCGACCGGGACGCTGAAGCCAAAGGCGCCGCCGACAAGGCCCGTGCCGCCGCCGAGGAAGAAGCGGCGGCGGTGGAAGCCGAATAGCTGCTCTTTAAAATTACCATCCCGGTGAGTGGCTGGCGTCAAAAGCGGCGGCCCGGAGCAAAGGTACCACCTCTTCAAAGGTCGAAGAATCAAAAGTGACCTTGGGGTTTTCCAGCAAAACCCGGTATTCCAGGTTACGGTCCAGGTCTTTCGCCGCTCCCGTCAAGACGACCCGGTAGGCGGCGGGCAGGGAATCGATAATTCGTTGCTGAATCGATAACGGGACCTGTTTTTGTTTCACCGCCGAGAGAGGCTGAATAACAACCATCGGCGTGTTTAAGCGAGCCGGTGGTGGTAAGCCTGTTTCAGCCAGTCGCGCCAGAGGCAGTGGGTTGTTTGAATGGGTCAACCAATCCGCGAACCGGGACCAGCGGACAACCTTGTCCAGATGGGCCGGTCCACTGTCGAAAAGCCGGCTGTAAAGGCGGCGATTGCGGCGCAACGTTTTATCATACTTGCGCCATGGGCGCGGTTCCATGGCGGCGCTTTCCGCTGCCTTGCAGGCGGCGGCGAGGACCTCGTCCAAATACGGGTGGCGAAGGAAGTCGGTAGCCACCAATAAACGGTAATGGGCCTGAAAGAGAGCCTCGCAAACCCGCCGCCGGTAAAAAAGATCCTTGGCCAAGCGCCGGAAATCGACGTCGCGGACAGTGATCTCAGGGGGAAGAAGGAACTCCATTTTGCGGGCATCGCTGCGCAGCAGCAAAGTAACCGTCTCGCCCTTGCGGGCCATTTCCAGAAATCGGGGCAGGACGTAGGCGAAGAGGATCGTATCTCCCAGCCCGCCGCAAGACATCAGCAATATCCCCGATGCGGTAGACGGGCGCGTCCGGAAGCGTCTTCCCAGGCCTTGATAGAAGTCGAGAAGGTGTAAGAGTTTAAGCATGAAAGTAGCGGACGGTCCCCACTCACTAGGCGGCGTAGGATTTTTCCTCGATCGGGCGTGAGCCCAAGAGTTCGTTAATGCCGCGTTTCAGTGCCGCGCGCTTGTCGTTGCTGAAATATACGGCGCGGGCCAGTTTGATAAAGGCAGGACCGAAATCCCTGGCCCATTCACATTCCCTGATATTGTCTTCGATCCGCCAGATGCGGATGTTGATTTTCTTTAACTCTGCTGTCACTTTGTCGAGTTGCGGCGAGAGCGCAATGGCGCCATCGCGGGCCTCGGCAAGGGTCTCCAAATCGGCGCCGACATTTTTCAGCTTGTCCGGATCGTCCATGTGCTCCAACTTGATTTCGAGGATGGTGATCCTGTCGATCAGTTTGCCTGGGGCGATCTCAACGGAAATGGCTGAAAGCATTTTGTCACCGCTAAAGGGGGTCAATTCGCGCGTTCCAAAACTGTTTGTCAGGCAACGATAACACAGACTGCTGTTCACGGTCATTAAACGGTGGCTTTCCGCTGGCGATGAGGGAAACATGAAGAGAATAGGTTTGGTTTCGACAATATTCGTGGCTTCGGCCGCCTTTTTTGCTGTTGTCATGGCGTGCGAGGCGCTTTCGGCCGAAAAACGGCTGCCTTCGGATAGCCAACAGATCCAACTTTCCTTCGCGCCGCTGGTCCGCAAGGTGGCTCCGGCGGTGGTCAACATCTACACCCGCAAAGTCGTTCGCAGCCGTCAGTTCGCCCCTCTTTTCGACGACCCGTTCTTTCGCCGCTTCTTTGGCGGCCAGCTCAACCTTGGCCGGCCTCGCGAGCAGGTCCAAAATTCCCTTGGTTCCGGAGTCATTATTCGTTCCAAGGGGCTCATCATCACCAATCAGCACGTTATCGAGGGGGCCGATCAAATCACCGTGGTTCTTGCCGACCGGCGCGAGTTCGAAGCCGAGGTTGTCGGTACCGATAAGCGTGTTGACCTTGCTCTTCTACGCGTCGATACCAAGGGCGAGGCACTGCCTTTCCTGGGGCTTCGCGATTCGGACGAACTGGAGGTAGGTGATCTGGTTATCGCCATAGGCAATCCCTTCGGCGTCGGCCAGACGGTGACCAGCGGCATCGTCTCGGCCTTGGCCCGCACCCGGGCCGGTATTTCGAACTTCGGTTCATTTATCCAGACCGACGCCGCCATCAATCCTGGCAATTCCGGCGGCGCCCTGGTCGGCATGGACGGCAAGCTGGTTGGTATCAATACGGCTATTTTTTCGAAAAGCGGCGGTTCACTTGGCATCGGTTTCGCCATCCCGGCCAACATGGTCCGTTCGGTCATCGCCGGCGTTACCAATGGTGGGCGTTTGGTCCGCCTCTGGCTGGGGGCTTCGGGGCAGCTGGTGACGGCGGATTTGGCGACATCGCTGAACATGTCCCACCCGGCCGGCGTTCTGATAAACGAAATCCATCCCCGCGGTGCCGCCGCAAACGCCGGGCTCAAGGTCGGCGACGTGATCTTGTCCATCAACGACAAAGAGGTTAATGACCCACAGGCATTGAAGTTCCGCATTGCCACCCTGGTCGTCGGCGAGACGGCAAAAATCGGTATCTGGCGTCAAGATCGGAAGATGTCGTTTACCATTAACCTTACCACCCCGCCCGATGTCCCACCGCGCGAAACCACGGAACTCAGCGGCTCGCATCCCCTCGCCGGGGCGACGGTGGCCAACATGTCGCCGGCGTTCGCCGACGAACTGGGGCTGGATACGTTCGATGATGGGGTGATGATTCTGCAGATTCACCGGGGCTCTAGCGCTAGACGACTCCGCTTCCAGGCCGGCGATATGTTGTTGGCGGTCAACGGCAAGGCTGTCACCTCGGTGCGCCGGCTCAAGGAGTTGATAACCGAGCAGGTCAACCGCTGGCACATCACCCTTAAGCGCAACGGCAAACAACTGACGCTGGTCATCAATCGTTGAGCACTCTTTTCGAAACGCAGGCACCCAGGCCGCTGGCCGATCGCCTGCGTCCACAATCCATGGGCAAGGTGGTCGGACAGGACCATCTGCTCGCCGCCGACGCCCCCATTGGCCGGATGCTGGCTACGGGCAAGCTCACTTCCATCATCCTTTGGGGGCCGCCGGGGTCGGGTAAGACAACCATCGCCCGGCTGTTGGCCGAACAGACCGAGCTTACGTTCGAACCCATGTCGGCGGTTTTTTCCGGCGTCAACGATCTGCGCAAGGTCTTCAAGGCGGCAAGGGAGCGCCGCCAGGCAGGGCGGGGAACGCTATTGTTCATTGACGAGATCCACCGCTTCAACCGTGCCCAACAGGATGGTTTCCTGCCTTGCGTCGAAGATGGAACAGTAATTCTGGTCGGGGCCACCACCGAAAATCCGTCCTTCGAATTGAACGCTCCGTTGCTGTCGCGATGCCAAGTGCTGGTGTTGCGGCGCCTCGACGATAAGGCCCTGGAGGGGCTTCTCGAACGGGCGGCGGCGGAAATGGGCAAAAGCCTGCCCGTCGATGCCGATGCCCGCGCCGCTCTGTGCGCCATGGCCGATGGCGACGGACGCTATCTGCTCAATATGGCCGAGGCCCTTGCCGAACTGCCTTCCTCTCCGACCCTCGACGGCGCCGCGCTTGCCAAGGCGGTGCAAAAGCGGATGCCTATTTACGATAAATCCCAGGATGGTCACTACAACCTCATCAGCGCCCTGCATAAGGCCTTGCGCGGCTCCGACGCGGACGCCTCGCTTTATTGGTTGGCGCGAATGATTTCCGGCGGCGAGGACCCCCATTATATCGCCAGGCGTTTGGTGCGGTTCTCCTCGGAAGATGTCGGCTTGGCCGATCCGGGCGCCATGGGCCAGGCGCTTGACGCTTGGCGGGCCTATGAGCGTTTGGGTTCGCCGGAAGGGGATCTGGCCTTGGTTCAATGCGTCATCTATCTGGCGACGGCGCCGAAGTCCAACGCCGCTAACCTGGCCAGAAAGGCATCCATGCAAGCGGCTAGGGAGAGCGGTTCCCTGATGCCTCCGAAACACATGCTCAACGCGCCGACAGGGCTGATGAATAATCTCGGCTACGGTGCCGGTTATGAGTACGACCACGATGCCGAGGAAGGTTTTTCCGGCCAGGACTATTTCCCCGAAGGCATGGCTCGGCGCCGCTTTTACTCCCCCGGAGACAGGGGATTCGAGCGTGAAATCGCCAAAAGGCTAGCCTACTGGGATAAACTGCGGGAGAAAAAAAATTGAGCGCCAAGCCTCTCCTTTCCGCCGCCGCGGAGGGAGGCGAGCTGATCGAGGTCGCTGCCACCGAGGCCGGCATGCGGCTGGATCGCTGGTTCAAGCGCCATTTCCCGCAAGTGACCCACGGCCGTTTGCAAAAATGGCTGCGCACCGGCCAGGTTCGCATCGACGCCAGGCGGGCGAAATCGGGCACCCGTCTGGCGGCCGGACAAAGGTTGCGCGTGCCGCCGATGAGTGGAGTACGGGAGCTTCCGGCGAAGGCGCCAGCATCCCTGAAGAAGGCTAACGCCGCCGAAGCGGATTTTCTCCTCAACCAGGTTCTTCACAAGGACGACCATGTCATCGCCATCAACAAGCCGCCGGGGCTGGCGGTTCAAGGCGGAACCAAGACCCACCGCCATGTCGATGCCATGCTCGATTGTCTGCGTTTCGGGTCGGCCGAGCGTCCCCGGCTGGTCCATAGGCTGGACAAGGACACTTCCGGCGTTTTGCTGTTGGCCCGGACCGCCGCCGCCGCCGCCAAACTGACTTCCGCCTTTCGCTCGAAGGAGGCCAGGAAGCTTTACTGGGCGGTGGTGGTGGGGGTGCCCCGGCCCGCCGAGGGGACTGTCGATTTGAGCTTGTCCAAGCGTGCCGGCAAGCAGGGCGAGCGCATGGCAGGCGGTGGCGGCAAAAAGGCCGTCACCTTCTACCGGGTCGTCGAAAGGGCGGGAAGAAAGGCGGCGTGGCTGGCGCTGGAGCCCAGGACCGGGCGTACCCACCAGCTCCGCGTTCATGCCCTGGCCCTGAAAACGCCCATCCTGGGCGATGGCAAGTATGGCGGCAGGGCCGCTTTTCTCGCCGCCGAGGGGGTTAGCCGGCGGTTGCACCTGCACGCCCGCGCCATTCGCATTCCCCATCCGGCGGAGGGGCATTTGCAAGTGGCGGCGCCGCTGCCCGAGCACATGCAAGCGACTTGGCGTTATTTCAGCTTTGAGGCGAAAGGCGAAGATGATCCCTTCGCCGGCTTCGCAGTGCAGAAAAAGGTTCTCCGGCAAATAAAATGAAATTGCGGGGGTTCTAAGGGATGGGGTGCTGAAACCGGGAGAATCGGCCTTCTAAGGCCATGATCTCCGCTTTCAGGATATAAAACCGGAACGTCAGTTAAAGGCCAATTAGCGGACGCACAAGGAAGCCTTGCGGTGGGTCCGGTGATGACCCGAAGCGGAAGTTGACGCAGGACTATTCCCTCAAGCGCCTCCTTCAGGATCAGCTTGTCCAGTGTCAGATCTGATATGGCTCGTCGCAGGCGGACATTCTCTTTTACAAGGTCCTTCAGGCACTTCTCTTGGTCTATCTTCAAACCACCATATTCACGACGCCAACGGTAATAACCTTGCTCGGAAACACCAAGCACGCGGCAAACCTAACCAACCGTCTGGTCCTATGACTTCGTCATGGATCGCACGCATGATGGCAAGGCGTTCCGCATACTCACCGTGATCGACGAATTTACCAGGCAATGTCAGGCCATCGTCGTCGACCGTAAGCTGAACTCGGATAATGTGCTCCATTG
>PVBE010207751.1_pt1 | contig 19979 bp, 15 predicted proteins | sample 1631181 | NCBI WGS metagenome assembly PVBE01 (sample SAMN08397723, study PRJNA350692) | Marine metagenome, whole genome shotgun sequencing project. | isolation source: water | place: Pacific Ocean | collected 2012-04 | reverse complement strand
GAGCTTGAGTAATGTAATGCTCTCTTACAAGAAGAGTTCCTGCCTCAACAGCTGTAGAGCGATCATTATCTTTGATAGCTTGTTTGAAAATATCAAGGATAGTTGAAAGTGCCGCTTCTCTTCCTAGTGCATCGAAGGCCTCTGGCTTAAGGGCCAGTTCAAAGATTTCCTTGATATGTTTCTTTTTAACTGCATCAAAAAATGCCTTAACGGCCTTGTCAGAAGCCGATTCTTCCTTATGTGATTCCTTCTTTGGCTCTAGCAATTTAATAAGGCTAGCATCAGGTTCCTTAGCAGCTTTTGCTATTGAAAATGCTGTTTGACCCTTATTGTTTTTGTGACCTAAGTTAACACCCTTAGCTATCATTAGCTTTGCTATGGCACTTTTCTCTGTGTCAGAAAGTTTTACATTCTTAAGAAGAATCATTAAAGCGGTATTACCATTATGGTCGACAACATTAGGATCAGCATGGTGGTTTAGTAAGAACTCTATAGCTTCTTCTTGGCTTCCCATTCCCGTAGCAATCATTAAGGCTGTCTGGCCATGTTCGTTTTGTTTATTTACACTAACATGAGCGTTAAACAATGCATTAAGTACAGCTTTTCCAGCTTCTCCTCCACTCATTAGATAATACATAAGTGTTGTCTTTTTATTTGAAGATAGTGCGCTTACATTAGCACCAGCTTTAATTAAGTCTAAAGATACACTCGTTAGTCCCATATGTAGAGCCTCCATAAGAGGAGTTTTGTGCTCTTTAGAACCTAATGCATTTACATCAGCCCTAGCCTTAATTAATGCTTTTACAAGATTGACTAAGTCTGTGTGCCTATCGCTAGATTTATCAAAGATGGCAAAGCTTTTTATAGCTAGCTCTAGAGGTAACTCTCCCTTTGTGTTGCTAAGATTAGGATTGGCTTTATAAGTTTCTAGTAGGTCGATGGCAATTTGCGGTTGCTTCTTAATAATCGCATACAACAACGGCGTATCGCCATCAGCATTTTTAACGTTTACATCTTTTACCTTACCAAGAGCATTTTTAACCTCAGCCATGTCTCCTCTTTTTACAGCCCCAAAAAGATGGTCTTGAAGTTGTTGCGGAGTTACTGGGCTTAATAAGTCAAGAAGGCTAGGAGCATATCCCCTAGAGCGCGCTATTGAAAAGGCTGTTTCTCCAGCATGGTTTTTATGATTTATATTTGCACCTTTTCTTATCAATAAGCTTGTTACATCGTTTGTAGGATGCGCCAAGTGGGCATAGTGGCCCTGAGGTTGATTCATGAGTGCCAACATCAAGGCGGTATCACCGTTGTGGTCAAACGTATTTAGATTGGCATGATGGTCTAGTAATATACTTATAGCATTTTCATTGCTTCCCTTTTCCGCAGCAAGCATTAAGGCTGTTTTACCAGTCATTTTATTAACAGCATTTACATCAACCCCACCCTTAATCAATGCATCAAGAACAGACTTTTCAACTTTTTTTCCATCTGATAAGTAAGCCATAAGGGTTGTTTCGCCTGAGGCAAGGGATCTTTTAACACTAGCACCTTTTTTAATTAACTCTAAAGATGCATCCGTGAATCCACGACTGAGAGCTTCCATAAGAGGAGTTTTGCCGGCATTGTTTTTTGCATTTACATTCGCACCTTTTTGTATCATCAGCTCTGCGATTGAAGCCGGGAGACTTGTATTTTTGAGAGCTAATAGCAACGCAGTATCACCATTTTGGTCGGAAAGATCTTGGTTAGCACCATGATCAAGTAGTATCCTTATAGCCTCCTCTCTATTTCCCCTTTCTGCAGCAATCATCAAGGCTGTCAGGCCATTTTTATTTTGTCGGTTTAAGCTAACATTAGCATTAATTAATGCATTAAGCACAGATTTTTCAATCTTTTTTCCATCAGACAAATAATACATCAAAGCTGTTTTATTCTCTAACGATTGTCCACTTATACCAGTATCAGTTAGAACTCCAGCTTTAATTAATTCTAGAGCTACACCTGTCCACCCCTTATCAAGGGCCTCCATAAGAGGGGTTTTATTCGATTGGTCACCGAGATCTAACCTTGCATGAGCTTTAAGCAATAGCCTTGTAAGGTCTAGGTTGCCCTTGCTAGCAGCTAAAAATAAAGGAGTCTGTCCTCCAGGGTTCTTTATATTAACATCGGCTCCAGCTTTAATTAAGGCATCTATAATATCGGTCAGGTTTTTTGCATGAAAGCTTCCATAAGCTCTTATTAAAGGCTTGACTCTAGTTGGAGTGCCCAAATTAGGGTTGGCTTTATAGGTGTTCAATAGCTCTAAAGCAATCTTTAACTGCTTGTGATAAATTGCAAAAAGCAAGGGGGTAAACCCTTGAGCATTTTGAAAATTCACATCAACATTCTTGGTTTTTGAGCTCATCAGCTTAGTTACTCCTTGAAGATTTCCATCTTTTATATACTCAAAAAGTTTCTGTTGAATTTCTTCTTTGGTATATTTACTACCGGTTGAAGATGGTCCGGAACTACTACTACTAGATCCAGTTCCAGCTGAAGATGACCTGCTGCTGCCTTTATATCCGCTACCTGCTGAAGATGAGCCAGCTCCACTGGTAGAAGAGGAGCTACCGCTACCTGTGCCGGGATTATCATTTAGCCACTTATAAGCAGAGTTAATTTCTTGGGTATGCTCCTTGTTGGAAATTTTTTCTTCTTCGGTTGCATTTGGATGCTTATCTGGATGATATTTCATTGCAAGCTTGCGGTATGCTTTTTTGATTTGTGCCGATGTAGCAGTATCTTCAAGGCCTAGCGCCTTTGTAGCTGAATATCTACCCCATCTTTTTGAGCCATCAAACTGATAAGGGGCTCCAAAAATAGATCCTATCGATACCAGCATTAAAGATATTAATAATAGACGCTTCTTCATTATAACAATCATCCTTTAAATAAATTATATATATTCATTTAAAGGATAGCTTTATCGCTATGTAAATATCAATAAAATGGTTAACTTTGACGTACAATTAAATAGGGAGCTTGTTTATTTAAACAAGCTCCCTATTTAATTGCAACATTACCCTTGTAGTATTAACGCTTAGTTAGGTAATCATAAGCAGCATTAATTTCTTGCATGCGGTTGTTATAATACTTATATTCTTCTTTAGTTGCACCAGCGTGCTTATCTGGATGATACTGTAGAGCATGTAGCTTGCGATAAGAATGACGAATTTCCTTTGGTGTAGCAGTGTTTGGAAGCCCCAAGACTAGGTAAGCTTTTTGCAAGTTCATTCTGCCGTCAAATTCATAACTAAAATTAGCACTAACTCCAAATGCAGAGCCAGCTGAAGCCAGCATTAAAACTACCAATACTAAAGATTTTTTCATAACGATTCTTCTTTTTACTATAATATAATTCATATCTTTGTCTCACACCAATTCTACCATGCAGACATTTCAAATAGCAATAGTTTTAAGTATCTATTGACCAATGGCCCAGTACTGTAGGTGTTTTGTTGTGTTATTTTTAATAAGAAAGTATTTGATAGCAAAAGATAGGAGGGGTCTATGGATGAAGCTTTCGCTGGTTGCTTATCCATTATTTGTGTTATTTTCCGTTGTTTCTGGATATTTCCATACGGGAGTATTTGGCAGCAAGTATGACAATTTAAAAGTAAGTAAAAAAACTTTTTCATGATTGTGTATAATTTTTTATAAAGTTATTAATAATAAAAAGGTATCAAACTTTTTTGCAAAAAATTCATTTCAAGCAAGCCATGACTTGGCCAAACTTTTTACATGGTGCCACACAATCACACTTAATCACATATTGTTTTTGAGCGCTATAATCAACCAAGAGACTATTTTTTCTCCCGCCAACCCCCACAAAGAGTGCCAAAAAAGATTAAAATGCGCAACTTGAGCGTCGCTCCTAGAGCCACTATCCAATACGTGACCGCATAATATATATTATGTCAACAAACAGATATAGAGGTTTAACGGGGCAGCGAAAGCATGAGGCCAAATGAGAAAAGCTCGCACTAAAATAAACCAGAAAAACCTTAACAAATCATAAGCGCATCAAATTTCAACGCTAAGGAAACATAGCCAAGTTGCCAACCAAAGACTCGGGCGCAGCCACAAAAGTCTCCCTATGGTGCCAAAATAAAATCGAATTTTACAGCCCAAAAGCCCCATATAGCTATTAGCAAAAAAACTCCTCATGTTAGAAAAATAAAGGCAAAAAGTTATTAGTGTTCGCATAACAAAGATCCAACTTATTTAAACACCATCATCATCCATATTCGAAATCATCCAAACAAAAAACCATAGTATTAAAAAATACATCATCGGCATAGGATCCATTTCTGCTAATGAGATTAAAAGAAAAGTTAAAATTAAGAACATGACACAATGGCGTCCAAGTTTGGTGGTCGGCCAAAAAGCAAAATACTCTCGCTTTGTCACTTTCAATGATTCTTCATTACTACAAATCTCAAGAAGTATATAAACCCCAAAAAGAAGAATTAAAATAGGCAGAAAAATATTATAAAAAAAATACATATTAACTACTCCAACCTTAAAGACTAATCCACTATCAGTATATTGTACCTCACTGCAGATCATAATCCAAACACTGTTATATATTTAATAACTTTAGCATCAAAATCGCCTAATTATCACAAAACCCACACTTGGCTCCAAATTTAGCCCGTGACGAACGATTAGCACTTTATCAACAAAGGACTCGACGCTCCCAAGAAAGCTTTGCCCCATACAGCACAATATTGACATATTTTTTACCTAAAACCACCCAATAGCCAAACTGCACTTAAAGGGACAATAAAATCAAGTAAAATAGCCCGACTTTCAATTCCTAAAGACTTTTTTCCACAAACCCTTGACAGGGCGGGCTAAGTCGGGCTAAGCTAAGTAACATAAGAAATAAGGATTAAAAAATGAAAAAGAAAAATTTACACGAAGCAAAAAGCTCTCTTTCAAAACTGGTTGACCTTGCCGCTCAAGGTGAAGAGGTTATTATTTGTAAGGCTGGAACCCCTATGGCAAAACTGGTAGCTTACACGCCAATCAAAAAAAAGCGCAAAGCTGGAAGCTGGGCCGGCAAAGTCAAGATTGAAGATGATTTTGACGTATTGCCAGATGACTTCATGGGGTTTTTTAAATGAAATCATATCTTTTAGATACACATATTTTATTGTGGTGGCTTTCTAGTGACGAAAAATTACCTGCAAAAACTAAAGAATTAATAGAAGACCCAAGCAATCATATTATAGTAAGCGCAGTTAGCATTTGGGAAATTGTCATAAAAAAGTCTCTCAAAAAGCTTAAAGCGCCTGACAATATCAAAGACATATTAGAAGAAAATCATATAGAAACATTACCTATAACAGCCGACCATGCTCTCTTTTTGCAAAGCCTTCCCTACATACATCAAGATCCATTTGATCGCTTATTGATATCTCAAGCCCTTGTAGAAGATCTAGTATTTGTTACTGTCGACAAAATGATTCTAAAGTACTCTATCAACACATTCTAGAAAAACAAAACCTAAGGCTTAAAGCCCTTATCATATATTAACTCTCTGTGTCATAACACCAATAAACACTATCAAACCATTGACCCTTTTGTTTCAAATATGCAATAATAGAGCTAGGTGTATTATTTTATTTAACCCTATCACCATAAGACTTAATATTATGAAAAAATATATTTTAATAATTGCCATACTTCTTAGTGGCAACACAGTGCTCGGAAAACAATCTGATGAAACCCATCGCCTTAATGAGCTTTTGCATGATGCTATATTAGCAGAAAATCACGACCTTATTAAAGAACGGGTTGAGTCAGGAGCAAATATAAATGGTCGCAGAAGCCACAACTGGACGCCTTTAATGTTTGCTACTTTTAGCTGTGCCAACCCGGAAACTATACAACTTATAACCACCTTAGGCGGAGACCCCTCCCTACTAGACAGTGATAATAAAACAGCGTATATGATCGCAACAGAAGAATGCCCAAGGTTATTGCCTTACCTAAGAATCCCAACCTCTTAATACTATAATTGCACTTATCACTTATCGCCATGTTTAATAGTCAGCTCCATTTTCAATAAGAAGCTCTGCTATTTTATAATGCCCATTTTGACGTGCAAATCTTAATACGGAAACACCATTTTTATCTTTTGCGTTTACGTCAGCTCCATTTTCAATAAGGAACTTTACTATATCAAAATACCCATCCTGAGCTGCTACCATTAACGATGTAGAATCGTCTTTATATTTCGCATTAACATCAGCTCCTTTTGCAACAAGGTGCTTTACCGTTTTAAGGTGCCCATACTGAGATGCAAACATTAACGATGTAAAGCCACTTTTATCTTTCGCATTAACATCAGCTCCTTTTTCAATAAGAAGCTTTACTACCTCAAAGTGCCCATTTTGAGATGCAAGCATTAATGCTGTAACACCATCAATTTTATCTTTCTCATTCACATCAGCTCCATTTTCAATAAGGAACTCTGATATTTTATAATGCCCATTTTGAGATGCAACCATTAACGATGTAAAGCCACTTTTATCTTTCGCATTCACATCAGCTCCATGCCCAATAAGAAACTTTACCTCTTCAAATTTCCCACTGTAAGAAGCAGCCATTAATACTGTAGAACCCTCTGCATTAATGGCATTAACATCTGCTCCTTTTGCAATAAGGAACTCTGATATTTTATAACGCCCATTTTGAAGTGCAAACATTAACGATGTTTCACCATTTTTATCTTTTGCGTTAACATCAGCTCCATGCCCAATAAGAAGCTCTGATATTTCAGACTGTCCATTCTTAGCTGCAAGCATTAACGATGTTTCACCAATTTTATTATGTGCATTAACATCGGCTCCATGCCCAATAAGAAACTTTACCACTTCAAGTTTCCCACTGTAAGAAGCAAGCATTAATATTGTAGAACCATTCTTATCCTTCGCGTTCACATCGGCTCCCTGCCCAATAAGAAGCTCTGCTATTTTATAATGCCCATTTTGAAGTGCAGTCCTTAATGCGGAAGAGCCATCTACAGTTTTTGCATTAACATCGGCTCCATGCCCAATAAGAAGCTCTGATATTTTATAATGCCCGTTTTGAGCTGCAGTCATTAGTGCCGTAACATTATTTATTGCTTTTGCATTAACATCGGCTCCCTTTTCAATAAGAAGCTCTGATATTTTATAATGCCCATTTTGAGCTGCAAGAAGCAATTCCGTAAAATTATTTTTATCTCTCTCATTAACATCGGCTCCATGCCCAATAAGAAACTTTACCACTTCAGGTTTCCCACTGAAAGAAGCAAGCATTAATGCTGTAGAACCATTTTTATCTTTCGCATTAACATCAGCTCCATTCTCAACAAAAAGCTCTGCTGCTTTATAATGCCCACCTTGAAGTGCCATTATTAATGCTGTAGAACCATTTTCATCTTTTGCATTAACATCAGCTCCCTTCTCAACAAAAAGCTCTGCTGCTTTAAAATGCCCATTTTGAGCCGCAAGCATTAATGCTGTAGCATCACCCTTATTCTCTACGTTTATATCTGCTCCGCTTTCAACAAGAAGCTTTACTGTCTCAAAATTATCTTTTTGAGACGCAAGCATTAATGGTGTAACACCATCATTATTCTCTGCGTTTATATCTGCTCCATTTTCAACAAGAAACTTTACCATTCTTGGTTGCATTAAAGCTGCCAGCATTAATGGTGTAACGCCTAGGCTATCTTTTGCATTTATATCTGCCCCATTTTCAACAAGAAACTCGGCTATTTCTAATTTTGCGTTTATAATCGCAACCATTAATGGTGTAACATCATCATTCTTTTTCATATTTATATCGACTATACTAAGTAATTTTTTTAGTTCGGCAAGCTGACCTTGTGTTACAAAAACAAAAAATTCATTGTGTAGGTCTTTAAATTTTTGTTTAACTTTTCCCTTAACAAACCCCCTAGCTGGAAAACTTATACCCTCATGCCTCAATAGGTATTCAGCTACCGGAAAAGAGCCTGAATCAACGATTACTTCATCTATCCAAGCTTTTTGTCTGCTCAAAGGGACAGAAGTAAGTAACTTATCTACAGACTGCAACTTACCCCCCTTTACACGATCAATAAACCATGCCTTTCGTGTTGCCTCATCTATCTCCCTTAAGACCTTCTCCGCTAAGGCAGGATTTTGCATAACAAGATTATCAAAAAACGGTGCATCCTCTGTAATAACATTGATTACTTCATCCGAAACAATTAACTTATCACCAAATGACTTTTCCAACATTCCCCGCCTTAAAGCTTCCTGTTCTTTTGTGGTCCACTGAGAGTAACGACCCAAAAGAACATTCATTGTTGCAGGCTTAATCCTCTTAAAATCTATTATATCAAAATTAATACCTAGATCTTTCAGCGCAAAGGCATTTAACACCTTCTCTAGCAAGTCTGCATCCTTCAACAACTCTTTTATTTCCATGCTATGAACAACATCAAGAGCAACATTATTCCACTCTTTTTTTAAGGCTTCTCTTAATGAAGTAGCAGTAGGTGTAGCCTTAAGAACTTCTTGATATAAAAATATTCGTATATCATCATCAAATACGCCCAGCCCTAAAGCCTCTTTATAAGCCTCACTTAATTGACGACCTGTCGGCTTATTCTTAGCCAAGTAAGATCGCAGCTCCTCCCCATTGTCATCATCAACAAATCTCAAAAGAGGATTACCTTCATAACGCTTTTTCTTTTTTTCTTCTTTTTTTAAACGCCCCACCTCCTCTTCATGTTGTTTTTGCATTTCTCGACCCTGCTTCTCTAAAGCAAGCTTCTCCTCAATAAGAGCGACCACTAGGCTGTCTTCTCCAAACTTATTTCTTGCAACCACTAAAGCATCACTACCTACGACAACGCCTTTTTTTACAAGTTCCGTTGCTTCATCTTCTAATTTAAACGCTATGGCAACTTCCAATAGTGAGCGCTCCTTTGACGAACCATCCTTACCTTTAATACTAACAGTTTGGGCATGATCTCCATGATGTAGAGCCTGCTTTATTATTTTACCCAACACAGACGTTTTCTTATTTTGCATTGCCAACTTAAGCGCTTTCTTTCCATAAGTTTTCCAAAAGTCGGTAACTTCGGCCATTTTATCAGCTACGATCGACTTATCTTTTATCATCTCCTCAAACAGCGCAAACTGTTTTTTGCCTGGAAGAGTTTCATACAGAAATGCAACCTCGTCAAATACATCTTTTCCATCTTTAACATCTTGTATCGCTTTTCTAATGAGAATTTCTTTGTTTTTATCGTTAACCGCAGAGGCAGAATCTCCACTGTTCAAACTTTCTGCGATTAAAGGCCACCCTGAAGCATCTTTAATATTTACTTGTTCCAAAATCCTATTAAAATATTTTGAATCTTTAGTTTTATTTAAAACAATCTTATAAACTTGCTCTAAAGAATGAGGACTCCTAGCCCTTACTATAAGGTCAACTATTAAACCTTCATCTCGCACGTCTCTCTCAATAAGCTTTTTTGAGCTTGCAGACAATACGCCTTGTTCAACCTCGCTCAAAGCAGCTTCTCGAATTCGCTCATCATCCAACTTCTTTGCTGCCTCTTCAATTTTTTTTCGCTCTTTAGCCTCTATTCGGGCCTGATTTTGTTGAAGTTTTTTTTGACTTACTAATGTATAAATCTCTTCGTACTCCGGACCATTGTATCGTAACTGCTGAATAAGGGTCCATGGTGTTTCACCAGCATTGTTTTTTGCATCAACATCTATATTATAGTTAATTAACTGTTGAACCACAGGAGTAATACCAGCTTCAATAGCATAGTGCATTGCACCATTGCCCATAGAGTCTCTCTCTTCTACTGAAGACTGCTCCAATAGCCGCAATGCCTCATCATTACTTCGCAAGCGAATAGCCCGCATTAAAGGAGTTTTTCCTTCTATTGCGTCCTCTAAAATATTAACAACTTTTTCTAAAGCTTCTTTAGGACCCCCACGAGGACTACCCCTCCTTTTTTTATACTTTTCAATATCAATAGCAACTGTTCTTTCTGTCAAAAAAGATATAATTGGCAACAATCTATCATCTTCTTTACTTAAATATATATCAATAGCCCTATCTAATGGCCTAGTATCATATTTAGGGTTAGGATCAGCCCCTGCCTCTACTAACTGCATCACTAAAGGTAAGCTTTTTTGGTGAACAGCCCACATAACAAATGACTTATCCCTAAATACATCGTCTACACTCTTTTTATTTGCAAAATAGCTCTCTATTAGACTAAGGTCATCAGTCGGATTTTTTAAATCAAAGTTATCATCCATCTTACCTTTAAGGATTCTATATAAAACAGTTCTCCCTTGCTTGTCCTTGGCTACTAATTGTTCATTATCAAGTGGAATCTGTGTGGAAAGCAAAGATAGAATATCCTCTTTAGTTTCTAAGTCTCCTTCTGCGCCCATTAAAATCATGTAAGCCGTTTCTTTATTTGCATTGCGTCCAGCAAAGTCACCTTCGCCTCGCTCTACCATATTTTTTATAAACCCGTAATCAAGGCTTTTCAACGCATTACCTAACTCGTCAGGTAAGACAGAATCTACATTGCTTGGAGCTACCTTCTTTTTCGTTTCATACCTCAAGCCTATTTGATTTGCTATTACATTCTTTACCGTATTACCAGCCAACTCCATTTTTTTAATCTGCCCATAAGACAAAAAAGGATAAACCGTTATTACATCATAAGTATTTTGCGCATTTCGCCTTTGCTTACAAACCAATTTTAAATTATTAGCTTTATTATTGGTGATAATAATTGTTCTATCTAAATGACTAGGAGAGATTTTTGCCTCCACAAATGAAGACTTTTCCAGTATTGTTATTATATTCGATATGATTTCATCAGGCTTCCAACCACATGGAAAAAAGCTCTTTACTCCCCACTTTTCTCCATCGTGAACCACCACTCCCTCAAAGGCCTGATCATCACTAACGTTCTTACTACGCACCACTGCTGTTATATTATCAATTCCCAAGACCGAAAAGTCATTTCCCCCCACAACCCCCTTCTGCATCTCACAGGAAACAAAGTGCAAGCCTGACACACTGCGTGACCCGTCATTGGCCGTAGTATAAATAGGATTTAATATATGCTTTAAAGTTTGCTTTCCAAACCCCAACTGTATCTGTCTGTCTTGACCATTAAAAGGAACTACAATGCTTGCCGTATCCCCTAACAAAATAAACGGAAGACCTAACCATAAAAACAAGAGCTTTTTCAACATCAAACTTCCTTTATAGATTAATTTTTATTTAAGTCTAATCTATAAAATGTAACAAACTCAAGCCTTAAGCAAAGTTCGCAATTACAGTTTTATACCTTTAGCATATTTAAAACTTACCAATCCACTTTCTATATTGTGTAAAGCTCCCACGAGGGCAACCCCATTATCTATAATCATATCACGAATGATTGAGCTACCACCTACAGATCGATCAATCATATCACTCACATTTTGAAATGATACATCATTAAAAAATGAATCATTTTCAATTTCACTCTTACTTAACTTAGAACGTTGAGCTTCTACTGCAGGAGTTATTGCATTTAAAAGATGTGATAAGTTCTCTCCCTGAATGCCTTGAAACGCCGCCCTTATAGCCGCACAATCCGTATGCCCCATAATGACTATTAATTTGATACCTGCATACTTAATAGCATATTCTATGCTCGCAAGGATATCTTTATTCACCACATTACCGGCAATGCGTAAAGTGAAAATATCTCCTATTGATTGATCAAAAGCAACTTCTGGAATAGAACGAGAGTCCATGCACGACAAAACAACTGCTTTAGGAAATTGACCAAGCTTACTTGCTTGAGCTCCCATCTCTTGAAGCGACCCTCTGTTTAAAAGGCTATTAAGTCGAAAGCGCTCATTCCCCTCAATAAGTTCCTGCAGCACTTGCTCAGGATCATTTTTTTGTTGATCTTTTCTTAACATAATGTCCTATTGTAAAGTATGAACCAAAATTTTCTTAAATTTTACCATGGAATTTCCATTAAAGATATTGCTAAAAGGATGATTAATTTTCTTTGCTATACTAAGCATAAAAAAGGAAATGATACATGTATACAAAAAATGGTGACTCTGGCACATCTACCACCTTACGCTCTAAAGAACGACTCTTTAAGTGCGACGACCTCTTTGAAGCCTTGGGGTCGATTGATGAACTCAACGCTCTCTTAGGACTTTGTAAGGTAAAAGCCTCTACGGTATCAAAGCATCCTATTGAAATAGAAAAAATAATACACGTACTACAAGAACAACTATTTACTATTCAAGCCGAACTTGCTGGAGCAAACTTTGAACTAGACCAATCAGCCATTGAAACCTGTGAAAAAACAATTGCTGATATAGTTGATAGAGTTCCTCCTGTAACCAACTTTTTTATTGCTGGTGGAGGTGAGCTGGCGGCCTTACTAGACTATGCAAGAACTGTATGCCGACGCACCGAACGAGTGATAATTAAAGCTGAACGAAAAGGCGATATTGGAAACTGCGATACAATTAAACAATTTTTAAACAGACTATCTAGCGTGCTTTACGCACTAACCCGCTGGGTCAATCACCTTAATGAAATTTCTGAAGCTAAGCCTAGCTACACAAATGCAAAAAAGAACCCTTAATATATTGTAAAGAAGGCTCTAAATTACCACTCATATTGACTTTCTCTCTAAAATTTATTTAAAATTCATATAAATAACACCTTAAATAAGTAGAAAAAACTATGACAAAAACCCGTTTTTGCACTATCTTAACTTGTGCACTAATACTCTTTACGAAGTATACCAATACACAATTCTATAAACACATCGATCTCTCAGGGGGTCAATTAAAAGATACTACTTTACAAAAGGAAGACCTCCTAAAAGACGCAACCTCACTCAATTTAAGCAAGAATAACTTGTTCAAATTGCCAAAAATAGAATATCCACCATCGCTTACAGAGCTTTACCTTACCGATAATTACTTAACAGGACTAAAAGATATGCCACAGCTGAATAAATTAAGACTATTACACCTAGGTAATAATGTATTACCCGAAATAGACCTTACCTTTAGACTGCCCGAACTTCGCATTTTATTTATTCCAAAAAACCAAATTGCAGAGCTTAGGGAATTGACCAAACTCGAATATATGACCCCTAACCTACAGTCAATAAACTTAGAGGGAAATCCCATTTTAAAAAACAAAAGAGAAAGTTCTAAACTCAAAAAATGGCTTAGGAAAAGACATATTAGTCTCTTGAGGCAAAACAAACCACCAAAAAAATAAAGCTTAGCAACCTTACTCTTGCCACCTCTATAGATGTAAAATATCTACACTTTCACGATTTCGGAGAAAAATGAAAAAAACAGTCTATTTATTTCTGTTGATCGCCATCGTACCTATTTACCCCAAGATAATACCTAACACCATCCAAAAATCTGCTCGACTATTTAAGCTCTTCGATGAAAAACTACCCAAAGATGAAGAAGCACGAGCTTCAATCCTTAATAGCATGTGGGTCCAGGCATTCATAATGAAGCAAGGCATTATCAAGCAAGGCCTAGAAAAGAAAAAACTTACTCTCATTGCCCACTCTCAGGGTGGACTTGTTTGCCTCGCCTTTATAGCACTTTTTGGCAATGAGTTTACAATAGAAAGATTAATCACCGTTAACTCTCCTTTGCGCGGAATAACATCCCCGCCTCTCAATACCTATGAAATGAAACAAATGAGTTGGTACCCCGACCTACTTAAAAAGTTTAAAATACCAAATAACAGTGGACACCTCCTTCTTTATTCACCACCGTTTCAACTGGGCATGAGCCTGGCTGGATTCTGGAATAACCCTAAGCAACGAACTGCATACCTTCAATCGTGCGCTTTCCTACCCATCCTATACGGAGAAGTTAAATCCAGCATGCTCCCACAATTTAAGAAGAATGTGAATAACCTTAAAGAGATTATCTGCTTTGGCAGCATTGAAGACCAAATGGTCGTACCATGGAATAGCTCTCTATTTGCAGATCGTTTAATCCAGTCCAATGACTTTACCCAAACCCGCGTCTATAAGAAAAACCTCCTGGGGCTAAAGGATATGTATAAACAAGGCAAAATCAAACTCCGAGCAGGACACGGAAGCCATGGAAGCACAGAAGACTTTGGGACACTTACAGAACGATTCATACTACCCTACCTTGATAACATTGACCAAGACTCCACTATCATACTCAAAGCTGGAGCTCTATGCCGCAGCACCTATTTAAAACGCATTGGAGAAGTAATTACAGAAAACTTTGCCAAAAAAGGACTACCCGAACCTGATATTAAAGGGGTCCGGATTGAGGGATATATCGATATCGACGAACTTAAGAAGCTTCTACCCAAAGAAGTCTTTAACCGCAAGAACCCAATCCAACCTGCAGAACTTCTATATGAAGCAAACCCCTCTATGGAATTTATTAGCAGCAAGCTATTATACCTCTTCAACCTTGTTAAGCCTCTGTATTCAGGACTTTTAGGCTAAAAGCATTCAGCCGATACTTCCAATTAAAGAATCAAAAACCATTGACTTCTCTATTGCCAATACGAGAAAATATTACCAATAGTAATATTTATTTTAAAATGGAGAATCATTATGAGAAAAGTCTTATTGGGATTATCATTATCATTGCTAGCTTACAGCGCTTGGACAGAGGGAGCGGCACCTCTTCATATTAAATCAAACTTTTCGCAACGTTCGTCTCGAGAAGGCGTTGCAACATATGGCTCTGCTTGTCCATATACCTCTTTTGTATTTGCTAAAGATGTTTTAACAGATCCTAACTTTTTAAACAGCTTAAACCCTAACAGACTTGAAGATGTTGTAATAAGAGGGCGAAATTTAGCTAGCGACTCACATGAAGCGGTTGTAGCTGCTCGTCCGATGTCTGAACATGACAGAGAAGCTCTGGAATGTAGCGTAGATGAAATTCCAAATACAGACCCTTTGGTAGGAGGAGGCTGGGATAATACGCGAGGATTTGAAGACAGAAATCTCAATGGACTAAAATATTTAAAAAATGAAAAAGGTGATTTTTGCTCTCTTATTACAGTATCAGGACATACATCTGCCATTTGTCATAAAAACAACCAATGGATATTCTTTGATTCCGACTCAAAAAATGCCCTGCGTAACGATGGCTCAATGGTACTCATAAGTGATACCTTTGAAGAATTATTTGATTTTTTAACTAGATTTTATAGAAATAGTCTTGATGGAACAATGTGGCAAGTGGTTACGTTTCAAGCACCTCAAGCCTCATCTTCCTCACTGCCTGCAAGAGAAGATATCAAGAATCTCCGACAGACGTTTGATGCTCATCTAAAAGCAAAGCAACCAGCAGAACTCCTAGAGGTAGGTTCTCAATTAGAGAATAACACCAACACAATGGCAACTGGATACACTCTCGAGAAAATTATAGAAATGTATAGGGATGCGGTAGCAAGACAAGACACAGGCACTATGCTGAATGCCGGAGAAATTCTTGTACAACATGGCAAGATGACTGAAGAGAATATTTCTAGAGATATGAACGAGGGAGAAGTAATCGATGGAAATAACCTCGCCTACCAGCCGGGAGAAATGCAACTCGACAGCACAGACATGGTCGCTCGGCGAAAAAAAATTACCGCAAGAAGAGAAGAAATACAAAGAAACATTCCGAGTGCTTCAGATACAAAAATGATGGAACTTTTTGAGGAAGATCAAGCACTTGAAATGGAAATGAATCGACTCCTAGGGCTATAAAATTTAGCTTGAATTAGTAAAAAAAGAACCTTGGCATTTTAACTGCTAAGGTTCTTTTTTATCTTATAACATCATTTATGTTATTCAACACTTACAAAATCAGGCATCTCATCATAATCAGTATCACCACGAACAGTTCGACCATAATAGATCTCTCCATGGTATTCCATAGCACCAAAGCGATCAAACTCTACCCTATCCTCTAAAATTGGCAACACCCGCCGCGATACTCGATTATAGGTAAAGATATCAACATAGGCATCCAATAAGGATGAAAAAAGTATCTCATCCTCATGCGCCTTAGGCAAAAAAGCCATGAGCGACTCATAAAAGCGCTCTGGACCTTTTCCAAAAAGATAGTGTGTCGGTAAAGTAAAGGAGAAAAGCTTCTCCAACTTCCACTCTCCATCTAGGTATATCCTATAATACTCAAGCTCAAGATTGTCTGCTTCAGTATCGATAGAAAATGGCGCTTGAACAAAAAACCCTTCTGTACCAGATCTCATCTCAAGGAATGCAACATTCTTTCTACCCAAAGGCATAACACAATCTACCTCATTTGAATTTCTATCAATAAGGAAAAGGTTAATACCCTCCTTAGTATCCTTACTCAAATAATATATAGAATCTCCTACGTGAGATGGATAAACGATATCAGCACCTTCCGTATCAACCAGAACATCAAGCTCTCCCTCCAAGTCACTTATAAAAAGCTTATAACGACTATCCTGCTTTGCACTAAAGTAACAATGCTCATCATCAATCCACTGAGCGCGAGTTATATTATAAATTGGTTCATAAAAATCTAACGAATGCGGCGACCGCTTAATAAAAGACTTCATCTTAATGCGACCACGATCAATAAAGCCAAACCCCCTTTGAGACGGCAATAAAGAAATAGATGATGGACTATAGATGAACATTAGCGCCTTATTTGGATCGCTACAACCATGAGGATTAACCTCCCACAACTGCAAACACTGTAACGACTGTTGATCCAAATAAAAGACACAAGTCTGCCCACCTTTTATTGTAGCCGCAACCGGATAGCAACATCGCATTGGAGTGAGAGACTGAAGTGAAAATGATAAAAACAATAGAGAAAAAATAAACTTTTTCATACAACTCCTTTATAAGGATTACTATACAAAAAATTGCAAAAAAAAACCATCGCACTGACCGAGATCAATGCGATGGAAAAAAGGAGAGTAGTAATGAAGCCTAATTAAAAAATGATACCTAAACCTAGGTTCATCATTGTTAATAATAGTATGCCTTTGGGCCCAAAAATGTCAAGCGCCAAACTTTAATATTACTTAATAATAGGAATTATCAGCACCTTCTTTTCTATTTGGTAATTATTTTTTGCACTGGATTTATCGACTAGGTCGATAGATTCTTGGTTTGGCATAGGGGTATCAAAAAATGCTTTATTTATCGAATTTCTTTATAAAAAGAGAAGCAAAAGCTAGAGGTTTCACATAGAGATGGTGTGGCAGGAGTCCTTGAGGAAATGGCTCAAGTTGCTGTCGTGGACTGGGCTGGTGAAGATTAATTGGCAATCAAGAGACCTTAAAAGCTTAATAAATACTTCAAGCCGTTTTGCATCAAAATCTGTCATAAAATCATCTAATAAAAAGATGCATGGGCCCTTGGTTTTTCCAAGGATTTTTATCTGTGCAACCTTAAGCAATAACGCAAGTAACTTCTGTTGTCCGCGCGATGCATAGGCCTTTGATTTTTTATGCTGAAACAGAATGGTAAAGTCGTCCAAGTGTGCGCCAAAAAGCGAACGATACATCCGATGTTCATCACTATGCAAGTCGGGATACTCTTCTAAAAATGATGCTAACGTTTTGTGAATCTTCTTCTTTGGATGATACTGTAATGCAATAGTATGTTCGCTACCAAAAAACTCTTCACACAAGTTAGCCATCTCTTTTTCAAGCATAGCCAAGTGCTCAATCCTCATCCTTTGTATTTCAACAGTCTTATCCCACAACTGCTCCGTCCACAGTTGGTACATATCCTGACTACTCTTCTTTTGTAATAAAGCATTACGATTACTCAAAATGTTTCTATACACGCGTAACTTAGAAAGTATGTCCGGTTCGTGCAGGAATATGAACTGGTCTATATAGGACCTTCTACCATCAGGAGCACCCTTAATAAGACCTAGGTCATCCTCAGAAAGCGTGATAACACGGAAGTGATCAATAAGCTCCTTATAAGAGCCTACCGCAGACTTATTAAGCTTAACAGAGCGCTTTTTATTGTGAAACCCTACAGCAAGTTCACTCTTACTCTCATCACCCTCATAGAACTCTGCCTGGATGAAGAAGTTATCTGTATCAAAGTGAACAAGCTCTCGCGGTAGATGCGTTCTAAAGGAACGCAAGTAACATATGTAATGAAGCGCCTCAAGGACAGAGGTTTTACCACTTCCATTGTCACCCTCGATGAGGATGACTGGCGCATCTAACGCAAGCTCTCGCTGCTTAAAGCAGCGAAAATTCTGCAGCTTTAATTTTATTAATTGCACGTTTATTCGTTAGTTGGTGATACTGGCATCACAAGGTATGTTGTATGATACTTATCTTCTTTAGATTCAAAAATAATTGGCCGTGATGTATTCTGCAACCAGAATGTAACCGTTTCATCATTGAACACTTGAATACCATTCAATAAATACGGCGCATAAAAGCGCATATCAAGCTCACCAACCTTAGAATCTCTTAACTCAACAGATTCATCAAGAGCACCAACTTCTTTGTTCTTAATCGAAATATGAAGCTTAGTCTTCTTAAAAGAAAACTGTGTTGCAATAAACTGTCCTGATAGCAATACGGTTGAACGCCTTAGCGCTTTAGTCAGCTCTGTCTTACCTGTTTGCGCTTGCTCAAACCCTTCCTTCTCCATAATACCTGCGTAATGCGGGAAAGAATTTGCAAGTAACTTCGTAAAGAAGTTAAATGACTCGCCAGAAAATACTAATTGATTTCCACAAAGACCAACAAAAATAGTCTTATCATCTGTATTCTCAATAATCTTTTTCAATTCAAAGATTGCTCTTCGTGGAAGTAGCCATGATTTTGGTTCCGGCAATGTATACTCAGCTGATTTCACCTGCACTAAACAGTGACCATCAGTTGCCGTCATCTTAAGACCTTGCTCATCCATCTCCAAATAGAGACCGTTCAATGCCGGATTAGCATTGTTCTGTGGAATAAGAAATGCAACCTTTTCCAGCATTGTAAGAAGAAACTCTGCATCCAAGTGCATCAAATTTTCAATGCGCTCTGGGAACGGAGGAAACTCTTCTGCGTCCTTAATGTTCAATGCTAAACGAGCAGAACCAGACTCAATACCAATATGATTATCTTTTAATACAAAATTAATGTCACCATCAAGCTCTTTAATAAGCTCGAAAACACGCTTACCTGAAAGTAAAAAGCTTTCACCTTCTAACGCGCTATTATCAAGTGGGCAGCTGTATTGTAAACTAATTTCCAAGTCAGTGCTTTTAAGTACCAACTCTTTATGTCCAGCCTGAAAGAGAATTGACGATGTTGTATCAAGAGTTGTTCTCTTTGCGCAGATAGGTTGCATAAACGCCAAAATTGACGATAATGACTTTTGATCAATTACAAAGTTATTTTCCATAGAATTCTATACCTTTAATTTCTTTAAAACAATTCAATATATAAGTATATATGCTTTTCTTTCTTTCACCATTTTTTACAAAAAAAAGAATTTTAAAAAGCAACGCTTTAATATCGATAACTAAATATTTGCAATAACCATCCCTCTAACCAGCTTTAAAACCAACAACCTTTAATTATGCCTACAACTATTGAATTAACCCACACTACTTGCTCATACTTAAACCTATATATATAACATGGAGGTATATTAATATGAAGAAGTCATTATTGCTTGTCGGCATTTGCTTAAGTAGTATAGGTGCAGTCAAAGCTAAAGGCCCTCAAGATACTATAGCTAAGAGCTTATACGAAAATTCCAACAGCTCTAAAAACGTGAATAGAACAGGCAAATTGAACAAATGCTAAAAACGATTCCTTTGTCTTTGCCCAGCAAG
>PVBE011038045.1_pt1 | contig 19982 bp, 18 predicted proteins | sample 1631181 | NCBI WGS metagenome assembly PVBE01 (sample SAMN08397723, study PRJNA350692) | Marine metagenome, whole genome shotgun sequencing project. | isolation source: water | place: Pacific Ocean | collected 2012-04 | reverse complement strand
CGCCAAAATGGGCCTTCAGTTTTTGATATCCGGCGACGTGGATACTGCTGCACATCGTGCCGCCAAGGTCAAAAGGTATTCGGTCCGGTTCTTGGTGGCGGAGCGTCTTGATAACCCTTTCCCGATGACTTAAAAGCATACCACATCCCCTCATTGACACAACATCTAGTCTTCAAGATACTGGTTTCGCTCGTCCTTGTCAACCTAATTTACCGCCCGCGAACCGCCCGACCCCCGTTGATTTGAAATCAGCGGAGTGCTATGCTATAAGAGTCCAATCACTTCGAAGGGAGAAAAGACCATGGTCAGTTTAAGCGCCAATTTAAGCATGCTATTCTATGAGGTTAACTTTCTGGATCGCTTTGCACAGGCGTCCCGGGCCGGATTCAGGGGAGTTGAATGCCAGTTCCCTTACCAATGGGAGAAGGAGGCGCTGGCGGAGAGGTTAAATAAATGCGACCTAGAACTAGTACTGCATAATATGCCGCCGGGCAACCTATCCGCCGGAGAGCGCGGCCTAGCCTGTCTGCCCGGCCGGGAAGGAGAATTTCAGGAAAGCGTGGGGCTGGCCGTTGAGTATGCCCGATTCCTAGAGTGCCGCCGCCTGAACTGCATGGCTGGTATACCGGCCGCGGCGGTACCGGCGGAAAAGACCCGCCGGACTCTAGTGGATAACCTCCGCTTTGCCGCCGCCGCTCTAGAAAAAGAGGGCATATCCCTGCTGGTCGAGGCCTTGAACCGCTACGACGCCCCCGGATTTTATCTCAATAATTCGCCAGACACGCTCCGATTGATTGACGAAGTCAACCGGGCCAACCTCTGGTTCCAGTACGATATCTATCACATGCAAATCATGGAAGGCAACCTGATGAAGACCGTCCGGGAAAACCTGACCCGCATCGCCCATATCCAGCTCGCCGACAATCCGGGACGGCATGAGCCGGGTACCGGTGAAATCAATTTTCCCAACCTGCTTCGTTTCATTGACGAGGCAGGATACAATGGCTGGGTCGGCTGCGAATACCGGCCGGCCGGCGCCACGGAAGAAGGCCTGAAATGGGCCAAGCCTTATTTGAGAAAAGGAGGAGAATGATGGCAAATCTGGGATTTATCGGGTTGGGCATTATGGGCAAGCCAATGGCGGGCCACCTGCTGAAGGCCGGCCACACCGTGCACGTTTATGACGTGGTCCCGGGACCGGTCAAGGAACTAGCAGCCAAAGGAGCCATAGCCTGCGGCAGCAGTAAGGAAGTAGCCGAGAACTCCTATATCACCATCATCATGGTATCAGACACACCCGATGTGGAGACCGTCCTGTTCGGCAAGGGCGGCGTGGCCAAGGGTGTCAGGATTGGTTCCATCGTAGTGGACATGAGCTCTATCTCGCCGATTGCCACCAAGGAATTCGCCCGGAGACTAGCGGAGTTGGGCGTGCCGATGCTTGATGCCCCGGTTTCCGGCGGCCAGGTGGGCGCGGAGAAGGCCACCCTGTCCATCATGGTCGGTGGCCCGGCCAAAGTGTTCCAACAGATTAAGCCCTACTTCGAACTCATGGGTAAGAACATCGTCCATCTCGGCGGTAACGGTGACGGGCAGACCTGCAAGGTGGCCAACCAGATTGTGGTGGCCCTGACCATTGAAGCGGTGGCCGAAGCCCTCGTCTTCGCCGCCAAGGCCGGTGCTGACCCTCGCAAAGTAAGGGAAGCGCTGCTCGGCGGCTTTGCCCAGAGCCGGATTCTAGAGCTGCACGGGGAGCGCATGCTGGCGCGTAACTTTAACCCCGGGTTCCGCATCCGGCTGCACCAGAAAGATCTGAACCTGGCGCTACAATCGGCGCGCAACCTCGGCGTCAGCCTGCCAAACACCGCCACCGCCCAGGAACTATTCAATTCGGTTGCCGCCAGAGGTGGCATTGACCTAGACCATTCCGCCATGGTGCAGGCGCTGGAACTGCTCGCCGAGCATAAGGTCAACGGCTAGGCCGTCGACCCGGACAAAGTGACCAAGCTCACCGGTAGTAAAATTAAGATATCGTAACTGCCGGCAGTCATATTTACTTTCCGAGATGTGCTGATAAAAAAAGCAGGCGCCCGATTTTAGGCCGGACACCTCGCAAATGTCAATCCTGTTTCAAGCGTAATTCCCCGGGCCGGAAATACCAGCCGGGAAGGATTGAGACAAAGAGGAACAGGGTCACCGTGAAAAACCAGAGGAGGCCGCCAGATAACAATCCACCATATCCCGAGCGGCATTTGAAAATGTGGCGCTTTTACGCTATAAATATAAGGGCTAAGGGCATCCCTCCAAGGCAAATGTAGAAAGGACCCGAGTTTGGCTAAAAAGAAAAAGAAGGCGCAGAAACCCCAGCGCGAATTTACCCGGCAACAGCTTTCCCATTGGCAGCAGCAGAAGAAAAGACAGCGTATTATTTTTACGGCGGGCATTATCATTATCGTCGTAGTTATCGGGATCATGGGAAGCGGTTGGTACACCAGCCAGTATTTACCGCTGCGTCAAACGGCGATTATCGTCAATGGTACCGAGTTTTCCATGAAATACTATGTCGACATGATTAAAGTCCTCGGCAGTAACCAGTCAGGCCAAAACCTGACCTATCTGGTGGATGGCGCGGTGACCACCATTGAGCATAACGAGCTATTCAGGCAGAAAGCGCAGGAACTGGGCTTCAGCATCAGTGAAGATGAAGTCATCAGAGAACTGAAAAATAATGACCTTCCTGATAGTGACGTTTATCAGGACTTGGTCAGGATACAGCTGCTGACCATGCTACTGCTCGATGAGTATTTTGATACCCAGGTTCCGGTGTCCGCAGAACAGGTCCATCTAATGGCCATGCTGCTAGAAAGTGAGGCGCAGGCCAATGACATCAGAGCCAGACTGGGGAACGACGAGAGCTTTGCCAAACTGGCCAGAGAATATTCCTTAGACAATTTTTCCAAGGATAGTCAGGGCGACTTTAGCTGGCATCCCGAGATTATCTTGAAGGAATCACTGGTGGCCCCCGTATTAGCGTATGCCTTCAACGCTAAAGCCGGGGTGCTCAGCCCGCCAATATACGATGAGTCTATAGAAAAAGAGGTCGGCTACTGGCTGGTCAGAGTCCTGGACCGGAACATAGAGGAAGATGAAACCCATATCCAGATAATACTACTCAGCAGCGAGGAAGAGGCCTGGCAGACCAGGGAACGACTGTCAACGGGTGAGGATTATGCCGCCCTGGCCCGGGAGCTTTCCCAGCTCAAGGGAGTAGAGGAAAACGATGGCGAATTCCTAGTGATGCCGGGTATGAGGAGTCCGGTCATTGACGAGTTTGCCTTCGACCTTGAAATAGAACTGGAAACAGTCAGCGAGCCACTCCGCGATGAGGATGCTCTCACCAAAGGAGGGTACTGGCTGGCAAAAGTAGCCGATAAGGAGACAGACCGGCCGATTGCAGACGATGACCGAAACTGGCTCAAGACAAAGGCTCTTGACGAGTGGATTGCGGCACTACGGGATGACCCGTCAAATGAGATTGATGACAGCCACCTGAACAGTGAGAAGAAAACCTGGGCCTTGGAGCAGGCCACTGGAATCAAATTCTAACTGGGGAACGACAAGCTATGGCAAAAGAAAGTATCGGCATCGGCCTGATTGGACTGGGGATAGTCGGGGGGCAGGTAGCCAAAGTCCTGCTGGAGAAGGCGGACATTCTGGCCGAGCAGGCAGGCTGCCCTTGCGTCATAAGGAAGATAAAAGTATTGTCGGCAGACCCGGACCGGCCACTGGCCCGGGAGATACCCGCCGGACTTCTCACTACCGATACCGATGAATTCTTCGCCGAACCCGGTATAGACATCGTGGTGGAGGCGATAGGCGGGGAAAACCCGGCCCTGGATTACCTGAAGAGGGCCATCTCTCGTGGCCAGCACACCGTCACCTCTAACAAGGAGGTCATTGCCAAGCACGGCACGGAGTTACACGCTTTGGCGCGCAAGCAAGGCGTGGGACTACGCTATGGGGGCAGCGTCGGCGGCGGTATTCCTCTAATTGCCCCGTTCAAGTATGATCTGGTGGCCAACAGGATAACCAGCATTTGCGCCATCATCAACGGGACAACCAACTATATCCTGACGCGGATGGAGCGGGAGGGAATTGATTTCCCCTCGGCACTGAAAAGCGCCCAGGAACTAGGTTACGCCGAAGCCAACCCGGCAAATGACATCGAGGGCATAGACGCTCACTACAAGCTAGCTATTATGGCTTCCCTAGCTTTCCAAGCGGATGTCCGGCCGGGAAAAATTTACCATGAAGGGATTTCACGTCTCGACAGCCGTGATTTCCGATGTGCCCGGGAACTCGGTTTCACCATCAAGTTACTGGCCATAGCCAAGCTGATTAATAGCTCCATTGAAGTGCGGGTCCATCCGGCTTTCGTCCCGGAAGACTCCCTCCTGGCTAAAGTCGATGGTGTCCATAATGCCATCTTGGTGGAAGGTGACCTAGTCGGTAAAGTGCTTTTCTACGGTGAAGGTGCCGGCGCCCTGGCCACCAGCAGCGCCGTTACCGCGGATGTTGTCTCCTCAGCGCAGGATATTCTCCACGGCGTCAGTGACCGGGCCGTACGGAAGTCAGCGTCCGCCATAAGTATCAAACCGATGGCTGAAATTGAGACACGGTACTACCTCAGGATGAACGTGGCCGACCAATCGGGGGTCCTGGCTCAAATCTCCAAGGTACTCGACGATAACCAGATAAGTATTTCCGCGGTCATCCAGAATGAGGCAGATATTACCGCCCAAGTATCCGAAATTATGATTACGACGCACCCGGCCCATGAAAAAGCGATACAGCAGGCCCTCGGCGAACTGGCCAAACTTGGCGTGGTCAAGGAGATAAACAACTTCATCCGAGTGGAAAGCGACTGATTAACGAGGCGAGATAGTGCCAAAAACAGGTATTCTGTTCAAATACAAAGATTTTCTACCGGTGACTCCGCAGACTCCGCTGTTTACCATGGGGGAGGGAGATACCCCCCTCATCAGGTGTGACCGACTGGCCCGAGAAGTCGGCTGCGGGGAACTGTACCTCAAGTTTGAAGGCTGCAATCCCACCGGGTCGTTCAAGGACCGGGGCATGGTCGTGGCGGTCGCCAAGGCACTGGAAGCCGGCAGCAAAGCCATAATTTGCGCTTCCACCGGTAACACCAGCGCCTCCGCCGCCGCCTACGCGGCCTACTGCGGTCTCACTGCGATAATCATCGTTCCCGAAGACAAGATTACTATGGGCAAAATGGCTCAGGCCATTATCTACGGGGCAAAAATAATCACCATTACCGGCAACTTCGACCAAGCGCTAGAGATAGTACGGACCCTAGCCGAGAAACACTCGATAACCTTAGTGAATTCCCTTAACCCCCACCGCATAGAAGGGCAAAAAACAGCCGCCTTTGAGCTTGTTGAAATCCTGGGTGACGCTCCAGACTACCTTTTTATCCCGGTAGGCAACGCGGGCAACATCACCGCCTACTGGAAGGGATTTGTAGAAAGCTACCAGACGGGCCGGTCAAAGCAGAAGCCCGTAATAATGGGATTTCAGGCCGAGGGGGCAGCCCCCATCGTTCGTGGCTATCCTATCGCCAAACCGGAAACGGTGGCTTCAGCGATACGCATTGGCAAACCGGCCAGCTGGCAGCCAGCGGTAGCCACTCGGGACGAGTCTGGCGGCATCATTGACCTAGTCAGTGACGCCGAAATCCTAGCCGCGCAGAAACTCATGGCTACCCGCGCCGGTGTCTTCAGCGAGCTGGCCTCGGCAGCTTCCATCGCCGGGCTGCTCAAGCTCTCCCGTCAGGGAATGGACTTTTCCCGAAAGAGAACCGTCTGCGTGATAACCGGCACCGGCCTCAAGGACGCGGACACCGTCCTGAAAGACGCCTTGCCCTGCTCGGCACTCCCGGCGGAGATAAAGGCTGTGGAAAAGGCGCTGAGCTGGGGCTAATCACGCCGAAATTATAGTGGCAATAATTGCTTTTTTCTTCATACTTCAGGATAAATCTTCTAAATGGTCCGAGTGAGATGAACACATTAATAAGTAATACTTATGAGCAGAAAAACAGATTTCGATAAGATAATTAAGGGCAGCCCTAATGCGCGAAGTTACTGGAACTCGCGTAGTATTGTAATACACGAAGATTCTCCTCAAGTACTCAAAAGAATTCCTAATTCTTCAACAGGGAGTTGATCTCCAAAAGAAAGAATAATCACCTTACTATCCGCCCTTGACAAACGGACTAACTCTTCCTTGTATAATTACGCTATAATTATGTCCGTAACCAGCTAAAGGAGGATCAGGATGTTTGACGAGACTATGATTAGAACCGCCATAACCTCCATCATCAAGGCCATCGGGGAAGACCCCCACCGAGAGAGCCTGGTGGATACCCCAGAACGGGTGACCGAAATGTATGCCGAGCTTTTCATGGGGCTGGGTAAAGACCCCCGGGACGAGCTGAAGGTGGGCTTTGAGCTGGGGCACCGGGAAATGGTAATTTTACGGGATATCCCATTTTATTCTATGTGCGAGCACCACCTCCTACCCTTTTACGGTGTCGCCCACATCGGTTATATTCCCAACGCGGAAGGGCGCATTATCGGCATCAGCAAATTAGCCCGGGCAATGGAAATTATCGCCAAGCGTCCCCAGCTCCAGGAGAGAATGACTACCGAGATTGCTGATGCCATTGATGACGCGCTTAAGCCAGATGGCGTTGCGGTGGTGATTCAGGCAGAGCACCTGTGTATGATTATGCGCGGCATCGAAAAACCGGGCAGCAACGTAGTTACCTCAGCGGTTAGGGGTGGCTTCAAGCGCCGGGCGGCCAGTCGGGCCGAGTTCTTTTCGTTGATACAGAGCAATAAATAGCCTTAGTCACCTGCCTACCCGATAGGCGGCTTCTTGTCCGCCCAGGGCGCGGCTGATTCATAAGCCGCCGCCGCCCGCAGCAAAGCGGCTTCCGCACGGTAAGGCGCGATTATCTGGAGCCCTACCGGCAGCCCTTTTTTCGTCCAGCCACAGGGCACGGATATCGCCGGTGAGCCGGTCACGGAAATGGCGTAGGTCAGCCAGACCCAGTCAATATAGTGCTCTATCGACTGACCGCCGATTTCAGTGGGGTACTGGGCTTCGGCAGGGAAGGGTGGAATCGGCGTTGTCGGCGTCAGCAGAAAATCATAGCTATCAAAGAACTTCCTGAGCCGATCCCATATTTCCGACCGCTGTTGGTGCGCCCAAGCCACGTCCCGAATCGAGTATTTTAGCCCCTGCTCGATGTTACCCGTCACCAGAGGGTTTACCAACCGTTTGAACTCCGGGTCGTCCATCTGGTCCTGGTACAAGGACACGAAGCGCAGTCCTCTCAAAATAAGGGCGGCTTCCTTGACGCCGCTGAAATCAGGGGTATCTTCCACGACCTCACCACCCAGTCGGCCAAACGTATCTATCGCTAATCGGGTAATTTGCAGTATCTCCTTATCCACCGGGATTAAATTGAGGTTATCGCTCCAAGCGAACCTCAGGTGCTTAACCCCGGAGTCTTTCACCGCCCGGAGGAATTCACCTCGCTCGCCGGGTAAAGAAACCGGGCTCCGGTTATCGTTCCCAGACATCGCCTCCAGCAGCAAAGCGGTGTCACCCACGGTGCGGGCAATCGGCCCCTGCACATCCAAGTCATCCCAGTTAAGCATATTCGGATAGACAGGCACTCTCCCTGGCGCAGGCCGCAGGCCGACCACCCCGCAGAAACTAGCGGGAGTCCGGAGCGAGCCCCCCAGATCTCCCCCCTGAGCCAGCGGTAGTATCCCGGCGGCCACCGCCGCCGCGGCGCCGCCGCTGGAACCACCCACCGTGAAAGCGGTGTCCCAGGGATTACGCGTTAGGCCGAACACCTTATTGAAAGTAGAAGCCCCGGCGCCAAACTCTGGAGTATTGGTTTTACCCAAGATAACAGCACCCGCTTTTTTCAAGCGCTCAACAACCAACGCATCAACATCCGAGACAAAATTTTCGTATAACTTCGAGCCGAAGGTCGTCCGGATACCGGCAGTCATGGTTATATCCTTAATGGCTACCGGCAGACCGGTGAGCAGGCCAATTTCACCGCCCCGCATGATTTCTGATTCCGCTTTTCGCGCCGACTCCAAGGCCATCTCCGGAACCAGAGTACAGTAAGCGTTTATCTTCGGGTTAATTTTTTCAATACGCCCTAGAAAAGTCTGCACCACTTCCACCGGAGAGATAATTTTATGCCAGAGCATATCCCTCAGCTCCAAGGCCGGAGTGAAACAGAGGTCTTCCGGACTCAAATTGACTTTCTCTCTTCCCTCTTTCACCAATAGTTCCTCCTCACGGCTAAAGAGCCGACTAAACAGGGGAATTCACCTCCAAGAAACGGGCCTCAGATATCCAGATTTTTGACGGCCCGGGCATGCGCTTGGATAAAGGCTTTGCGGGGCGGGACTTCCCCACCCATCAGGACGTGGAAAATATGATCTGCCTTGGTGGCGTCTTCAATATTCACGCCGAGCAAGGTACGGGTTGCCGGGTCCATAGTGGTTGACCACAACTGCTCCGGGGTCATCTCGCCCAGGCCCTTATAGCGCTGGATGTTCAACCTCTTGGCCCCTTTCAGTTCCTGCAGCACTCCTTCTTTTTCCTGTTCCGAGTAAACCCAGTGCTGCCCACGAGCCGCTTTTATACGGTAGAGGGGCGGCCGGGCAATATACAGATATCCCTGGTTAATCAGCTCCGTCATGTGGCGGAAGAAGAAGGTAAGCAGTAAGGTACGAATGTGCGAGCCGTCAACATCGGCGTCCGTCATCAGGATAATCCGGTGATAACGGAGCCGGGTCGGGTCGAATTCCTCATCTATACCGGCACCCAGAGCGGTGATGATGATGCGTATTTCCTCGCTGCCCAGCATCTTGTCCGGCGGGGCCTTCTCCACGTTAAGTATTTTACCCCGCAGCGGCAGTATCGCCTGAAAGCGACGGTTCCGCCCCTGCTTGGCCGAACCACCGGCGGAATCTCCCTCCACCAGATATAGTTCTCTATGGGACGGGTCTTTCTCCGAGCAGTCAGCCAGCTTTCCGGGCAGCGTGCCGGTATCCAGGCTGCTCTTACGGATAATCAAATCACGGGCCTTACGGGCGGCTTCCCTGGCCTTGGCCACGGTGATGCACTTTTCAATAATTTTCCTGGCCGCGTCGGGGTTCTCTTCAAGGTACCTGGCCAGGATATCACCGACGGCACTCTCAACCTGGCTTTTAACTTCAAGATTACCCAGCTTACCTTTGGTCTGCCCTTCAAACTGCGGCTCATGGAGCTTGACACTGATAATGGCGGTAAGCCCTTCCCGAACGTCTTCACCGGTCGGGTTGGGCTCGTCACCTTTCAGAAATTTATTCTTATGGGCATAGTCATTGAGCACCCGGGTCAACGCCGAGCGGAAGCCGGTAAGGTGCTGGCCGCCGTCCACGGTGTTCACGCAATTGGCAAAGCTGAAGACGGACTCGGTAAAGCCATCGTTATACTGGAGGGCAACGTCAACTATGGTGCTGTTTACCGTTTTAGTGATGGGGATCGGCTGGGGAGGGCGGACTACCCGCCCCCGGTTAAGATGTCGGACGAAACCGGTAATTCCTCCTTCAAAGTAGAAGCTGAGCTCCCGGTCCTTCTTCTCATCACGGAGGGTTATAGCCAGCTCCTTGTTCAGGTAGGCCATCTCCCGGATACGGTCACTCAGGGTATCGAAATCATACTTAGCCTGGCCGAATATCTCCTCGTCGGCATAGAAAGTGATGGTGGTGCCAGTACCACTGGCCTCGTCCAACTCGGCCACTTCTCCCTGCGGTATACCCTGCCGATATTCCTGCTGGTATACCTTACCGTTACGCCTGACATTACAGCAGACCCGGGAGGACAGCGCATTGACCACCGAAGCTCCCACGCCATGCAGCCCGCCCGATACTTGGTAGGCATGGCCACCAAATTTCGCCCCGGCGTGCAGCACGGTCATTACCGTCTCTAGGGCGGAAACGCCGGTGGTGGGGTGGACTTCCACCGGAATGCCACGCCCGTCGTCTTCTACTCTAACCCCACCGTCCTCTTTCAGGATGACTAGAATATTGGTACAGTAACCGGCCATGGCCTCGTCAATACTGTTGTAGGCAATCTCATAGACCAGATGGTGCAGCCCGCGCTGGTCCGTGCTGCCTATATACATACCCGGCCGGCGACGCACCGCCTCCCGTCCACCAAGAACCTGAATGTCCTCGGCCACGTACTCGTTGTTATTACTCTGGTTCTCCTGCGGTTTGGCGGGCTTGGAGGCACTTTTGGCCATGGTTAACTCCTGACTCCTCGTGACGCGACGATACCCGGAGATAGGCGAGCGCTGATACGCGGCGGGGAAAAAGAAAAAGCGAGACTCTTCATCGTAGCCAGAAAAGCTTGCCAATTATGAAAAACTGATCTAGGCATTTAAACCCATTCATTGTAGCACAAATCCAGCTGTAAAGTAAAGGCGGGGGGAGCTTTAGGGAGCAGTGTCCTAATGGACTCAAAAGCCCGCCCGGAGTTTACATCTGAGGTATTCTGGGAAAGAATCGTCTGAATTAGCATAGAAACTAGCTCACTATCCCCTAGGGCGAGCAGGCGAGCCAAGTGAAATTGCCAGTGTAGCCTTATTTTTAGCGTCTGAAGCTTCCAGCTATATTACCGGGCGAACCATCGTTGTCGATGGCGGTTTGTTGTCCGATGGTGGTTTAAATACTACCGGTAAGCGCTTCTAACAACCCTTGTACCGTTTTTATTTCAGCCACGATATTTTTTCTCCTGCTTTCTTTCTTCTATCGTGTTCTTCTTTTGAACTTGGATATTTTACAGCCCATATTACGACTGCAGCCATAATAGCAAAAGTCCATAAGAACAATGTTAAGTTACCAGTTACCCAATAAGTAAACGCTAAAGTAGCGGACATCACTAGCACCATAGACCATTTGGCATATAACGGAAACACCCGATACTGATACCAATTCGTTAAGAACGGTCCAAAATATTTATGTGAGAATATCCAATTGTGCACTCTTTCAGAGCTTCTAGCAAAACTATAAGCAGCTATTACTAGAAATATTGAAAAAGGAATACCTGGTGTTATTACACCAATATATGCCATACCAACACAAAACATTCCTAAAGTAAACCATACTGGTTTTGGAATTCTTGATTTTTTCATTTTCAGCCTCTATGCTGCTATCGAGTCGGTGAGTGATATTTTCTAGACCCCGGTCAAAGACCTTCTTTGTACGTAGTGGAACCTCGTCGCCCATTAATATTCGGACTTTATCAACCTTTTGCCATTCGCCACCTAAAGCAAGCAAAGAGCCAATTTCGAAAAACCATGTGGCTATATCAATTGATTGAGAAAACTGGCACCACTCATGGAGATAATCTCTTACTTTCCAGTCTTCATCACTATTATCGATGATAAATAGTTCAGTACCAGATTTCTTTGGCGTGCTATCACGGGATTCTCCAAGTCTGGTTCCAAGTAACTAATCCCCTAAACCCAGTTGATCCTTTTTACTTTTCTTAGATTTACTCATTAGATAGTCTTGTCATTTTCCAATCCACTAGGAAGTCCTTATAGCTGAGGAAATTATACACCTGTGGCCGTTTGTCAACAAGGAATATTTTTATCCTTGATTCGTTCTGCTTTTTTCGAATGTAGTATTGGAACCATCCATGTATTACGTCATCCGAAGCCCTCAGCTTGGGGTAAACTATTTTTTTAAAATTCAATTAATCGTGGGGATTATCTTTGGGAATAGTTTCGCACATCCCTGAGCTTAAAAATAACAATCAGAAAATATTGCAATAATTTATCTAACGTGCTATACTTCCCCTGACTAAACTGAAAAGGGAAATAAATGTGAACCTTTAAGCTGGTCCGGCGAGGCTGGCAAGGAAAATCGAGAAAACTGACCTGAACTAAAATAACCTCTTGCCAGCCACGGCAGGAGGTTATTTTTATGTCCAAAAAAATCGTGATGACCCCGGAAGATATCCAGCGTACGCTGGCTCGTGTCGCCCACGAAATCCTCGAGCAGAACAAGACCTTCGACCGGCTGGTACTGGTGGGAATACGTACCCGAGGCGCGCCTCTGGCTGAACGGCTGGCGGTCAACATAGCAAGCTTTGAGCAAGCCAAAATACCGGTAGGTGCGTTGGACATCAATCTCTACCGAGATGATTTTCCTTCACCAGACCGTCAGTCTATGGTCCACCACACTTACATCCCCGCGGACATTAGCGGCAAATCAATCGTGCTGGTAGATGATGTCCTCTATACCGGGCGCAGCACCCGTGCGGCCATGGACGCACTGATAGACCTGGGACGTCCCGACTCAATCCAGCTGGCCGTCCTCATTGACCGGGGCCACCGGGAGATGCCGATACGGCCCGACTATATCGGCAAGAACGTACCCAGCTCCAAGCACGAAGAGATAAAAGTCCAGCTGGTGGAGACCGACGGCCTAGACGAAGTCGCCATCGTCCGCCAGGACACTGATAAACTGAGTGAACCAGAAGAAGTAATTTCTCGGAAAAGGAGCTACTATGCGTCTAGCAAATAAAAATCTGGTAACCATAGACGATTTATCCAATGGGGAAATGGAAGCCATATTTTCCCTGGCTAATGAGATGTCCGGCACGATGAATGAGCAGTTTGGCCTGTGCCGGGGCAAGGTTATGGCCAGCCTGTTCTTTGAACCGAGCACCCGGACACGGCTCTCCTTCGAGACGGCCATGCACCGCCTCGGCGGCAGTATCATTACGGTGTCGGATGTCGGCGCCACCTCGCTAGCCAAGGGAGAAAGCATCGCTGATATGGCCAGAGTGATCGGGAGTTATGTTGACTTGATTGTCATCCGGCACCCCTGGGAAGGCGCCGCCAGGGTGGTGGCCGATTACTCCAGCGTACCGGTGATAAATGCCGGTGACGGAGGCCACCAGCACCCTACCCAGACCTTGTGCGACCTTTACACCATCCAGAAAGATAAGAAAACCATCAAGGGGTTAAACATTGCCCTGTGGGGCGACCTGAAATATGGGCGGACGGTGCACTCTCTGATTTTCGCCCTGGCCAAGTTCGGGGCCAATATCCTTTTCTACCCCACTCCCGGTCTGAAAGTACCGGAGCACGTGCTCAAGAAATTGACCATGGAATACGGAGGGAAACTAGAAAGGCAGGATACGCTTAACCGCACCGTGAAAGACAGCCTCATCCCCCTGGATGCCATATACCTGACCCCGAGCAGCCCGCACCAGCTGGCCATGATGCCCAATCTCAATCTCCAGGTTGAGACGAGGACAGGTATTGACGCCCTTTACGTCACCAGACCGCAGAAGGAGAGGTTCACCGCCGCCGAGAAGGGGCAGGAGCTAAAGAAAAGCCACCCAGTGGTCGACAAAAAAATGCTCCGGGGCAAAGCGTTTCGCCAGACCCTAGTCATGCACCCACTACCGCGGGTGGACGAGCTGGCTTACGAGCTGGACGCCGACCCCAGGAGCCGATATTTCCAGCAGGCAGCCCAAGGAGTGCCGGTCAGGATGGCGCTCATCTCTCTCTTGCTAGGAATCAAGGAAGTGCCTCTACCAGCGGAAGATACCTTACCCGAAATAGAATATCCCCTGTACCGTCGCGAATTCGGTCCCAGTTGCCCGAACCCGCGGTGTGTCTCGATACAGGAAACCGAAACCAAGTACCTCCAGCCGGAATTCAAGGTAGTGAACCGCGAGCCTCTGACACTGCGCTGCACCTATTGTGAACACGGGTTTGAGCCCAGATACGTGGCCAGCTCGGACTGGCGTAAGGGTACAATAGCGACCAAAAAGTACCACAGCGCGGTCAGCCACTGGGCGAGGAAAATCAGGCCGGAGTACCTGATCGTTTTCAACTCCGAAGAAGAAGCCCTGGCTCGCGGCTTCAAGCCCAGCCGTTTTTCCGGTATGCGCCGACAGGGAAAATCCAAGAAACAATGATGCATTCCTGGTTAATCCAGAAAGGGCGGATAATCGACCCCGACCAGGGGATAGATGAAATCGGCAGTCTGCTTATCCGTGAGGGCAAAATCGTCTGGCGGGGGGAAATTCCGCCCCAAGCGGATTACCACGTCCTTCACGCCGAAGGGTTAATTGTCTGTCCCGGGTTCATCGATTTCCACTGCCATCTCCGGCAGCCCGGCTTTGAGGAAAAAGAGACCATCGCCACCGGCACTCAGGCAGCCGCCAGAGGCGGCTTTACCACCGTCTGTTGTATGCCCAACACCAGCCCACCTCTGGATAACTCCAGAATTATAGATTATGTTAAATCTCTGGCGACCCGGGAGAGCGTTGTCCGGGTGCTGCCGATTGGCTGTGTCACCATTGGTCGAAAAGGAGAAGTGCTGGTCCCGATGGCTGATCTGGCGACCGCAGGGGTAGTCGCCTACAGTGATGACGGCAGTCCGATACGCAGTTCCCGCCTGATGCACCAAGCGCTGAACCACAGCCGCACCCTCGGTCTACCGGTGATTGACCACTGCGAGGACGCCGCCTTGAGCGAAGGCGGCCAAGTCAATGAAGGCGTCGTCTCGTTAGAATTGAGACTGCGCGGTATACCCACCGCTGCCGAGGAAACCATGGTCCACCGCAACCTGACACTGGCCAAGCAGCTGGCGGGATGTCACCTGCACATCGCCCATGTCAGCACCGGGGGCTCGGTTGAGCTTATCCGCCGCGCCAAAAAGCAGGGCATCACGGTTACCGCCGAGGTCACGCCGCATCATCTGACCATGACCGAGGCCGCCGCCCTAGGCCACAATACCAGCGCCAAGGTAAGTCCCCCTCTGAGAACAGAGCGGGACAACCGGGCTCTGGTTCAGGGACTCAGGGAAAACGTAATTGATATTATCGCCACCGACCATGCCCCGCACGCCGCCGCGGACAAGGACTACTCCATGACCCTCGCCGCCTCCGGCATCAGCGTCTTTGAGACCGCCCTAGGCAGTCTGATGGGCCTAGTGCACGACGGACAGCTACCATTAGATACCCTCATCGCCCGGCTTACCGCGGCCCCGGCTCGGCTGATTAATGACCAGATACGGGGTACGCTGAAAATCGGCGCCCCGGCGGATATCACCATCTTTGACCCGGACAAAGAGTGGGTGGTAGACACCGCAAAATTTATCTCCAAAGGCAGAAACACCCCACTAGCGGGCGCCACGCTCAAAGGAAAGACGATGGCCACCATTTGCGATGGAGAACTGGTCTATCAAGACGATTCGATTAAACTGACCGAGTTTCAGAAAGGCAGAGCCGCATAATAGGCCTGAGGGGAATCAAAGAGGGGCAGGGATAAAAATGATATGGAGGTTGAAAGACAGATTAGAAGTCACCCGGATAAACTTAAACGACGGCACCGTAGACGGTGTGGTCAATACCATCACCGGGAGACAGACGGCACTAAGAGACGGGTTCTATATTCGCCGGGCGGCGGAAAAGCGCATTCCCTGTTTCACCTCTCTGGACACCGTCCGAGCCACCCCCTTCCAGAGTGCCGAGGAAAGGAATCAACTTGAAGCAGGTTACAGCTAAAATTATCAGAAATGAGCCGGTTCTAAAAGAGTTGGCACGGCGCCATGCCCGGAGTATCTCCGGCAGCTGGCTCATCTGGCTGAGATGCCCGGAAATCGCTCGGGAAGTCCGCCCGGGACAATTCGTCATGGTACGCTGCGGGGAAAAGTTAACCTTGCCACGCCCGTTCAGCGTACACCGAGTAAAGGAGAACAGGGTGGCCCTTTTCTTCACCGTCTGGGCTGACGGCCAGGGCACTCACTGGCTATCACGGCGTAAAGCCGGCGACAGTCTGGAGCTATTCGGGCCACTGGGCAACGGCTATGATATTTACCGCGCTTCCAAAAACCTACTGCTGGTCGGCGGCGGCATGGGCGTGGCCCCGCTGTACTTTCTGGGAGAACAGGCACGAGACCAAGGCTATGCGCTAACGCTGCTGCTGGGAGCGCAAACAGCCTCTCAGCTTTACCCGGAAAAACTCCTGCCGCCCGGAATAGACCTAGTAACCGCTACCGACGACGGGACCGCCGGTAAAAAGGGGTCGGTAAGTGCCCTGCTCCCGGACTATACCAGCCGGGCCGACCAGATTTTCGCCTGCGGCCCCCGCGCCATGTACCGGGCTATGTCACCGATGCCAGCGCTAAAAGATAAGCCGGTCCAAGTCTCCTTGGAAGCGAGGATGGGCTGCGGACTCGGTATCTGCTATGGCTGCACCGTCAGGATCAACAACGGTTTGAGACAGGTATGCCAAGACGGCCCGGTCTTCAACCTGAACGACCTCCCGGCAGAGGAACTAAACCCCATCTAAACTTCTGTCCCTCACTGCTCTTCTAGAGTGAGGTGTCTTTGCCCGCCCACCGCCTCTCTTTCAGCCACTGCTTGCGGGCGGAGTAAAAGGTGTCCCACTTCACTTGGCCTATGGGCAGAGTCATACCGCCGTCCACGCTCAGGCTAATGCCGGTAACCATCCGTGCCCGGTCCGAGGCCAGAAACACCACTGCATCCGCCTGATCTTCCGGCAGAATGAAGTCCTGCAAGGCCGTGGCCAGACGCATCTCTTCCTTAACCTCGGGTGTCATCCGGCTCTCCACCACCTCGGTCAGCGTGGAGCCGGGACAGACGGCGTTGACATTTATTTTATAAGGCCCCAACTCGAAAGCGGCGTGCCGGGTAAAGCCCAGGACGGCCGCCTTGGCCGCGCTGTAAGCTATTCCTCCGTACATGGTCATCCTCAGCCCAGCAATGGAGGCCATGTTCACTATTTTGCCGCCGCCCCCCTTTTTCATGACCTCGGCCACCGCCTTAGTGCAATTGAAGAGCCCTTTTAGATTGATGTCCATCGTCCAGTCCCATTCGGCGACTGGCATGTCTTCCAGCAACCAAGCATGGTCGCCCCCCCCACACACACATTATTCACTAGGACGTCAATCCCGCCCCATTCGGCAACCATACGGTCGACCATCCCTGTGACTTCAGCTTCTTTCAGCACGTTAGCGTGGAAAGCCATCGGGTCAGACATAGATCCACCTCCATTATTCCATGCGGAATCCCCGTCCCTATTTTACACCTTGATCCGGTTCTCCACCACTCTTGTTTTTCGCTTAAAGAAAGTGTGATAAACCAGCACCCGGCTACAAACTCAGCAGCCGGGCCGGGTTTGTTTTCACCATCTGGGTAATTTCCTCTTCGCCGAGGTCACCCCAGAGCATAGAGCTGATGAATCTTCTCAGGCTCTCCGCTGCGGGAGATCGTATGGTCAAGCCCTTGGCCTATCGCCGCTATTTGGGGCAGGGTGTATTCAAGCATGACCTCATCTCGTTAAATCCTGTTTATTTTGAAGGCCATTCAATATCAGGTGGCTTTAATTATAGTCCTACTTACGCAATTGTCAATACCCTGTGGTCCGCTTATTTTCCCTTATCTTCCCTCTTTCCCTTATAATATGTTTTAGCCGTAAGAGGAGGTATGCTATGGTCATCACTGGGAAAATCAGCCTGAAGAGCCGGGGGGAACGTGATATTCTAGATATCACACCCCAAGTAGCGCAGCAGGTCACCAAAGCGGAGATAAATAGCGGCGTGGTCACCTTGTTTGTCGCCGGCTCCACCGCCGGCCTGACCACTATTGAATTTGAGCCCGGCCTGATCTCTGATTTTCAGAGCGTATGGGAGCGCGTTGCCCCCAAAAGTATCCCCTATAACCACGACCGCCGCTGGGGCGACGGTAATGGCTATTCCCACGTCCAGGCCTCACTATTGGGCGCCTCACTGGTCGTCCCTTTTCATAAACAAAAATTAACCCTAGGCACCTGGCAGCAGATAGTGGTGGTAGACTTTGATAACCGGCCGCGGTCAAGACAGGTCATCGTGCAGATTATGGGAGATTAGGAGATTTACTATTAACCCCATCCCCCTTCTCCCTATTTAGCCAACTTATTTCAGAGGTGATATAATAGTCATATACTCCTTTAAATCACAATTCTCACGTGGAGACAAATGAAGTGAATATAGATAAAACTAAATGTATCGGATGTGCCAACTGTGTTCCCATCTGTCCGATGGGAGCGATATACATAGCCGATGATGGTCTGTCAGAGATAAATCAAGAAACATGCGTTGAGTGCTACACGTGCTACAGAGGAATGAGCACGGAGAACCTCCTTCAGCAACCTACGCGCTTCCTGAGAGGCCTTTTGGCTTTCTTCAAACTCCGCTTTCAGCCCGATCCTGACATTTGCCCCAGCGGAGCCATAACAGCAGACGAACTGACTTGGCCAAGAATACTTCGCCGCGCCTTTAGCGACCCTCAGGCACCACATGAATCCACAGGCATAGGAGGTAGAGGAACCCAGGAAGTGAAGACAAACGAGCTAACAGGGCGCGTAAAGGAAGGGGAAACCGGATTCACTGTAGAGTTCGGGAGACCGGGAGTTGGAGTCTATTTCAAGGAGGTAGACAAAGTGAGTCAGGCGCTTGCCAAAATGTCGGTCGAGTTTCAACCTGAGAATCCATTAACAGCACTCATATCCAATATTAAAACTGGGGAACTACGAGAGGATGTATTGAACGAGAAGGTGATGTCTTGTATCCTCGAGTTTAAAACCGACATAGCAAAAATGCCTGACATACTGAATACAATCGAGGACGAGATCAGACAACTGGATACAGTAGTGGCACTAGGAGTATCTGTCCGATGCGATTCAAATGGGGACGATGCCGTGAGAGACCAACTCACGTCAATGGGCTATGATGCCTGGCGAGCAAAGATAAATATCGGACTTGGCAAACATACTAATCCGGCACCCGCCGGAGAGGAGAAAGTATCTTGACAAACACTCTACATAGATTCGGAAAGCCGGATGAGCTTAAGGATGATTATATTGCCTTCACGCTGGTATGCCCCGGCAAGAATGATATGGGTTCAATAGAAAAGGCACGTGACTTCTTGAAGATTGCCCTTAAATACAATCCGGTTAATTTTGCGGCTGAGTCCCGACATGGTCCCGTGTTCAGACCAGAGAAGAACCTCAATCTTTTCCGGTTATACCTCAGAGGGCGGAAAGAAATTGTATCACCAGAACTAGTAATGGACGAGATGGAACCACCGGCACATGCAGTGGTCGTATTCGACAAGAAGCAGGCTCTCGAAGAATTCCTCAAGGAAATCAAGGAAATTGATCTTGGGCTATCAGTGAATGTGTCGTCCTTGGTCGAAGACTTTAAAGAAATAGCTCAACGTATAGGCATTTCCCCTCACTCGATTAACTACTCACTGGGTTTCAGAGGAAATTTATATCGCTTACCCGAACAGCAAGTACTGGCGCTCACTACCATGTGTGGCCATGGCCTTATCGCTAGCAGCTTCGCTAAGAAGATGATAGACAGGGTAAAAGAAAGACGGCTGGCCCCGGAAAAAGCAGCCCGGTATATGGCCAAGTTATGCGTGTGTGGTGCTTTCAATACGTCCCGGGCGGAGCGCATACTTCATGAGGCCCGGATGTCGAAATCGAAGGCATGACTTGTTATTTACACCAATAAATCCTTTGATTTCATTCACAGCATTACCCCTGTATGTGGTCAGCGAAAGTGGGACAATGTGGGCCTTTGAAGTAACGGACGCTTTAAAGGCCACTGCCCTGCTCCCTAACGGTTTTATTATAGTCCCTTCTTACCTGTAATGTCTTGCTCTTTACCTCCTTCCTTTTCTGGATTATTTCGGGATACCTGCCGGTGTAAACATCATGGGGCGTGACATTACCGAGCCCTTCGTGATAGCGCCGATAGTTGTAGTGCTTGATGAATGCTCTGATG